>ERZ795052.2195-NODE-2195-length-24278-cov-5.917558_pt1 | contig 24278 bp, 15 predicted proteins | sample MGYA00375136_ERZ795052 | MGnify/ENA primary metagenome ERZ795052 (study PRJEB30181, sample SAMN05720156) | activated sludge metagenome | isolation source: Anaerobic digester | place: Japan | collected 2015-05-26 ... | reverse complement strand
TTCAGTTCGAGAATGCGCAAAACCGCTTATTTAATCAGCTGAATACAAAGACGCTTTCGCCTTTTATCCCCGATGATAAAAGGCTTGCCGTCATTGCGGCGGGCGCCCTTGCCGAATATTTTTTGGAGACGCAAAAGCGCTCGCTCAGCCACATCAACAAGATTAAATTCATTTCCGAAAACGAATATATGCCGCTCGATGCCAACACTAGGCGCAATCTCGAGCTGTTTGAGTCGCTGCGCGACCGCAAAAAGCAGTTTTCGCTGCTCGGCATAATCGACAAGACGCGCACCAATCCCGGCGCAAGGTGCATTCGCCGCTGGCTCGACCGTCCGCTTCAAAGCGCCGACCTTATCAACGAGCGCCTGAATGCGGTGGAGGAACTTGTCAAAAACATTGCCGTCAGGGAAGAGATGGCCGAAATTCTCCCTTCGGTGCGGGATTTGGAGCGTTTTGCCGGCAAAATCTCCTACGGAAGCATAAATCCGCGCGACTGTCTGGGAATAGCCGCCTCGCTCGCCGCTGTTTTCAAACTCAAAAAGCCATTAAAGCGCCTGAGTGCGCCGCTTTTTAAAAAACTCGACTCCAAAATGAATGAGTGCGCCGAAATCCGCGGCTATCTTCTCACGGCGATTGACGAAAACGCGCCCGCGCTTTTAAAGGACGGCGGATTTATCAAAAAGGGCTTCTCGACACAGCTCGACCAATATAAGAGCGCGCGAGCCGACGGCAAACTCTGGCTTGCCAACTTAGAGGCCAACGAGCGCGAAGAAACCGGAATAAAAAGCCTCAAAGTCGGCTATAATCAGGTTTTCGGCTACTATATCGAGGTTTCCAAGTCCTATATCGACAAAGTTCCTTACCGCTATCAAAGAAAGCAGACGCTGGCGGGCGGCGAACGATATATCACCGAGGAATTGAAGCAGATTGAGGAAAAGATTTTGGGCGCCGAGGACGCCGCGATAAGGCTGGAGCTTCAGCTTTTTGCCGAAATCAAGGAAAAACTCGCGGGCTACATCGAAACCTTTCAAGCCGATTCCGAGGCTGTCGGCATCATCGATACCCTGACCGCTTTCGCCGAGGTAGCCGTCAAGAACAAATACGTCAAGCCGGTCTTAACTAAGAAACAGAAAAATATCGTAATCGTCGAGGGCAGGCACCCCATTGTCGAGGCCGCTAAAAATATTTCCGACTTCGTGCCCAACGACACCGATTTAAACGACGATTCGCGCACCATGGTCATCACCGGCCCCAATATGGCTGGGAAAAGCACATATATGCGGCAGGTCGCCCTGATTGCGCTGATGGCGCACATCGGCTGCTTTGTGCCCGCATCACGCGCCGAAATACCCATAATCGACAGAATTTTTACAAGGATTGGCGCCAGCGACGACGTCACGGGCGGCCAAAGCACCTTTATGGTTGAAATGATTGAGGTCGCCTCAATACTAAACAACGCAACCGAAAGAAGCCTACTGATTTTAGACGAAATAGGGCGGGGCACTTCGACATTGGACGGCATCAGCATAGCGTGGGCGGTTTTGGAATATATTTCGCTCAATCTCAAGAGTAAAACGCTGTTCGCCACCCACTTTCACGAGCTGACCGAGCTTGAGGGAATATTAAAATCGGTCAAAAACTTCAGGATTTTGGTTAAAGAATACGGCAATTCGATAATTTTCTTGCACAAAATCGCAAGGGGAGGCTCTAACAAGAGCTTCGGCATCGAGGTATCCGAGCTTGCCGGCGTGCCCTCCTCGGTGGTAACTCGCGCCAAGGAGCTTATGCGCCTTTTGGAAAGCAAATATCTAGTGCGCGACGCCAACGAAATTATGCTGAAATCTTTGGGCGCCGCCAATTCCAAGCAAATCGGGTTTTTCGACGAAACAGAAAACGAAGTGGAAGCGGCAATTAAGGAGCTTGACCTCGACAATATGACACCGATGCAGGCTCTCGCCGTTCTTACTGATTTAAAAAAGCGCGTCTTAAGCCGCAAGTCTTAAAAAAATTACTTTAAATTAACCGAAATTATATAATACTATTATAAAAATCAAGCTAATTTAATGCACTTGGTGTGAAAAAATGAAGAAGATTATTATTGTTCGATACGGCGAAATATTCCTAAAAGGCAACAACCGCGACTATTTTATTTCGCTGCTTATTAAAAATATTAAGGAAGCCCTCGTTGGCCTTAACTATTATTTAGTTAAAGCGCAGGGCAGAGTTTTAATCGAAAACTACGCTGCATCCGACGAAAACGCCATATTTGACAGGCTCTTGACCGTTTTCGGCATATATTCCTTATCTAAAGCCGTAGAAATTGAAACCGACGTCGAAACAATTAAAGAAACCGCGCTTTTATTAAGCCCCGACAGCGGAAAATTCAGAGTTACGGTAAACCGTGCCGACAAAAAAATGAGTTTTACCTCCGTTGAAATTGCTTCCATGGTCGGCGGTTATATTTTGAAGAGCAAAAGCGCGCTCAGCGTCGATTTGCATCGATTTGAAACCGAAATTTCAATAGATATCAGGGAAAACGGGCGGACTTTTTTATATTCCGATGTGGTAAAAGGCCTGGGTGGGCTTCCCGTCGGCTGTTCGGGCAGCGGAATTTTAATGCTTTCGGGCGGAATTGACAGCCCCGTGGCGGGATTTATGATGGCGAAGCGCGGTTTAAAGCTCTTTGCCGTGCATTTTCACAGCGCGCCGTATACCAGCGAGCAAGCCAAAGAAAAAGTGTTGGATTTGGCTCGCATTATCTCGAAATTCTGCGGCAAAATCAAGGTTTTTGTAGTTCCTTTTACCGAAATTCAACTTGAAATTCATAAAAAATGTCCCGCCGAGCTCATGATAACCATAATGAGGCGCTTCATGATGCAAATTTCGGGGATTTTAGCAAAAGAAAACGGTTGCGGCGCCATTGTAACCGGCGAAAGCTTGGGTCAGGTCGCAAGTCAAACGCTTCAAAGCCTTAATGCTACCAACAGCGTCGCAAGTTTACCCGTTCTTAGGCCGCTGATCGGCTTCGACAAGTCGGACATTATAGAAATTGCCCAAAAAATCGGGACTTTTGAAACCAGCATTTTGCCTTATGAGGATTGCTGCACCATATTTTTGCCCAAAAATCCCGCGATAAAGCCCAAGCTGGAAGTCGTTGAGCGCGCCGAACGCGCCCTAGACGCCGAATCCCTCATTTCCACCGCATTAACCTCCATCGAAACTTACGAAGTCGATATAAAGGCCAAATAATTTAGAAATACTTAGCTTAACTATATTTGTTGAGTAAATAATAGGTTATTCTAAATTATATTAGGTAAATGAACTTTTTCTTAATTAAATTGAAAAGCATCTTTGATAATTACGCCGTTCTATATAAGCAACGGTAAAAAAGCTCGAAATGCATAACCGCCTAAATAAGCGGTTTATTTTTTGAAATACGCAATATTATTGAACACGCTGAACGAATTTAATTTACTATGATGAAGTTATGGCAAGTCTAAGCTTTATCAATAAATATTTGAAATAGTTTATATGCGAATAGAAACATATTGGGCTTTATTTTTAACAGAACTTTGGCGAGTCTGTAATCAAATTTTTTAAAAAGTTATTAAATGATTCCATCACAAATTTTGAAGAAATAATGATATGAAATTCGACCTAAAATGCGCTTATGGGCACATTTTTACTGCTTTGCGACATTAATATGCCACATCTATTCGCAAAACTTGTGTTTTGCGAATAGATGTGCTAAGTGAAAAATAAGATTAAAGCTTCTCTCTCTTCACGGAATTCTCATTACTGCTCAAGAAAATGGAGCCGGTATTATGACTACTTGTGCGCTTAATTAAGCTTAAATCGTAATTAGTCAAGAATAAAATTTGTCTACGGCGATACAGGTTATCAATGAGGTTAAATCTGCTTAACCGTTTGATTTTTTATAAATGCGGTTTTGTAGGTAATATGGCGCTTGGGCATTAATTTAATTAATTCAGCCATTTCAATTAAAAACTTTTTTATTTTAAGTTGAATTTTATAATACTACCTTTTTTCTGCGCCCTTAACCACTCAAATGTTAGAAACCACAATTTATTAAAACCGACGAGGTATCAAACGGCTAGGCTAAGGCTAAGAATGGCTTAATCCTTGCTAGACAAATCCTCAGCATACGGATGAAACTTCGAATTTCAATAAGTTAATTTATTAGGAAATAGCGGCTTAAACACTTGATTGTCTGACTAAAACAAATTTGGATGAAAAAAAGGCGTTTCGGGCTAATTTGCGCTGATTAATTCATGTTGCGGGTGTAGTTGCAGTCGCCGAATTCGGTTATGGTGAGCGCTCCCATAGCTTTTATGGCGGGCTCGCGACCGCTGTTTTGTATTTTTAGGTTGTTTATTGTTAGCGATGTATTCTCCATACAGCAGATTGTGAGGTTTTTATAGGTGTAACCCTCGTCGATTATCACAGCATCGCCGTAGACGTATAAATAATAGTTTTTGCAGTCAATTTCATTGTTTTTTATGTCATTTTCATCTATTTTTAAGATTTGCGCCAGCGATATTTGAATTTCGCCGGTAAGCCCCCACTTATTGAAGTTGTATTCATACCCCGTTCCGATGTCGCGCTGGAAGCCGTCAAAGTTGGGAAGCTCGTCGAGCGTAATGACGTAGTCACTGTTGTAGACTTCGTTCAGATGAGCGTAGGAGTTGTAGGTTTCGTAATAAGCGTATTCGCCATACCAAGGGGCGAACCAAAGCCACGGCGAATAAGTTTTTTCGTCGAACATATAATTGGGATTTGGAATGCGGTCGTTTTCGCTGAGCGCAATCATTTTTTTGCTATCCGCAAGTCTAAGCGTTCTACTAAATTCAAGCTTTCCGAAATCGTAGCCCGCTTCAGGGCCTACTTTGCCGTAATAATCATATGAAATTATATCGCAGTAGTCGGCGCCGGGATAATATCCCCATCTTTCGCCGTTATTTACCCAAATGATGTTAGTGCAGTTATATTCATAAGTGAGCTTATCGTAAAGAAACCGCCAGAGCTCGCGGTATTCGGCGGCGCCGCCGTTACCCCACCAAAACACCGGCCCCAAAAATCCCCTGCCGCCCTCGTGAAGCGGCCGGAACAGAACGGGAACGCCCGCCGCTTCCAACCTCTTTATCTGCTTTGCCACGGCGTCGATATCTCTTAATATGTAGCGGTAATACGGCCCGTCGGGGTCAAGCGCCGATTTCGGCGTGAGCTTGGTGCCTTTAGTCCATTTTTCCTCGAGCCACAGCGGATGATAGGCATAGAAGGACTCTCTTCTGCCCTCTTTGTCGGGCGCAAACCAATGCCAGCAAAATTCGACAATGCCGCCCGATTTAGTATGGAATTCTATTGCCTGATCCACCGCAAAATTCGTCACCCAATCCAAGTTGGGGTCGCCTGCGGTAAAGATGAAATCATAACAGCGGACGGCGGGCTGCCGGCCCGTCCTGCAATAGTTCATGAAGGCTTCGAATTCGTCGCCGTCCATCGTCGCGCCGGCGAGCGTCTTTTTGCCGTAAATACTTAAAAGATATTCAAAAAGGCGCTTTGTCTCCTCGTTTGCGCTTTCATTGCACAGAGGATAGGGCGCGATTGTATATTCGGCGCTGTAAGGGGTATATGAAAGCCCGCCCGTGCCGAAATTGGCGCAGCAGGACAAAATAAGAATGACCGTAACCGCTAAAATTTTAACGACCGTCCGCACATAGATATGATAGCACGGCGCCGAGGTTTTTTAAAGATATTTTAAGAAACCTTAAAAATTAACTGCGAGTAATAGTTGCAAAAGTGTTTTATATTTTAGCAGTTTATCGGCTAAATACGGCAAAACATACGAGTAATAAATAGGAGAGCTTTATAATAAAAAACCTTCCTGAATTTGCAGATAGAACCGCAAAATTAAGGAAGGTTATTAAATGAGTTGAAATTAACCAAATAATTCAACTTTTCTAAATTTTTTAGCTAAACTGAGTTAATCTCGTGTTCGCGGCTTGTTTGGATTCGGTAGCTATCTTTATAAAACTGCGATATGTGAATGTTGTATTTTTTATGCGGTTTAAGCTTCGGGAGTGATATTTGGGGTTTCGGCTTCTTCGGCGTTGACTTTAAAGTCGGGCTCGGTTACGGCTTCTGTTTTGGCCTTTTTAACGCTGTCGGCGATATAGAGAGCGGCCAAAAGAAGGATGAACAAGGCGTTGACGGCGAGCATGACGGTTTTCAATAAAGTTGCGACGCCCGCGATATTTGCGAGAATGTCAAGCCTCTCTCCTCTTGTGCCGTAAATCATCATGACTGCGTCCAAAAATATGTTTTCAATTAAATCAAAAAAGACTAGAACGGAGGGCAAGATATAGCAAAGTAAGCGATACTTCCCTTTTCCGAAAAACAGGCCTGCCGCCACGAAAAACAGGAAGTAAACCACCATATAGACGTAGTCCACAATGTGGAAAATAAGATGGTGGCGGATATCGACGGATGGATCCATACCGTCCAAGGTCTCGTAGACGTCGTCGGCGTTATAATAAAATCGGGTATCGAAAGAGCCCTTTTCGGCGTATTTTTTGACGCCTGGATTGCCGAAGTCGGCGAACATAAAGAGCGCGGTAAACAGCACGACGAGCGCGACCAAAACGCTTAAGACGATGATATCGCGTTTGGTTTTGCTCATCGATTTAAATTTCTCAACCAGCTTTTGCATAATTAAACTCCAAATCTCAGTTAGTTATATTTTCCGCCAATTTACAAATATAATCAAGCAAAATTTTCTGTTCATAAGCCTATAGCAATAGAAAAGTATCAAAACGGCTTGAATCCGGCTATATTTCGTCCTGCTCTAACAGAATTTTGATTGTTTCTTCCACACTTTTGCCGTTGGTGCGGTAGTGAAAATACAGCTCGTTGGCGTCCGCTTTAGTGATGTTGTAGCGGACGCGCACGGCGTGGGACAGAAGCTGGTCGTAAGCGTTGATGTATTCCCATTCCGAAATGTCGTCATCATCGGACTGAAGAATTCGGCTGATTTCGGCAATAGGCATAAGCTTGAGCATTTCAATGAGCGATTCCCCGCTCTTGGTCTTGTCGCCGCAGATTAAGTCCTCGAGTGCGTATTGCGCCGCAATCTTTATGTGCTCGTAGGTTAAACCGCCCTGAAAATAAGCGATATAGGGCTCTTTGATGGGCGAATCGGCTGAAAGCTCGATGGATGCTCCCTGAATAAAGGTTCCCGCCGCCATTATGACCTGGTTCTGATAGCCGGGCATTTGCCACGGCTCGGGGACGGCCGCGCTGTCGACAGGCGAGGCTTTTTGAATCTTTTGACAGAAGCTAATCAGCTCTTCTTCGGTGTTGAATTTGATGGAGCGGATGATATCATAGCACCGCCCGCCCGCCTTCGGCAGCGTATCATAGCCCAAATCGGAAAAAAGTTGACCGAACAGCATGCTCCCCTTGAGCGCCGCCGCCACCGTCACGGGTGCCAAAAACAGCCCTTGGTAGAAAGCTAAATACCCCGGCGCGTAGCTTCCGATTTCACATCCTATTGCTGGCGTGGTAAGGCGGTAGGAAACGAGCTCAACCAGCCGTTTTTTGCCTGCGACGTAGCCGCCAGTAGGCGCCAGACCGCCGCCCGCGTTTTTAATGAGCGAACCCGCCATGATGTCGGCTCCGACTGCGGTAGGCTCGACCTCCTCGACGAACTCGCCGTAGCAGTTGTCGACGGCGATGATGGTCTTGGGGCTCACGGTTTTTATTATTTTTATGATGGCGCTTATTTTTTCAATTGAAAGCGCCGGGCGCCAGTTGTAGCCGCGCGAGCGCTGAATAAAGACCGCTTTAACCGGCCTCAACGTCAAAAAGCGCGTTATCGCCTCGGTATCAAGTTCGTCGTTTAAAAGCGGCACGCATTCAAATTTAATGTCGAAATCCTTTAAGCTTCCTAATTTTTCGCCGCTTATCAACGGTGTCAGCGTGTCGTAGGGCTCACCCGTTATCGAAAGGAGGGTGTCGCCAGGCCGAAGTATGCCGAACAGCATCAGCGTTAGCGCATGCGTGCCGCTCGCGATAAGCGGGGATGCGATGGCGCTGTCGGCGTCGAAGGCGTCGGCATAAACGGCGTTTAGCTTATCTCGGCCGTCGTCGCCGTAGCCGTAGCCCGTCGAGCCCGAAAAATGGCGCGACTGCACACCGTTCTTTTGGAACGCGCGAATTACCTTGAGCTGGTTTTTATAGGCGGTTTCTTCAATCTCTTTAAAGCGCGCGGCAAGCTTCTCTTCCGCCAGTTTTATCGTTTCGTTATTCTTTTGGGAAAAATGCATACTATTTTCTCAAAAACTCCTCTGTAAGCTTAAAAGCTTCTTTTTCGTCGGCAACCCAATTTATATCCGTCTTGTTAAACCACGTCAACTGGCGTTTAGCGTAGTTTCGGGTGTTCTTTTTTATTAGTTCTTTGAGTTCGGCAAGGGAGAATGTGCCCTCAAAATAATGCTTAAACTCCTTATATCCTATCGCCTGCATACTTTGAAAATCAAAAAGCTTATTACCATATCGCTCCCTCAGAGCGTTTACCTCAGACATAAGCCCCGTTTCGAACATGGCGTCTACCCTTTGATTGATTCTTTCATAAAGCACCGGCCTTTCCATGCTTTTGCCGAGCATTAAATAATCATATCGGGGCTTTCGCTCGTCTTTCTGTTCCGACTTGGGGCGGCCCGTCGCAAGATAGATTTCTAAGGCGCGTATAATGCGCTTTTTATCACTCGGGCTGATTTTTTCGGCGGATGCCGAATCAACCGCTTTCAGCCGCTCGTAGAGGCAGTCAAGCCCCTCGTCACGGGCTTCGGCTTCGAGCTTTAAGCGGATTTCGGCGTTCTTGGGCGCTTCCGAAAAATTCAAAGGATATAAAAGGGCGTCGATATAAAGTCCGGTGCCGCCCGCGACGACGGCGAGCTTGCCTGCTTTGGTGATATCAGAAACCGCCTCCGACGCCTTGACGGCGTATTCCGCCGCGCTGAACTCCCCTTCGGGCGGAATCAAATCGACCATAAAATAGTCAAGCCCTTGCCGCTCGGAAAGCGCTTCCTTGGCGGTGCCGATATCAAGGCCTCTATAAATCTGCATCGAGTCGGCCGACACTATGGCGCCGTTGAATTTGCGAGCAAGGGCGCGCGCGAGCGCCGACTTTCCCGACGCCGTAGGCCCTGCAACCACGACTAATTTCGTCATACTATCCGTTTAAAAAGCTTCTCGAAGTCTTTTTTGGTCATTTTCACGACGGCCGGTCGGCCGTGCGGGCATCGCTCGGGTGCTTTTTCCGCCGCGCCGAACGATGCAATCAGCGCCTCGATTTGGCTCTCGTTTAGTGTGTCGCCCGCTTTAACTGCGGCTTTGCACGCTTTCATGGCGAGCGCGTCCTTCAGTAAATCCTTGATTTTCAACGACTTAAGCTGCCGCATATCGGAAAGGATTAGGTCGACGAGCGATTTTATCGATATTTCGGTCAGCGCGTATGGCACCGAGGAGACCTTAAATGAATTCTGCCCGAAAAGGTCGATTTCCAAGCCTATTTCGGCAAGCGGCTCCAAAAGCTCGGAAAAATCTCCGGCTTCGGCAGGGCTGAGCTCAAAGACATAAGGAATAAGCATGGGCTGGCTCAAGCCGCCGTCGATATTGTTCATAAGTTCGTCGTATAGAATTCGCTCGTGAGCTGCATGCTGGTCGATTATATAAGCGTTGTCGCCCTTCTCCACTATTATGTAAGTCGAAAAAAGCTGGCCTGCTACCCTGCCCGAGAACATACCGCCCGAAGATGCTTCTTGACTGCCCTCTTCTGTCTTGAACGCGTTTACGTCGTCAAATAAAGTTTCTTCAGGCTTTTTAATCGGTTTAAAATCTAAATTAAACCTTTGTTCCGCGTCTTTTTCGGCGGTAGAAAAAGTTTGAGCGGTCTTTATGCCTGAATATTTATAGGAGCGGGGGCTGTCGGCAAAGCCTGTGATATTATCCGCACTTAAAGTTGATATTCTTATAGGCGTATCGACGCTTGGGACGCTTGTCGTTCTTTCAGTCGTTTCGGAAGTTTCGCCGAAGACTAAGTCGGCTTCCTTAAACGTATCGCCGAAAGACTTAGGCTTGGCGTTGTCGCCTAGCGCCCTCAGCACGTTTTTATAGACGAAAGCGAACACGCCGTTGGGATTGGAAAAGCGCACCTCAGTCTTAGCAGGATGGACGTTGGCGTCTACGGTATCGAAAGGTAAAAGAATGTTTAAAACAAAGACGGGATAGCAACGCTTCATGAGCAGTCCCGAATACGCCTTTTCTACTGCCGACGATATTATGGAGTTCGTCACGCTTCTGCCGTTTACAATCGCCGCCTGCCCGCCTCGGTTGGGCCTGCAGAGCTCGGGCGAAGAGATATAGCCCGAAAGCGAGATGCCCCCCCAAGACGCCTCGATATAAATCAAATTCTCGAATGCCTTTCTGCCGTAGACCGCGTAAACCGCGCTCTCAAGCCCGCCTCCGTCGGTTTGATATATGGTTTCGCCGTCGGAAATATATTTGAATGATATTTCGGGATTGGCTAAAATCAGCTTGGCTACGGTGTCGGTAATCGCCTGCGCTTCCGAGCGAGCGCTCTTTAAAAACTTCAGTCTGGCGGGAGTATTGAAAAACAGGTTTTGGACGCGCACCGTGGTTCCGTTTACCCGCCCGCCCAAGGTGTAGACGGGATTTTTGCCGCCGTCGAGCTCTAAAATGTTGGAAATACCGCCGCGCTCCGCCGTCTCGATTCTAACCTTGGCAACGGCGCAAATGCTCGCCAGTGCCTCGCCTCGAAATCCTAAAGTTGAAATAGTGTCCAAATCCTTGGCCGAGCTTATCTTGCTGGTGGCGTGCGGTAAAAAGCAGACTTTTAAATCGGCTAGCGACATGCCGGCGCCGTTGTCGAAGACCTCCATTGAATCGATGCCGCTGCCCGAAATCGAAATAATAATATCGGTGGCGCCGGCGTCAATGGAGTTTTCAACAAGCTCCTTGACGACGGAAGCAGGCCGTTCTACGACCTCGCCCGCCGCGATAAGATTATATACGCTGCTGTCTAAAATATTGATGCGCATATGCCCGTCCGAATATTTGTTATAAAAATTATAACACAAACAGATTAGGTTTAAAGAATTTTACTATTCGAAAATTTATTTTTTCGAAAAAGCGTGTGTCTTTGGTATTAAAACTACTGATTAATGCTTTTTACTTGATTATAAGCGATTGTTAGGTCTTTTAGATCGAGGCTATTAAATTCTGCCTATTGATTTTAAAAGTTCGTATTCCTCTTTGATTTTTTCAACTACAAAACCCGCTTCTTCCTCGTTATTATCCTCCGAAAGGCTTATTCGGACTATGCCCTCGCGCCATTTTTCGGGGAGATTTAAAAGACGCTCGAAGCGGCTGTGTTTTTTAGAGGAGCACGCCGAGCCGATTCCCACTAAAATACCGTGCTTCTCCAGCGCGTGCAAGAGCACCTCGCCGCGCACGTCGTAGAACGCGGCGGTGAGAATGTGCGGCGCGCCCTCTTTGGACGAAATTAGCTTTATGTTATCTATAGATTTGGTTAAAAGGTCGAAATACAAGCCTTTAAGCGCTTTGAGTTTAGCCGTTCTTTTTTCAAAATTTTGATAAGCCAGTTCAGCGGCGCGCTTCATTGCCATGATGTAGGCAAGGTTTTCTGTCGCCGAGCGGACGCCGCCCTCCTGCCCTCCGCCGTAAATGACGGGCTTTAGGTTGACGCCGGCTTTAACATAGAGCGCGCCGACGCCTTTGGGGCCATGTAGCTTGTGTCCGCTTATAGAATACATATCGACGCCCAAATCTTTTATATTAAAGGGGATTTTACCGAAAGCCTGAACGCCGTCGCTGTGAAATAGCGCGTGCGGGCTTTTTCTTTTGATAATGCCCGCTATTTCGGAAAGAGGGTTGACCGCTCCCGTTTCGTTGCTGACGTGCATGACGGAAACGAGGTCGGTTTCGGCGTCAATTAGGCCCTCGAGCGTCCCCATATCGACTCCGCCGTCCTCCTTGACAGGCGCGCAAACGACGTTATAGCCGCGGTTTCTAAGCTCTAAGGCGCTGTTGTAAACGGCAGCGTGCTCGCCCTCCGACACCACGATTTTGCCTGATTTTCGCTTTAAGGCGCAAAACAGCGCGAGATTGTCGGCCTCCGTGCCGCTTGCCGTAAATATCAGCCCGCCGTTAGTGTCGCCCAAAAGCTCCAAAAGAGTCCGCCTTGCCTCTTTAAGGCTTTTGGCGGCCTCCAGCGCCGGCTTATAGAGCGCGGAAGGATTATAAAAGCACTCAACGGAAAACTTTTCGATTTCCTCAAGGCATTCCTTTCTCATCTTGGTGGTGGCGGCGTTATCGAGATATATCATCTATAGCCTCTTTTACAGCAACAGTTCGATATTTAAAGGAGCGGGCGGCTCGCCTTCGTCCTCTTCTTCGCTGTCATAAACGGCTTTATCTTCGCTATCTTCAATATTAGTTTTCGCAATGTCTTCGGCTTTTAATTCAGGCTCCGCCTGCACTAATACGGCTTGCGCAGTCAAAGGCTCGCTTCTCGGCGGCGTATAGACGTTAATCGGCTCGGCGACCAGTTCGGGAGCGGGCGCGGCGGCCTTTTCCTCGGTCAAAAATACCGAACCCGCACTTTCCTCCTCGGCTAGCGCAAGCTTTAAGCCGTTTTTAATAAGCGCCCGAAGGTAAATATCGGGCGCGAAATAAATAGCCCTTTTTATGCCGCCTTCCACATATTCCAAAATGTAAAGTTCGCCGTATTCGGCGGCCATAAGCCCCTTTTGCTGCTTTTTGGGCGCCGTCGTAAAAGTGAGAACGTTTGAAAGAGGAACGGCGGCAAGCTCGGCTTCGGAGCCCAAATAGTTCTTCTTTTCAAAATAGAGCGAATTGCCCGAATAAATGTAGATAAATTCGCGGGTGGCGGAATAAAAATATTGCTTGATAGTGATGCCTATGGCGAGCGCGGCGAATGCGCCGAACAAAATGTAATACTCGGGAATAGAAAGCGCCGTCACGAATAATCCGGCCGCTATGATTTTAAAAACAAGCGAAATAAGCGGCAGGCTTTTTATTTTTTCCGAGGTGGCGGGCGCCGCCTCGCTCTGCTTGTAGTAATTCGTCATAATTTTTCTATCTCAAGTATCCCAAGACTTAAACTAGTCTAACAAACAAATTAGCTGTAAGATTAACTTGTTGATTTATCTTTGTTGCTCTGCAAAAGATTTTTGTATTAATGATTCAATAATTTTTAGTAGTTACTTCCTTTCGCGGCGGATTAATCGTTATAAAACTTTGCTAGGCTTATTTTAAAGTCACAATTATAACGCCGGTGTCGCCCTCGCCGTAGCGCCCGTCGCGAAATTCCAAAACGAAGGGATGGTTTTGGAAGTGGCGCCTAAGCTCCTGCCGAAGTTTGCCGCTGCCCTTGCCGTGCACTACTCTGACCTCATTAAGGCCGGCGTTCGCCGCTTCGGCGAGAAAGGTGTCAACGTTATAGATAGCTTCCTCCACCGTTTGGCCGAGAAGCATTATTTCGGCCTTGGGAGCGGCGGACGCGCCGCGCTTAACCATTGCCGTGACGGATGGCTTCTCAATTCTTTCCTTTTTGATTTTAAAATAGTCGCCCTCTCTTATCTGCATGACGACGTTGCCGATTTTGACGGCGGCGCCGTTTTTTCCTATCGACTTCACTATGCCGCTTTTGCCGAGCGATTTGACGTAGACGGCGTCGCCTTCGGCGGCGGGCGAATCCTCTTCCTCGACTTCTATGACGATTTCCTCTCTTTCGTATTCGGCGGAAAGCTTCTCAAGCTGCTTTTTTAATTTCCTCACCGCGAACAGGTCGGATTCCTCGAGCTCCTCGCCCTTTTCCAAAATCTCCTTGATTTCGTCAACGATGGCTTCGGCCTCGAAAACCGATTTCTCAATCAGCCTCTTGGTTTCCTTTCTTATGTTTTCGTTCATTTTCTCGCGCTGCTGGGCGAGATAGTTGCGCTCCCGCGCGATGTCATTCAAAAGGCGCTGAGCCTCCTCGCGGTCCAGCCGCGCTTCCTCGGTTATCTGCTCCGCCTGCTTCCTTGCCGTTTCGGCCGAGAGCAAGATGTTTTCAAAATCGCGGCGTTCCGCCGACATCTTAGCCGCCGCCGATTCAATGACCTCACCCTTAAGCCCCAAGCGTTTGGCAATTTTTAAGGCGTTGGATGCGCCCACCGCGCCCATAATCAGCCTGAAAGTGGGCGCAAAGGTGTCGACGTCGAAGTCCATCGAGGCATTTTCGACGCGCGGGCGGGACAGCGCGAATTCCTTTAAATCGTTGAAGTGCGTCGTTATTATGGCTTTGGCGCCCGATTCTAAGATGTATTCCGAAATGGCGACGGCGAGCGCCGCTCCCTCGGAGGGGTCGGTGCCCGCGCCGAGCTCGTCCAAAAGAAGGAGTGAGTTCGAAGTCATCTCCTCTAAAATACCTTTGATGTTTTTTATGTGCGCCGAAAATGTGGATAGGCTCTGCTCTATGCTCTGCTCGTCGCCTATATCGCTGAAAATGTTGTCGAAAACCGAAATCTCGGCATAGCCGGCCGGCAGGAACATTCCCGAAACCGCCATAATCGCAAATAAGCCCGCGAGTTTTAAAGTCACCGTCTTGCCGCCTGTGTTGGGGCCGGTGATGAGTAGCATATCGAAGTCGCCGCCGACCTTGAGCGTCACCGGCACAACCTTCGCGCGGTCTATCAGAGGATGTCTGCCCCTCTCGATGAAAATTTTGCCTTCATCGTTGAGAACGGGCATGACTGCGTTATATTTTTTGGCGAGCATGGCGCGGCAGAATATGGCGTCCAAGTCGACTATGATTTCCATGGCGAGCGAAAGCTCGTGCTCAAGCGAAGCCACCTCGGCGGTGAACGCCTTTAGGATTTTCTCGATTTCGCTCTTTTCTTCGGCAAGCAATGTCTTAAGCTCATTGTTGAGCTCGACCACGGCGAACGGCTCGACGTAAAGCGTGGCGCCCGACGCCGACTGGTCGTGAACCAGCCCCGATACCGAGCCTTTATATTCGCTTTTGACGGGAATGACGTAGCGGTCCTCACGGATGGTGACAAGCGCATCTTGAAGATATTTCAAATAAGACGGCGAGGTAATGTATTGGTTAAGCTTTGACTTGATATTTTCGTTGCACTTTCTTATTTTAGAGCGGATTTTTGCAAGCTCGGGGCTCGCAGCGTCCGCCACCTCGTTATCGGAAGGAAAAGCTTTGAAAATATCCTCTTCCAGCGCTAAATTTTCGTAGAGCGCCTCGGTCTTTTCCTTTAAAAGCTTGATTTCGGGAAGCTTGCCGATAAACTTTAAGTTGCGCGAAACCTTCAAAAGCCGCGCTACTCTCAAAAGCTCGGGGATGCTCAAAACCGACAGTTTAGAGGCGCGCACAAGTGCCTCTGAAATGTCGTCAATTGCGAAATTCGGGCTTTTAGCGTGCTGATACAGCACTTTATCCGCTTCATTCGTCTCGTTAAGCAGAGTTTCGGCCTGCGTGAGTGAAGTTGCGGGAACTATGGAAAGCGCTCTTTCCGCCGCTACGTCGGAAGCGGCGAAAGATTTTAATTCCAAAAGAATTTTATCAAATTCGAGCGCTTTTAAAACTTTAGTTGAAACCATCTCTATCTCAGCTTTGCCTGATATTTTTTTTCGAGCGCGGCGAGAATGTTTTCCATCTCGGCCGCCACCTCTTCGTCTTTCAGCGTCCTTGATGTGTGTCTGAACAGAAGCGAAAAAGCCACGCTCTTAAAGCCTTTCTTAATGCCCGTTCCGGTGTAGACGTCAAAGACTTCGACCGATTCCAGCAGCGTGGCGGCCGAACGGATTGCAGCCAGCATATCGCCCGCCTGAACGCCGTCCTTGACTATGACGGCGAGGTCACGCGATACCGGCGGGAAATTGGAAAACGGTTTGAATTTTTTGGGCTGTTCATATTTTAACAGCTTCAGAAGCTTTATTTCGGCGACGTAAATTCTGGCGCCGACGTCGAGAGACTCTAAAATGTCGGGATGGATTTCGCCGATATATCCCACGCTTACGCCCGAAGCAAAAATCTCGGCCGAACGTCCGCCGTGAAGATAGGGGTATTCCTTCCTCTTCATTTCCAGCGCGACGGTTCCCGCGGCGCGCTCCGCTATGCCTTTGAGCGAATAGAAATCGAAATCCTCGCCGTAGCCCGCCAAAATCAGAGTTTCCTCTTCTTCGGGAAGCTCGCCCTCACCATTAGGAATATAGCACCGCGCTATCTCGAAAAACAGCCCCGAGCGGTTAAATTTGGCGAGATTTAAGGCTACGATATTCAGCATGCTGGGAAGCAGCGTCGTGCGCATAACGCTTACGTCCTCGCCGAGAGGGTTTCTGATTTTAAGCGCATTTCTAAAAGCGTGGCCTTCGGGAAGCCTCAAAAGTTCAAATGCCTTGGGCGATATGAAGGAATAAGTGATAATCTCGGCGGCTCCCGCGCCAACGAGCGCCGTTCTCACTCTGTCAACAAGCGCGTATTCCGCGCTCTTTCCGCCCGTCGTCTGATGGGCGTCGGAGAGAAGCGTCGATTTGAGATTGCCGTATCCGTAAACTCTTATGACTTCCTCGGCGATGTCGTTGGCGTTTTCGATATCCTCGCGGTATTCGGGAATTTCGGAAACGAAGCATCCGCCCTTTATCGCCGTCTTAATTCCCAGCCCGTTAAGAATCTCGAGTATCTTTTTAGCGGGAACGGTTATTCCCAAAATGCGGTTAACGGCGTCAAGCGAATAGCTTACCGTTCTTGAAGCCTGATAATTAACCTTGACATCAATCGGCTCGGCTATTATTTCGCCGCTGCCGGTTTCGTAAATCAGCTGCATGGCGCGGTCAAGCGCCAACTTCTGGGACATAAAGTCAATGCCCTTTTCAAATCTTGCCGAGGAATCCGATTTTAAGTTAAGGGCGCGCGAAGTGCGCCGGACGCTGTCCCGCGCGAATTTTGCGCTTTCAAAAATGATTTCTTTGGTGGCTTCGGTGATGCCGCTGTATTCGCCGCCCATTATTCCCGCCACCGCCACAGGCTTACTTTCGTCGGCGATGACCAGCATCGAGGGCTTCAAGACGTTGTTTTTACCGTCCAAACTTATTATGCTCTCGCCGTCCTCCGCCGTCCTGACCACTATTTTGGCGCCGACGAGATTATCTCGGTCAAAGGCGTGCATGGGCTGGCCGATTTCAATCAGCACGTAGTTGGTTATGTCGACGATGTTGTTAATCGGCCGTATACCCACCGCTTTAAGCCTCTTTCTCATATAGGCCGGCGCGGGCTTAATGACGGCGTTTTTGACCGCTTGCGCCATATACCGCGGACAAAGCTCGGCGTTTTTAACCTCGACCGAAACGTAGTCCGAAGACTTCCCCGCAGTCGGATAATCGAACTTATGCGGCTTAAACTGCGACTTAGTGATGGCCGCCACCTCGCGCGCTATCCCTATGACGGAATTGCAGTCGGGGCGGTTGGCGGTCACCGAGATATCCAAAACGGCGTCGGTCAAGCCGATGACCTCGCCAATGTCGGCGCCGGGCTCCACGCCGTTTAAAATCAAAATGCCATTGACTCCCGCGCCGGTGAAATCCTCTTCGGCGAGCTTAAGCTCTTCCCCGCTCACAAACATTCCGTGGGAAGGAACGCCCCGAAGCTCGCTCTTGAAAATCTTCAGCCCCGACGGCAAGAGCGAGTCATCCAAGGCGACGGGCACCACCGCTCCTTCAAAGACGTTTGTCGCCGCCGTCACTATCTGAACAGTCCTACCGCCGATATCGACGCCGCACACCGAAAGCTTATCGGCGTTGGGGTGCTTTTCAATCGAGGTGATTCTGCCCGCGACGACGTTTTTTATTGTATTCTTTTCATAGGCGATATCTTCCACTTCGAAGCCGCAGTTAACGAGCTTATCCGCAAGCTCTTCGGGTGTTAAATCAAAATCTACAAATTCTTTGAGCCATTCAAACGAAATTTTCATATATGCCCCGCTTTTTATGCGCAAAACGCATTAAAAAAGTCTAAATAAATTTTTTGTTTTAGTTTTAGTCGCTATAATCAACTTGCTTTTCAGCGGAATGCTTTAAGAAATCTAACGTCGTTTTCAAACAGCAACCGAATGTCGGGAATGCCGTATTTTATCATAGAGATGCGCTCCGGCCCTATGCCGAAAGCGAAACCCGAATTTTCCTTGCTGTCGATTCCGCAAGCGTCGAGCACCTTGGGATTGACCACTCCGGCGCCCAAAATTTCTATCCAGCCGGTGCCTTTGCAGATTCTGCAACCACTGCCGCCGCAGAGCGGACAACTGCAGTCAACCTCGACGCTGGGCTCGGTAAAAGGGAAAAACGAGGGGCGGAAGCGCACCTTGGTGCTCTTTGTGAAGAGCTGCTTTAAAAACGCTTCCAACGTGCCCTTTAAGTCGCAGAGCGTGATGTGGCTGTCGACGGCGAGGCCCTCGATTTGACTGAACATCGGGCTGTGGCTGGCGTCGTCGTCGACGCGGTATACCCTGCCCGGCACAATAATGCGGATGGGCGGCTTTTTTGTCGTCATGACGCGCGCCTGCATCGGCGAGGTGTGAGTTCTCAAAAGAATGTCGTCGGTAATATAGAAGGTGTCCTGCATATCGCGTGCGGGATGGTCTTTGGGCACGTTCAAAAGCTGGAAATTATAGAGGTCAAGCTCGACTTCGGGGCCTTCGGCGACTTCGAACCCGAGGCCGGTTAAAATCTCCACCACCTCGCGCCTGACTAAGGTCAAGGGATGAAGCGAGCCCTGCTCAACGCCTTTTCCCGGAAGGGTGACGTCTATTCTTTCTTCCTTGATTTTTCTCTCTATTTCGGCCTGCTTGGCGGCGGCCTCGAGCGCAGAAATCTCTTCCTCGATTTTAACGCGCGCCTCGTTCAAAAGCTTGCCGAATGCTGGCTTATCTTCTTTTGCGACCTTGGCGAGCCCTTTCATCAAATCGGTAAACAAGCCGTTTTTGCCGAGGAAGCGGACGCGAAGCGCCGACAGGCCTTTTAAGCCGCGCGCGCTTTTTATTTCGTTTTTAAAAAGTTCAAGCACAGTTTCAATCGTCATAAACCCTCCAAACGCTTTTGCAAGCAGTAAAACCACCAACTATATTTTTTAATACGGTTATCATTTCACCGCTGAAAGCGTTTTGAATATACCAATATTTATAGCACAGATAGGCTTAAAAATCAACAATATAGATTGATTATATCCAAATATAGTTAAGTAAGTATGATTGCAAACTAAATATTGCGCGACCGCGCCGCGGGTGATATAATTAAAGTATGTCGACAAACTACTATAAAACCCGCGATATCGAAAACATCGAAAAGCTTCGTGCTGTCATAAAGGAGCTTCCCGAGTTTTGCGGCCAGTTTTTTACCGGCATCGAATCCTCGACCACCGTTTTGACAAGGCTCAATTATGCCTTGGATTTAAGGCTGTTCTTTCACTTTTTAGCCCATGAAACCAGATATTTTTCGGGCATTTTGCCCTCCGATTTCTGCATACGCGACATGGATAAAGTGACGCCCGAACACCTCGAGCAGTTTTTGTCCTATCTCAACTCCTATACAGTTGGGGGCCGCTGCAGAACAAACGGCGACCGCGGCAAGGCGCGCAAGCTCTCCACCGTCCGCGCCTTTTTTAAATATTTCTTCAATAAAAATCTGCTGACGGCAAACGTCGCCGCCAAGGTAAACCAGCCCAAGATTCGCGAAAAAGAAATAATCCGCCTGGAAGGCGAAGAAATTTCCGGCATAATCGAAAACGCCGAAACGGGAAAACTGCTGACGCCGCGCCAAAATGCCTACAATCGCAAAACTGCAAAACGCGACGCCGCCATTTTAACACTTCTTCTCGGCACCGGCATAAGGGTGAGCGAGCTTGTCGGGCTCAACGTGCCCGATTTTGATTTTTCAAATAATAGTTTTACCGTGACCAGAAAAGGCGGCAACCGCGTCATTTTATACTTCTCCGAGGAAGTCGCGGCCGCACTTATTTCATATATTGAGGAACGCGAAAAAAATAAAAACCTCTCTCCCGATGAAAAATCGCTCTTTTTATCGCTTCAAAACCAGCGAATCGGCGTGCGTGCCGTTCAAAACCTCGTCAAAAAATACGGCAAGACGGCGGCTCCGCTTAAAAATATTTCGCCGCACAAACTTCGGAGCACATATGGCACAAATCTATACCGCGCCACGCAGGATATTTACATAGTCGCCGAGGTTTTGGGGCACAAAGACGTCAACACTACCAAAAAGCACTACGCCGCGATGTCGGAGGATATTCGTAAGGCAGCAGCCGATAAAGTGACACTGCGTGAAGACTCCGAAAAAAACGATAAGAAATAGCTGTCGAACGAAAACGCCGAACGAAAAATGTATAACGGCGGTGGCGGCTGACGCCGAATTAATAATTAATAATTAATAACGGTGGTGGCGGCTTCGCCGAATGAAAAACGAAAAACGAACAACGATATAAAATTGGCGAATTTTGAAAAATAGTATTCTAAAATGTTGACATTTGTAGAGTAGTGGATTTAGAATAAGTTTATGTGACCGCTTGAATGGTATTCAAGCGGTCAGTCAAAAAAATTTGGAGCGTTAATGGAGACTCCCTCGGTAAACAGCGATATCATCCGCGGTAATATGATAACCATAATTTTAGGTTCGCTCGATGGCGGCGAGCGTTACGGTTATGATATTTTGAAGGAAATCGAGGTCAAGAGCGAGGGAAAATACATAATCAAGCAGCCCACGCTCTATAACAACTTAAAGAGGCTGGAAAAGCAAGGCCTGATTGAATCTTATTTGGGTGAACCCGACGATACCGGCGGCGGAAGAAGAAGATACTACCGCCTGACCGAACTGGGGCGCGACTTTTACGAGCGGATGAAGAACGAATATGTCTACGCCCGCACCATAATCGACAAGCTCGTCACCGACGAAGAATTTGATTTCTCCTCGCCCGCCCCGTTCGATATCGAGAGCTTAAGGCCGCTCACCAAGCGCGGCTCCGACGACGACAAGGCCGAGTCCGCGTCCGAAGCGCCCGCCGAGGTGCGCGAAGTCGAGGTAATCAAGGAAGTTCCCGTTGAAGTAATCAAAGAAGTCGAGGTCATTCGCGAGGTTCCCGTCGAAATCATTAAGGAAGTCGTAAGAGAAGTTCCCGTTGAAATTGTAAGAGAGGTTGTTAAAGAGGTTCCCGTCGAAGTTATTCGCGAGCGCGAAGTGCCCGTTGAGACTATTAAGGAAATCGAAATCATAAAGCAAGTTGAAACCGAAAAGCCGATAGAAACGCTGCGCGAGATAGAAGTCATAAAGGAAGTCCCCTATCCGGTCTATCAAGAAGTCTTAGTCGAGCGGACGGTCGAGATCGAAAAGCCCGTAGAAGTTTTTAAATCGGTTGAAGTCGTCGTCGACAGACCGGTGGAAATTGTCCGCGAAATCGAGCTCACAAAGGAAATCGAGACCGAGAAGCCGATTGAAACGCTCCGTGAAATACAAGTCGAGAAAATCAAGGAAGTTCCCGTCGAAATAATAAGGGAAGTTGAGGTTATAAAGGAAGTAGAAAAGGAGCGCGTTGTCTATATCGGCGTCGGCGTTCCCGAAAGGACGGAAGCGGCAGCGGCCGAAAAGCAGGCCGAAAGCGAGGCCTACGCGCCCGAATACAGCTTCGAGGGCGACGAATATCAATGCTATTTCCAAGGCCTGCTTGCGCTTGCCGAAGAAACGCGCGAAGAGGAGCCGCAGATTAAGGCCGAGCCTGCCCAAAAGAGCGAGAAGTCGATAAGCGGCCTTAAAAACCGCCTGTTTGCGGCGGGATATAAGATGCGCCCCTACATTAAGGCGCAATCGGCGGAGTTTTACAGCAAAAATTATCTCTACGCCAACAAAATATCTTCGGCGGCCGCGCTCGTCATAACAATTGTCATGATTTTGGAAACGGCGCTGTTTTGGATATTCTCCCCCGCTTCGATAAATCAAATGGTCTATGTCGGCGTGATGTGCGGCTCGCTTTTAATTTACGCGATAGCCCTAGCCATACGCTTCATTAACCCGCTTAAAAGAAAGCGCGCCGAATACGATTTCAGGCTTTCGTTTTTATATCGGTTCATGATTTTCATCGAGCTCTCGGTCGTAGCGGCGCTCTTGGGAGTTTTCGTTTTTAAGGCCGACAGAAGCGACTATTCTACCATGGTCCTTCCCATCATTTTGCCGATAACGCTTCTTTCAAACATTCCGCTTGCCTCGGTAGTCTATTTCCTGCTCTTTAAATCCAAGCGTTATAACATAAGTTAAGCGCATTTCGATAAAATTTTTGAAACTAAACCTAAGAACTTAGGCTCGAACAGAAGATTCGAGCTTTTCTTTTTTTAGTCCTTCAATTTTAGTTTTTCGTTCGGCGTAGCCGTTTCGTTCGACGCTTTGCGCCGCTACCGCCGTTATTAATTATTAGTTATTAGTTATTCATTCGGCGAAGCCGTTTATTCGGTGAAGCCACCCCGCCGCGCGATATATTGATTTTGCTATCAACTTTAGGCGGATTTTGGCATATTTTTAAATGATATGGACAACAAAAAGAAGAAAATAATTAAGATTGCGGCGGCGGTCATTATCGTTATTTCGGCGCTTTCGCTGTTCGGGCTCTTTATGCGGAACAACGTCAAGCCGACCATTGTCGGCAACTGCGAAGCCGAGATGTATGCGCTTGGCACCAACGCCATAATCAACGCTATAAGCATTGTGATAACGCGCGACATCGACTATGACGATATGTTCACCGTCGTCAAGGAAGGCAACAAAATCACTATGGTCCAGGCGAATTCGCCCAACATCAACAGAATCGCCAACGAAATCGCCAACATCACGCAAGCCAACCTCGAGGATATGGGCGAGCAGTCGGTGCATATAGCCTCGGGAACATTCACGGGATTTTCATTTTTAATGGGATTCGGGCCCGACATCGAGATTAAATTCACGCCGATAGGCTCGGCAAACTGCGATTTTATCTCCGAGTTCGCCTCGGCGGGCATCAATCAAACACTCCACAAAATTTATATAACGGTCAAGGCGGAAATATATTCTGTTTCCTCAATTTACGACATCCAAACGACTGTGATATCGGAGGTGCTGATTTGCGAAAACTTGCTTATCGGCGAAATTCCCGACACCTATCTATCCTTAGGCAGGTTAAATCTTGTGCCTTAAGATAATTTAAATATAAAAACCCGCCGTCGGCGGGTTTAATTTTTTTTGCTACTAATATCTTAATATTTCTTTGTTTTGGCTTTGAATATCAGCGCGAATAAGAAGCCGAAAAAGATAGACGCGGTCAAGCCTGCCGCCACCGCTTCCATGCCGCCTTTAATTGCGCCTAAAATACCGTCCGCTTTGGCGCCCTTCATGGCACCTTTGGCAAGCGCGCTGCCGAAACCCATGATGGGCACCGTCACGCCGGTTTTTCCGAACTCCTCCAGATATTTAAAGACGCCGATAACCTCGAGCGCAAGCCCTAAAAGGAGGAAGGTAACGAGTATCCGCGCCGAAGTCATTTCGGTTTTGTTAATAAGAATTTGCCCGAGAAGACAGACGATGCCGCCAACCAAAAAAACTCGAACATAAGTCAAAAGTATATCCATATCAGTCCTCCGCCTCGATTGCCACGGCGTGCGCGATTGCGGGAACGGTGGCGCCCTGAAGGGGTGTATACTTGCTGAGCAGCGCTCCCGTAGGGCATAAAAGCAGCCGCTTTATCTCTCTTTTTCTTAATTTATCGATGAGGTAGCTGTTGAACACGGTGCTGGAACACCCCGCGCCCGAGCCGCCCTGAACGGGATGCTGGTTGGCGCGGTAATATTCGGCGCCGGCGTCGTGATGAGTGTCGGACAGCGGCAAATTGTCGCTGGACATGATATAGTTCAAAAGCCCCGCGCCGAATTTGCCGAGGTCGCCCGTCCAGATGGCGTCGTAGTAGGCAGGCGAACGGTCCAGCTCTTTAAAGTGAGCTATAAGCGTGCTTGCCGCGGCGGGAGCCATCGCCGCGCCCATATTATTCTCGTCGTCGATGCCGTAGTCGGTTACCTTGCCGAAAGTGACGGCGGTAATTTTGACCTTGGGCTGCTCCGCGC
>ERZ795052.2167-NODE-2167-length-24526-cov-6.025377_pt1 | contig 24526 bp, 22 predicted proteins | sample MGYA00375136_ERZ795052 | MGnify/ENA primary metagenome ERZ795052 (study PRJEB30181, sample SAMN05720156) | activated sludge metagenome | isolation source: Anaerobic digester | place: Japan | collected 2015-05-26 ... | reverse complement strand
ATCCGTGTCCGTCCGTTGCATCGGTGTCATCCGTGTGCTATTCTTTTTCCTCATCTGTTCATAAGTTCAAGAAAGCGGTCTTCTATATGTGCCTCACTTTCAGTAATTTGTGCGTTATCTATTCCATTCATTTCCAGATAGTTATCAAAACCATCGGGTATGATGTCATTAACAAACGTTGTATGCACCGAGTCGCCGAAAGGGTATGCCGAGGAAGTCGCAGGGTGGCTTCTTATAGTATTGATTAGCCTGAACTTGTCTGCTGCCCTTATTTTATAAAGTCGCCCCGTAAAGCCTTTTCTGATGTTGTTCGGAGCGTCGGTGACCATGATTTTTCCCTGCTGTATCAGTGCCACCCTGTTGCATTTCATCGCCTCATCCATGTAAGGAGTTGAGACCAGAACAGTTATGTTATGTTCTTTCAGACCCCGGAGAATCTCCCAGAACTCCACCCTCGACACGGCGTCTACTCCGGTAGTGGGTTCATCGAGCACCAGGAGCCCTGGTTTATGAATAAGTGCACACGAAAGAGCCAGCTTCTGTTTCATGCCGCCTGAAAGATCGCGGGCAAGCCTTTTCCCGAAGGGCTTAAGATGCGAATAAATGCCTGCAATCAGATCATAGTTCTCATTTACCGTGGTACCGAACACCGTCGCATAGAAATCAAGGTTTTCTTCCACTGTAAGGTCGGAATAAAGGCTGAAGCGGCCCGGCATATATCCGATATGCCTTCGCAGTTCCCTGAAATCTGTTATTGCATCAAGACCCATTATGGTTATGGTGCCGGAGTCGGGCAGAAGCAGGGTGGTTACGATTCTGAACAGCGTCGTTTTTCCGGCACCGTCGGGTCCGATAAAACCAAAAATTTCTCCCTCCTCCACCCGGAAACTTATGTCTTCCAGGGCTTTAACATCGCCGTAGCTTTTCGAAATACCGGAAGCTTCAATTATAAGATTCATATTTACAGGGTTTCAGACAGCATCAAAAGATCGCTTCTCCGGGCATACCCGACTTAATTGTTCCGTCGTTTGTTACGTCTATTGTGACGGCATAAACAAGGGCTACCCGTTCTTCCTTTGTCTGAATGATTTTCGGGGTAAACTCCGCCTTCTCGGCAATATTCGTGATCGTGCCTTTAAGGGTAGCATATCCTTTCTTACCGTCGTCGATTCTTACCGTGCACTCCTGTCCGGTCTTTATCTTCCCGAGCTGTGCGCCGCTGACATAAACTTTGAGTTTTATCGCCGACATATCGGCAATCTTTACCAGAGGTCTGCCGGCAGTTACAAGTTCGCCTTCTTCGGCAAATTTGCCTGTTATGGTACCGTTTATCGGACTTTTTACCGTGCATCTTATGATTTGTTCGAGGAGAGTAGCCTTTCTGGCATTTAATACGGCCACTTCGGCCTGGATGGAAGTTTTCTGGGTGTTGTTTGCCGCGATCTGCTTCCTGAGCACTTCCACCTGACCGGTTAGGTCGTCGTACTGTTTTTGGGTTGCTGCATCATCCTTAAGCATGTTTTCGATCCTTCTGATGTTGACCATCAGATTTTCAATCTGCTGAGCGAGGATCTCGTTCTGTGCGTTTATTGAGCTGATACGTGTCAGAGTACCTGCTATACCGGCATCAATCTCGCCTTTCTGGAGATGAAAGAGAGTGGTATCGATGACTGCAATCACATCTCCCCGGCTGGTTTTCATACCCTCAGACACGGGAACGGAGAGTATCCGTCCGCTTGTTTCAGCCGATACCGTTACTTCCGTAGCTTCAAAGTTTCCGTATGCATCAGCCACATCCCGGTTGTTTTTACACCCGGTCGTTAGCAGGATTACTGCTGAAGTTATTACGATTATATTTTTCATGATTATTGTTTTTGTTTTCTGGTTTTCATGTACTCACCCCTTCCGTTCCCCTCTCTGCAGAGCAAAGATGGGGAGACCGGAAGCAATGGATTTTAATTACTTTACTTCCTGTCCGCTTATATTAAGGTATTCTGTTTTTGCCTGTGCCAGGCTTATTTTGTGCAGTTCGTGCGAAACGCCGGCCTGCCTTTCGGAATTAAGTTCGTTAAGAAGTTCGGTGACAGTAATTGTACCGTTTTCATATTTCGATTGTGCCGAGGCGGAGATTCGCTTCCGGAGCTCAATTATTTCACGGTCCGACTCAAGAAGATATTCAAGCGATACTATTTCAGCCTTTTTGGCTTCAAGCAATCTTCGAAGGTTCTCTTCGAGGTCGGTTTTTCTTTTATCGAGGATGTTCTGCTCCAGTGCCATGATGTTTTTCTCGGTCTTTACCCGGTTCCAGTCCCAGATATTCCATTTTATACCGGCCCCGAGAATATAGTAAGGAGCAAATTCGTCCTTGAGGAAGTTATTTCCGGGAGGGTTTCCGTAACCCAGTGTGGCAAATCCGTAGGCTTTCGGCATGCGCCGGGTTGACGCCAGTTTCATCCCGGCAGATATCTGCTCCTTCCTGAGGTCGAGGTAACGGAGTTCGGGGCGGGCAAGATCATAATCCTGATCATTTACGGGCAGGGGAGGAGAAAGTTTGTCCTGCGGCCCTATTTCGGTTCCGGTAAGATCAGATAATACTTTCAGCATGGCACTCCTTTTAATCTCAACCTCTTTAAGCTGCTGGGTTATCTTAAGCTTTTCGGCTTTCATAATGTCAATATCTGAAGCCAGGGCAACCCCGTTTCTCAGGGCCGATTCCATTGCCGATATCCTTTTTTCAATCAGTTCCCTGTAAAGAGTGAGCGATTCAGCCTGTTTCTCGAGCATAAGCACCGGGAAGAAGCAATTGTTTACCTGGGTACGGATTTTATACAGGTCGGTCTCAGTCTCTTTAATATTTACTTCGAGCGATTTGTTTTCAACTTCGCGTGCAGCTTTAACCGCGCCGCCGTCGTAGATTGTCTGGGTGATATCGAGAGTGACCTTGTACTGCTCGTGAGGCATGGGTTTTATTAAATCAGATAGTCCCGGAATGGGGATTGCGGCGAATTTGTCGCCCAGATCTATCATCTCGGAGTTATAAAGCACCGTTGCACCGGCGTCGAGTGAGGGAAGCCAGTTTCTTGAAAGGTTCCTGTCCTTCATAGCCGAAATAGTGCTGTGCAGCCCTTTCTCAGCCGACAGGGCACTCTTTCCTTCGGCCATCTCATAACACTGTCCCAGGGTTATGATCTTCTGGGGTAATGCCTGCAGGGTTAATCCGAGAAGCAGGCAGGCAACAATGGAAGTTCTTTTTATCATGGTTTGATTTTTTTTGATTTTTCCCTGTATTTAAGTGCTCCGAGCAGGAATTCGGGTGCAAAATCTTTCCGGTCTTCGAGGAATTTGCCGAAATCCATTCCGAATTTTCCCAGAATGACCTCGAAAATATTCCTTGCCACAAACGGGAATATGCTTATTGCAGCAATGGAGGTCATTATCTGGGGAAGAGATTCAGGGGTGATGTTGTATTTCTCAAACTCATCCCTGTGTTGTTCTGCCAGTATGTTATAGAAATGTTCAAAGTCGAGGTTCCTTATGATTCTCTGGATTCTCTCTGGTTTCCTGTTTATCTCATTTATTATGAAAGCAGGAAGCCTTGGATTTTCCTTAAGGAATTCTATATGTTCGCGGAAAAAGAACCGGAGCTTCTCTTCAAGCGTCAGTCCGGGCTCGAGGATGGGTGCGAACTTTGAGAAAAGTTTTGCGGCAAGCTTCTGGAAGACTGCATCGAACAAAGCATCCTTTTTCCTGAAATAGTAGTGAAGGAGAGCTTTGTTTATTCCGGCCCTCTGGGCGATATTCTGCATTCTGGTGCCATCGAAGCCCTTTTCCTGGAAAACTTCCGTGGCGGCCTCGAAAATTTTCTCTTCGGTAAGTTTTTCAACTTCAGTCATAATGTTTTTTATTTTGGTTAAACCAAACGGATTAAATAAAAGGTTTAACCGAACGGTCAAAAATAAACAATTTTTTACAAATGCAAAAATTTTTAAAATTATTTTAAGGATAAATTTTCCTCAGCGGAGGGTACTGTTACCTTAATCTTATCCTGCAGTTTCCGATGGTTTTATTGCGGCAGATGAGTTCGATGCTGTAAACACCTGTCGTCAGTTTCTCCTTTGGAGTGTAGGTGAGGTTAACCTGTCTCGATTCTTCGAATTCTCCCGTAAAAGGTGACAGGCTGGCTGTCAGGTTGGCCGTATTAAAGGAGACATTCCATTTTATTTCTCCGCTTTCGGCGGTAACTGTCTGACCCGATGGAGTCTTAATCCTGAAAGAAATGTCATCTGTAAGGGTTTTGGGGACATCAAAAGACATATTGATTCTTTTTGTCCTCACGGCGCAGATAACCGGTTTGTCGGTTTTTTTGCCTCTCACGGCAGTTACCATGATGTTATCGGTATCGAAGAGCATTAATTCGTCCAGTTTTGCGGCAAGCTGCTTTTTCTCCTGTTCAAGAAGCTCGTTGTTTTTCTGCAGTTCATTGCTCTTTGCCATCAGTTTGTCATATTCCGACCTGAGCGATGCAGCTTCAGATTCAAGGTCTGCTTTTGCCTTTTTCAGGTCCTCCGTTTCTGTACGGCAGGCTTTCAGCGCAGCGCTCTCACCCGCCAGTGCCCGGGCTCTTCTCTCGGCGGCTGCCAGTTTATTGTTTGTCTCCTCGAGAAGTTTACCGTTCTCGTTCAATTTTGTGTTAAGGGCCTCCAGATCGGATTTCAGTTTTGCAATGTCGGCGTCGGCCTGTGTCTTCTCAGCCATAAGTTTCTCGTAACGAAGCTGTTCCTCGTTCAGCTTATTGTTGGTCTTCTTCACGGCGCCCAGTGCAATGAGCAGTCCTATCAGCAGGATAACGGCAAGAGCCGCGCAACCGCCGAGTATGATTTTCATATTACGGTTTTCCATTTTATTGGTTTTTTACAGGTTTCATACAAATATACAACACAAATGTTAAAATAAGGCAACAACAGGAGAGAAATAAAAAGTCATTTTAAATGCCGTCCTGATAAGGAAATATATATTTAAGGTACATGGAAATTACGGATATTTTCTATCGGGGTTTTGACACATTAAACGATTTAGGTAAATTGCACCCCGTTTTTAAATAAATCTGTCATGATACATTACAAAGAGCTAGGACTGGTAAATTCGCGCGAGTTATTCAAGGGCGCAATAAAGGGGGGTTATGCTATCCCGGCATTTAATTTCAACAATCTCGAGCAGCTTCAGGCAATAATAGGGGCATGTGTCGAGACAAAGTCACCGGTGATATTGCAGGTGTCGAAGGGAGCGAGGAAATATGCAAACCAGACTCTGCTTCAGTACCTTGCAAAGGGAGCAGTGGAGTATGCAAAGGAGCTGGGGTATGCCGTGCCCATAGTACTTCATCTCGACCATGGGGATGCATTTGAAACCTGCAAGGCCTGTATTGAAACGGGGTTCTCGTCGGTTATGATTGACGGTTCGCATCTTCCTTACGAGGAAAATATAAAGGTTACCAGGCAGGTTGTTGAATTTGCCCATCAGTACGATGTCACTGTTGAGGGAGAGCTGGGTGTGCTGGCAGGTATAGAGGATGAGGTTTCGGCAGAACATTCTTCCTATACCCGGCCCGAGGAGGTTGAGGATTTTGTAAAGCATACGGGGGTTGATTCGCTTGCAATCTCGATCGGGACATCACACGGGGCTTTCAAGTTCAAGGTAAAACCCGGCGAGATGCCTCCTCCGCTCAGGTTCGACATACTGGAGGAAGTGGAAAAACGGCTGCCCGGTTTCCCGATAGTGCTTCACGGTGCATCGTCGGTACCGCAGGATATTGTGGATGAAATAAACCGTTACGGAGGAAAGCTTGATAATACGGCAGGTGTCTCTGAAGATCAACTCCGCAGGGCAGCTTCATCGGCCGTGTGCAAGATTAATATCGACTCCGACGGCCGTCTGGCAATGACAGCCGCTATAAGAAAAGTGCTTACAGAGAAGCCGTCAGAGTTCGACCCGAGAAACTACCTCGGTCCGGCACGCGACAAGCTGAAGGAGCTGTACAAGCACAAGATTGTAAACGTACTGGGCAGCGCAGGGAAAGCATAAGCCCCGCCCGTATCATGGGGAACGCCCCGTTCACCCGGAGTCAATGTCAAATGATATTGGTTCCAGTGCATTAGATTTCGTACAGTATATCAGGATAAAATAATTTCTCCCCGGGAGAAGTATCTGTTGTCTTTCCCGCCGGGGAGCCTTTCATTGTACCGGAACATATTGCTCCGGTCTATCGGGGAAATTGGAAATGTTGCAGAATGATTGATAATCGGTCAATTCCGGACCCGTAATAATGAGGCATTTCGTTACAGGCTATATCCGTTGCAAATGTATTCTCGTAATGCCATCCAAAAAGTTCAGTAACTCTCTTGTGGTTCAAGAACGCTCAGTACAACATATTAATCTGAATTTCCAGAAAGTCTCTGTCTAAATTTATAGCATTCCCTGCCGGAGGCAGAGTACCATCAGATTCCAGATCCCTAAAACTGTACTGTCAGAGGCAGGATAAATCCGTAGAAGAGGAAAGATGCATTGCTTCCTCCTGAAAAAACAGCCTGTAACTGGGGATGGACTCCTACCGGGCCGATTCTCCCGTATATACCAAGAGAACTTATTGCTCCAGGACCGGAAGAATATTTTTTCCTTTCGATTATACTAGATAAGTTTGAATCCGGAGCATAATAAAAGTATTCCTTATAACTGAGCATTCCAATTGCAAAAAGGCTTGTAAAACCAAAATTTTTTGTTTTGATGCAGGGGCTTATTCCGGCATAAACCCCACCACCATTCATAGAATAATTATGAGAAGAGGTCAAATATGAGTCCCAGCATTTTTCAAATAAAGTTCCTGCTATAAGATCCAGATTCATAAATTTTGTCGGAAATACAATTCTTAAATCAGCTCCAGTCAGACCTGATGCACTGTTTGGTCCGGAGGGACTGACGTAATCGATATAATGGTCAGTATTCAGTGTGTTCCAGTGAAACAAAAAACCTGTTTCCAGTCTGATTCCATTTATTCTTTTTTCAGTTTGTCCTGCCAGATTCAGACAGGCTGACATTAAAATAAGGATAAAAATTTTTTTCATATGAATTCTTAATTATCAGATTCGCTTAATAGAATTTGAACTCCGTAATTAGGAAAAACCAACCATTTTTCAGGAAAGTCAAAATAATTTATATATGCATTTCCGCACTTCTCTCCTTTATCCTGAAATTTAACAGAATACTTGACTCCTGCTGTTGGGGTAATAAAATCCAGTTTTGAGACATTTTTTGCATTGAATCCGACTCCTATTTCAAATGCAAGGTCGCCTGATGGTTTGTCATATTCAATTGCCGTGAAAGTCAGCATATCATACCACAGTCCGGGTTTCCAGTCGAGCACTTTTACTCCGTAAAAAACCTGGGACAAACTACTTCTTTTCGAAAACTCACAATTTATTTCATCCTGTACCTTAAATGGGTTCTTGTTGACGGGATCAACATTGGTAACCGTTATGTAGAACTCCGGTTTGCCTGCCAGCCAGCCTTCGATGCTCCAGTCGGTAAACTTGATTTGTTTGATATAGACCGGAGAATATTGTGAAATATCCCTGTAGGGGGCCTGAATGAAATCATATTTCGGATTGGACACTCCAAGCCGGGTAACATGTACTGCTTTGTAGATTATTTTCTTACCTGGTTTTATGTTTGTATCAAAATAATCATGCTGCGATACCGGAAAACTGTTAAGAAGAACATAATCGGCATCTTCCCCCACTATAAGCTTATAAAGGTGAGTCTCCTCAATGTACTGGCTGTTATCGTTCTGCCAGCGAAGCTCAACCAGGTTCCGTGCATGCTGGATTGCTTCAAAATCAAGGACCGGTTTAGGAAGGGCAGGGGCTGTAATCGTGACATAATTCGATGGAACAGACTCGGTTGACTCATAAAAAGCGGTAACAAAGTATGTATATGAACTTATTGCAGTAACTGTTTTATCATCATAACTTTTGTTGTTTACTCCTGAGATGGTTGCAATTCTGATAAAATTTATATCGGAAGTGGATTTCCGGTAAATATGATAGCCATGTGTGTTTGTTGCGTCGGCTTCTGCCGGCATCCCCCAGCCCAGCCTGATCCCGGCCTCTGTTGTTACGCAAGTAAGCCTTGTTGGTGCAGGAGGAGCAGCTTTTGTTTCATCTCCGGGAACTGAGACACGTTCATTAAGCCCAATCACAATTACAGGTTCATCAGGAGGTGTTACTGCATCAATCATAACCATTTCTCCATCGGGACGGTAACCTGTAACAAATCTGGTTGAAAGTTCATCGTATTCAAAAGGTATAAAAGTGACCACCGGAACATATTTTTCATCCACCCATTTCTCTGCATTCACCGGAACAGAAACCTGCAGGAGAGGATATTTTGCCATTAGCATATCTATAAATGATTCAGAATTTCCTCCTTTTCCTTCGGCAGATCCGCCTTCAGCATACCTGTTAAGCATGTCTTTTACAGTAAGGTAGGAGACTCCTTTGGTCGTAAGTTCTTTTTCCGGTAATCTCATTTCAGCAATAGCTGACAGAAGAACATCATAATCTCCGTCAAATTGTTTTATGACTTCCTCTTTTATTATGTATTATGGAACTGAAAACTTTGTTCTCAGCAAGAGCCTTACAGACAGTCTTTGAGAAATTGCTCAGATCCCTGTTATAAATTACTCTTCTTCGTTCGGAGAATAAAATAATATTAAGCATTTCTTCGGCGAAGCAGTTAATTTTATTTCCTTAATGAAGTTTCTGAATGTATTGCTGAATAAATATACGAAATAAATTTTAATTTCAAACATGTTCAGGTAATTTTTTCACCTGCACGGGATACTTTCAATTCCGTGTTGTTCTTTCATGGCCGTTCACTTACCTGACAGACGGACCAGGGTGGTAATATTCCAATGTTTATTAATGTTCATCCCGGTCCGGCTTCAGCAGAGCGTTGCGGGCATTTAAAGAACTTTCTTAAGAATACCGAAAACTCCGCGCATGAATGTTGCGCTGGTAAGCACTTTCACGGCAGGCGGTATTGTGGTCCTTCTCCTTGACGGATAGGAGGTTCTTCCGGCATAGGGTCGCGACGGGCGCCGCGTCTCCCTCGACCATTCCGCCTCCCGCTGCTTCTGCGCCTTCCATTCGGCTTCTCTCTGCTTCTCCCATAACTTTCTCGCCTCCTCGTCGGCACGCTGTTTTTCAATCATCTCCACCTTCCTGCCGAGTATCTCGTAGGCACTCTCCCGGTCAATAACCTGTCCGTATTTACTTACCAGCAGCGATGAACGGTTAATCGAAGATATCTCGTCCGGTGTCAATACATCCATTCTGCTCTGAGGAGCCCGAAGCATTACAGCTGCAAGAGGAGTAGGAATTCCCTTTTCGTTCAAAGCCGTCACAAGAGCTTCGCCGATGCCAAGCGACATTATTAATTCATCTGTTTTATAGAATTCGGAAAGCGGATAATTCTCTGCGGTAAGTTTTATGGCTTTCCTGTCGTTGGCTGTAAAGGCCCTGAGAGCATGCTGAACCTTTAACCCGAGCTGTGAAAGTACTCCCGCCGGGATATCGGTGGGGTTCTGTGTAACGAAGAAAACCCCGACACCCTTCGACCTTATCAGTTTTACAATGTTTTCGATCTGTTCCAGCAATTCTTTGCCTGCCTGGTTAAAAATCAGATGTGCTTCGTCAATGAACATAACCAGTTCGGGTTTTTCGGCATCGCCTTTTTCGGGCATGGTGTTGTAAATCTCTCCCAGCAGCGACAGCATAAATGTTGAGAAGAGCTTTGGCCTGTCCTGTATATCTGTAACCCTTACAATATTTATGTATCCGTATCCTCTGCTGTCGCGGCGCATCAGATCAGGTATTTCAAACGAGAGTTCCCCGAAAAAAAGTTCTCCGCCCTGCTGCTCCAGTTCGATGATTTTGCGAAGTATTATTCCTGTAGTTGTTGATGAAGATTTACCGTACTCCTTCTCAAATTCGGCCTTGCCTGCGCCGTTCATATATTGGATCACCTGTTTAAGGTCCTTCAGGTCGAGAAGAGCAAGATTATTGTCGTCGCAGTATTTAAAGATTATTGCCATCACGCCTGCCTGGGTGTCGTTGAGATCCAGTATGCGGGAGAGAAGAACGGGTCCGAATTCCGATACCGTGGCTCTTAATCTAACCCCGTCCTGCCTCGAAAGTGAAAGAAGTTCAACAGGGTATCCTTCCGGAGACCATTCAAGCCCGATCTTCCGGTGGCGCTCTGTTATAAATGATTTTTCCCCGCCCGGCATGGCTATCCCGCTGAGGTCGCCTTTAACATCCATAAGAAGAACCGGAATACCTTTCCGGGAGAGCTGTTCAGATATAACCTGAAGCGTCTTTGTCTTGCCTGTTCCGGTGGCGCCGGCAATAAGGCCATGACGATTCATTGTTTTGAGGGGAATCTTAACCATAGCGCCCGGGATTACCTCGCCTCCAAGCATTGCGGATCCCAGAATTATGCTATCGCCCTTGCATGAATAGCCTTCGTTTATTAAGGCTGAGAATTTTTCTGCAGAGTCCATTGGAATTAGTTTTTGATTTCGACGAAAGTTACCTGTAATATTTTTATCATAAAAATTACTTCTGCTTTAGCAGCAAAATAAATATAATCATTTATTAAAGCTTTGCATTCGGTTCTTCAGAATTAATTATTTCACAAAAAGACCTTTGATTCTGTCAAATGCTTAATTTTGAAGATAAAGGGAAAAGAATAATATTGAAACAAAACTTTTCCCCGCTGATTGCTTAAAGGCTTTCGATTGAGAGTATATTTTACCTGCAGGAGGATAAGCAGATGCGCAAAAGAGAATTCATAAAAAAGGCAGGCATTCTGGGTATGGGTGCTGCCATGTCGGATAAATTATATTTGGAAATGATCGGAAAATATGCTGAGGTGCCGGCAGGGGAGCTGGCAGAAAATGAAGATTTCTGGCTTGATATCAGGAAGGAATACAGGCTCAACCCGGATATCATCAATCTCGAAAACGGTTATTACAATATCATCCCTGAGCCGACCCTGGATAAATATATAAGACATTTAAGGGATGTAAATTACCAGGGTTCATATTATATGCGGACAGTTCAGACCGACAATAAAAAGGCTATGGCGGCAAAAATGGCAGCCATTGCCGGCTGCCCGGCCGACGAGCTCATTCTGACCCGCAATACTACCGAATCGCTCGACATCATAATCGGCGGCTACCCCTGGAAAGAAGGCGATGAGGCCGTGATGGCAGAGCAGGACTATCCTTCAATGCTTTCAATGTTCAGGCAGGTTGGCAGGCGTTACGGTGTGGTCAACAGGATTGTATCTGTCCCCACCGATCCCGGATCAGACGATGAAATAGTGAATCTCTATGCAAATGCCATCACCGGAAAAACAAGGCTGTTGATGATATGTCACATGATCAACATTACAGGTCACATACTGCCTGTAAGGAAGATATGCGAAATGGCACACCGCCGGGGCGTTGAGGTAATGGTTGACGGCGCCCATACCGTGGGCCATATCAGCTTTACAATTCCTGAACTCGGGTGTGATTATTTCGGCAGCAGTTTGCACAAATGGATGAGCGTGCCTCTCGGGTCCGGCTTATTATGGGTGAAAAAGGAACATATACGGAAGATATGGCCGCTGATGGCGCCATTTGAGGATAAGCCGGAGGATATTTCAAGGCTGAACCATACGGGAACACTCCCTGTTCACACCGATCTTGCCGTTGAGGATGCTGTTGAATATTACCTGAAGCTCGGCCCCGGGCGCAAAGAGGCCCGGCTGAGATACCTGCAGCATTACTGGAGCGACAAAGTGAGAAATCTGCCGCACATAGAAATGTACACCCCTTCCGACCCTGCACGTTCTTGTGGCATTGCAACAGTCGGAGTGAAAGGCATGAAACCTTCAGACCTGGGTGATATCCTTTTTAAAAAATACAAAATATACACAGCCCCCGTCGACGGGGCAGGGGTCCACGGATGCCGCGTTACACCCAATGTGTTTACGACAACTGAAGAACTTGACGTTCTTGTCAGGGCCCTGAAAGAGATTAAATAAAAATTTTTTTCTGAATGCTTGTATTATTAAAATTAAATATCATATATTTGCAATATATAAGAATATTAAATATAATATAAATATGATATCAGGTGAACTATTAAAAGGATCGTTAAAGACCATTGTTCTGAAAATCCTTAAGGAAGAAGGTCCTCTGCACGGCTATGCCATAAGCCGCAGGGTGGAAGAGCTTACAGGCGGCAGGATAAGGCTTACCTACGGTGCTCTTTACCCGGTACTCCATAAGCTGGAAAGCGAAAACATTCTGATAACCCGGCAGGAGAACTTCAACAACCGTACAAGGGTCTATTACAGCATTTCGCCCAAAGGTCACTCAGTGATAGAGGAGAAAGTGCAGGAAATGAAGGAGTACATTGAATCACTGCAGAAAATCATTGAATTAAAACCCGGTTTAAATTATGCCTGATCTGACAATCGAAAACATTGAGAGGATTGCAAATGATGTCAGGAGCCAGGAGATAATTTTTTCCCGCTTGCCTGATGAACTTATTGATCATATCTGTTGTGACGTTGAATATGAGATGAATAACGGCCTTGATTTTTTTGAAGCATACCGGGAGGTAAAACAGAAAATGGGTTCATTAAAAAGACTGAAGGAGATACAGGAAGAAACATTGTATGCGGTTGACACTAAATACAGATATATGAAAAACACTATGAAGATTTCGGGGATTGCCGGCACGGTATTGCTGGGCATCGCGGCATTGCTCAAGATGCAGCACTGGGCTTTTGCCGGGGTTATGTTAACACTCGGGGCACTGACCCTGGCATTTATCTTTCTGCCATCGTCACTCGGAGTACTCTGGAAGGAGACTCATAACAGCAGGAGACTCTTTCTGTTTGTTTCGGCATTCACCGCCGGATTTTGTTATATCCTGGGTACCCTTTTTAAAGTCCAGCACTGGCCAGGTGCGGGGTTGATCATCCTGATTGCGGCAATTACCGGATTGTTGTTTATTATTGCATTGCTTGTGAGCAAATTACAGGAACCTGAAAGTGCCTCAAAAAAACCTGTCTATATCATCGGGGCTCTGGGGGCGGTTCTGTACATCACCGGGATGTTCTTCAAGATAATGCACTGGCCCCTTTCCGGTACTTTCCTTATTTCCGGCATGATAACTATCAGTGTAATTGCCTTCCCTCTCTATACACTGACCACCTGGAAAGAAGAATCTCATGTTGATGCCAGGTTTATATTTATGGTAACAGCCATTTTAATGATCATTCTCCCGTCGACGCTGATTACGCTCAACCTTCAGCAGTCGTACGTGAACGGTTACTTTCCTCACCTCGAACAGCAACGTGCTTTATACACCTATCTGAACACGAATAATGATGCATTTATGGCGAGGTATAAGGATTTGCCGGCCTACCCTGAAATGGCAAATCTAAAAGCCCGGACAGATGAACTGCTTGGTTTGATAAGCAAGATTGAATCAGATATGATAAGCGAAGCTGATGAAATCTCTTCAACGGTAACTGACAGCGCCAATCCTGCCCGGTACGAAGCCGGGCTTGAAGAAATGTACGGGGAGATACAGGGGACAAAAATAACGAAACCTGTTGCGGCAGAGTATCTTCTGCCGGGTCGCGAAACCCGGAATTTGCTTGAAAGGTATGCCGGAGAGCATATAAAATATTTTGCCACACTGGTACCTGAAGAGGCATTGCAGAAATATTCCCGGCTCGTCGATCCTGCGAATTACCTGCCTGGTCAGATCCCTGATGATAATTACATCTCACTTGCAGCCGGACTTCATTCACTTTTGCTCTATAAAAACGGTATCCTGTCTGCCGAAACGGTAATGCTGAAATTGATTGCAGGATCAAAAGAAACGGATAAATCCAAATAATTATGAAACAAAAAATTTACATACTGGGCATGATTACCGTACTGGTAATCTTTCTCGGCACGATTTTCAAGCTGATGCACTGGCCCGGAGCAGGATATCTGCTAATAGCCGGTATTGCTTCGCTGGTCCTTTGCTTTCTGCCCCTTGCATTGTTGAATCATTACAGGGCATATGGTGAAAAACAGAATTTGCCGCTTCATATAATTACCTGGCTCACAGCATTTGTGGTATTTACCTCAATGCTGTTCAAAGTGCAGCATTGGCCTTATGCAGGTGTTCTGATGACCATTGCCCTTCCTTTCCCATACCTGGTTTTCCTGCCGGTTTTTCTTTTTACAATCTCAGGGAATAAGAATTTCGATATCTATAAGGTTGTTTATGTACTTTTTCTGCTGGCGGTCAGTTCTGTTCTGTCTGCCCTCCTCGCTTTAAATGTATCTGCAACCGTAATCCGCGATAGTCTTGATTTATCGGGGCATTATAACGGTGTCGAAAAAGTTCTGGACCAGTCGCAGGAAGGAAATAGCGGGGCCGGATTGGTGACGAAGATTGATGAAGTGCTTGAGGTTGCGGGTGAATATAAAAGCCTTATTCTTATGGCCGAAGGCAGCTCTGTTCAGGAATGGGATAAAAACCCCGGAAGCCTTCCAATTACCGGTTCACGTAATGCCCTGGCAAAGGCTTTATCCTCAACCGGGAATGACAGGTTGGGAGAAAAGCTTGATAACGCCATGAGAGCATTGCTTGAAGAGGCAGAAAAAACTCCCGGATACAGTGAACTGGCAAAATCACTTCCTGCCATTCTCGGACTGCAGGTGCAGGATAAGAATAATCCTTCGCCGGTGTGGCACAATCTTAACGGTAATCTTTCATGGACGCTTATTTACCTTGATGGTGTGGAAACAAACCTGAAACTGATAAAAACAACCCTGCCGTAGAAAAAATGTCAGGTTCTTCAGTCAAGGACCGGCTTTGGCAGCTCACCGGCAAAAACTGCAGTTCACCTTAAAATAATTGCCCCATTTAAAATGGTTGATTATTTTTAGGGCAACAAAAAGTTCAGCCTGATGAAAAAACATCATGTATGTCCCTTCTGGGTGGCATATACTTTCCTGCTTCCGGTACGAAAGCTGCAGCATAATCCTTATAAAATTCTCAAACCTTATGTTAAGCAGGGTATGACTGTTATGGATTACGGGTGCGCTATGGGTTATTTCAGCATCCCGATGGCCAGGATGACAGGACCTTCGGGTATGGTCTATTGTGTTGACATTCAGGAAAAGATGCTGGTTAATCTTCAGAAAAGGGCTGCCAGGTACAAGGTGGCGGATATTATAAAAACCCTTCTCGTCAATAAAAACTTTAACCCTGAAGAGATGGCCGGTAAACTCGATTTTGTCCTGCTTTTCTTTGTTGCCCATGAAGTGCCCGATCAGAAAAGTCTGTTTACCGGTCTGCACTTAATGCTTAAGAACGGGGGAAAGGTACTTTTTGCCGAACCAAAGGGGCATGTCAGCGAAGATGATTTCCGACGTTCATTGCGACTGGCTGAAGAAGCGGGACTGACAATAACGGGCGATAAACCGCTGAGAAGCAGGCTGTCAGTTATTTTGAGAAAGGACTGATCACCGGAAAGAAAAATTTGTCCGGCCCTCGCGGATTCTGCAGAAATACTTATTTCTTCCGGGAATCATTTCCTGTTTGAGAACCTGAAGCTCTCTTCAATTATCTTATGAGAAAGAGGTGCAGCTGTGCAATAAAATCATATTTTAGTAAAAAAATGAGATATGAGAAGGGCAATTTCGTCTTTGCTGGTTTTACTGACATCTGCAGCACTATATGCACAGTATGGTGCTGACTGGGAATCTCTCGACAGCCGACCTGTACCGGCATGGTTTGAGGATGCCAAATTCGGAATTTTCATCCACTGGGGGCTCTATTCCGTGCCGGCATATAGTCCTACAGCACGCGACGGGGTGAGCGTCTATCAGCGATATGCCGAATGGTACTGGCGCCGGTGGAATGAGAAATCGGACATACAGCATTTCTTTACGGACTTCCATAACAGGGTGTACGGACCCGGCTTCAAATACCAGGATTTTGTGCATTATTTTAAGGCAGAAATGTTTAACCCGTCCGAATGGGCCGAAATTTTCCGCAGGGCAGGAGCAAAATATGTGGTCCTGACTTCAAAACACCATGAGGGCTTCACCCTCTGGCCGTCAAAATATTCGTGGAACTGGAATGCTATGGATGCAGGCCCTCACCGCGACCTGCTGGGCGACCTGACAAAAGAGGTAAAAGATAAGGGGTTGAAGATGGGCTACTACTACTCACTTCTTGAGTGGTATCATCCACTTTATAAAAGGGAGACTATCGAGCAGTATGTCGATCAGCACATGATACCGCAGATGAAGGAACTGGTTACAAATTACAAACCTGATCTCTTATGGACCGACGGTGAATGGGATTACCCTTCGGAGGTTCTTAAAAGCACTCAATTCCTGCAATGGCTGTTCAATGTATCACCTGTTAAGGAAACAATCGCAATAAATGACCGCTGGGGGAAGGAGACGAGAAGCAGGCATGGAGGTTATTTTACCACCGAGTACGACCTGGTGCATGATGGCGATGCCACCGCAATGAAGTTTGAGAGACCATGGGAAGAGTGCCGTGGCATGGCAGGCTCGTTCGGATATAACCGTAATGAGATGCCGGAAGATTATTCCACATCAGAAGAGCTTGTTCATATACTTATCAATAAGGTGGCCCGGGGAGGAAACCTGCTTCTGAATATCGGCCCTACAGCCGACGGGCGCATTCCGGAAATAATGCAGCAGCGGCTCCTCGACATGGGCAGATGGCTTGAAGTAAACGGCGAAGCCGTTTACGGCACACGCAAATGGGACGAAGCACCTGCGGTTACCCCTGAAACAACACATTATTTCACCAGGAAAGGAAACGATCTCTTTCTTATTGTCACAAAATGGCAGGACAAACCCCTTACCGTGAACGGAGTGAAAAATCCTGAAGGCGTTGAAATGCAGGGATATTCAGGAAAAATTAAGTATTCGTATTCCGGAGGCCGTCTTACCATCAACCCGCCCCCTATAACCCCTGCAACGATGCCCTGCAGCTATGCATGGGTATTCAGAATAAAAGGGTGTTTGAAGTGAAAGTAAAAACAGCTGAAAAACTTACAGCAATCTTTGAATTAAGGTGGCAGAGAACTGCGGTTATTTCCCCGGTTAATATTGTTTGATACTATTGGATGCTGTTTAATTTTAATAGCAAAAAATAAGCACCGAATAAAAAATAATTGAAAAAGGTTGATTATTATAAAAAATATTTACATTTGTGCGATTTTAGTTTCAGGATGAAAATATTGTTTACAAGCTGGTGTTGGTGTTGCTCAATGGTTTCCGGAACCACGTGAGGAGGCACACCTGTTTGTAAATTTTAAGGAATTTTCGACAACGGCCTGCCGTACTCACGGCAGGCCGTTGTCATTTTAAAAACTATTGCAGCTTGTTTCTCCTCCCGCTTCCGAACGCCTGTCGGCCGGAACCATGGCACAGGCAAACAGCGGGCGGAATGATTAGGAAAGATTTAAGAAATAGATTACCAATGAAATACAAAATAGATTAATTATGAAGAAATTCAGCATCAGAACTACCTGCAGGAGACTGCTTGCCGATACAATCACCCCGGTAAGCATATATCTTCGTTTAAGAGATGAATTTCCCAATTCCTTTCTTCTCGAAAGTTCGGATTACCATGGCAATGAGAACAGCTACTCCCTGATTTGTCTTAAACCGGTTGCCGGCTTTACCGCAGATAACGGAAATATTAAGGAGACCTATCCCGATGGTACCACCCTGCAATCTGCAGTCACATCAGGGTACGATTTCCTTGAAAGATTCTCTTCATTTTTCAAATCATTCAGCATGACCGAATCGGACACAGATATTCCTGTCAACGGAATCTTCGGATATATATCGTACGACGCCGTTCAGTACTTTGAGAAAATAAAACTTCTTGCCCCCGAAAATACCGACTGCAGGATACCACATGTCAGGTATGATTTTTTCAGGTACATAATCGCAGTAAATCACCATCAGAACATCCTTTATATAATTGAAAACAGTATTGATGGCGACACGGAAAGCGAGGCTGAACATATTGAGGATCTCCTTCGTAACCGGAATTTTGCCACCTTCAGGTTCAGAACAACAGGCCCTGAGAAGAGCAGCGTCACCGACGGGCAATATAAACAGATGGTGCAGAAAGGCAGGGAGCACTGTTTCAGGGGAGATGTATTTCAGGTTGTTTTGTCGCGCCGGTATTCAATCGACTTTAAGGGAGATGAATTCAACGTTTACAGAACACTCCGGTCCATAAACCCGTCGCCATACCTGTTTTATTTTGATTACGGCAATTTTAAAATCTTTGGTTCATCACCCGAAGCCCACCTTAAAATAAACAGAGGTAAGGCATACATTAATCCAATAGCCGGTACCTACCGCCGTACAGGCAACGATGAAGCCGATAAAATGATTGCAGAACGGCTCGGATACGACCAGAAGGAGAATGCCGAACATATCATGCTGGTCGACCTTGCCCGTAACGACCTCAGCCGTAAGGCCGGAAATGTTAAGGTCGAAAACCTCAGGGAGGTTCAGTTCTATTCCCACGTAATACACCTTGTTTCTTCCGTTTCGGGCGAAATGACGGAAGGAACAGATATAACAGATATGCTTGCGGCAACCTTCCCGGCCGGAACGCTTACAGGAGCCCCCAAACATATGGCTATGCAGCTTATTGACAGATATGAAAACCATAAAAGAGGATATTACGGCGGCGCCCTTGGATTCATAGACTTCAGAGGAGTATTGAACCATGCCATTATGATCAGAACATTCCTGAGTATCGGTAACACTCTCTTTTACCAGGCAGGCGCCGGAATAGTAGCCGGCTCCGACGAGGAAAAGGAACTTCAGGAAGTAAACAATAAACTCGGTGCACTTAAAAATGCAGTTAAAACGGCGGAGGAGATAAAATGAAAACTCTTGTTATTGATAATTACGATTCATTTACTTACAACCTTGTCCATTACATCGGGAAGCTGACGGGTATAAGACCTGATGTGTTCAGAAACGATGAAATCACAGTCGAAGAGGCCGGCAGATATGATAAGATTCTTATATCTCCGGGCCCCGGGATTCCCTCTGAAGCAGGCATCTGCATTGATCTGATAAAAAGATGGGCTCCCGAAAAGAGTATACTGGGCATTTGCCTGGGCCATCAGGCGGTTTGCGAGGCTTTCGGAGGCAAACTGCTGAATCTGAGTACCGTGTACCACGGGATCTCTTCTCCTGTTAAAATAAAGACTCCGGATGAACCTCTTTTTAAAAACATCCCTCCGATTTTCATGGGCGGAAGATACCACTCATGGGTGGTCTCGCGAAAACACCTGCCGGCCTGCTTCAGGATTACATGTGAAGATGATAACGGCATCATAATGGGCATCAGCCATGAAGAATATGATGTTAAGGGTCTTCAGTTTCACCCCGAATCGGTAATGACCGAATTCGGCCCGGAGATAATCAGAAACTGGATAAGGACGTCGGATTGAATTATAAATGTTCTGAAAATGAAAAAGATACTTAACTACCTGTTTGAGCATAAAACCCTCAGCCGGTCGGAGGCCGAGGAGGTTATGATTAACATTGCCGGAGGAAAATACTCCGAAACGGAAATAGCAGCATTCATTACCGTCTATCTGATGCGAAGCATTACCGTTGAGGAGCTTTCAGGTTTCAGGAACGCATTGCTTAACCTTTGCAACAGGGTCAACCTTTCTGATTTCGACACCATTGACGTTTGCGGTACAGGCGGAGATAACAAGGAAACATTCAACATTTCAACCCTTACCGCCTTCGTCCTTGCAGGAGCCGGCGTAAAGGTCGCAAAACACGGTAATTACGGCGTGACATCGGCCTGCGGATCTTCCAATATTCTGGAACATTTCGGTTACAGATTCTCAACCGACCCCGGAAAGCTCAAAAGAGAACTGGGAGAATCGGGAATCTGTTTTCTCCACGCTCCGCTCTTCAATCCCGCTATGAAAACCGTTGCTCCCGTCAGAAAGGCGCTTAAAGTGAAAACTTTCTTCAATATGCTGGGCCCTACCGTTAACCCTTCATCTCCAAAACGCCAGATGATAGGAGTTTACAGCCTTGAGATTGCCCGCCTTTATAATTATATGTACCAGGAATCGGACATAAATTATGCAATTGTACACAGCCTCGACGGTTACGATGAAGTATCCCTCACATCTTCCTTCAGGTATATTTTTAACGGAACTGAGCAGATACTTGATCCCGAAACGATAAGCTATCAGAAGGTTCTTCCGGCCGACCTTGCAGGAGGGAAGAGCGTAAAAGAATCCGCGGAAATATTCATCGGCATACTTGAAGGCAGGGGAACCACCGCACGCAACAGTACAGTGCTGGCAAACTCCCAGATCGCTCTGCGTTGCTGTTTCCCCGGGAAAAGCCTTGATGAATGCAGGGAAATGGCCGAAGATTCCCTCTTTAACGGAAAGGCCCTCAAATCATTTAAAAGACTGATGGAGATTCAATGATGAAATTTCTCGAAAGAATAAAAGAGGTAAAAGAGAGGGAGGTAGCCTTACTTAAACAAAAGACACCGGGATGGAAAACAGACAGTCTGTTCACCGCCGGAAGAAAGACACTGTCACTTTCGGAATCATTAAGGAACCACCGCGAAGCGCCGGTTATTGCCGAATATAAAAGGAGGTCTCCTTCGAAGGGCATTTTAAATCTTAATTCTCCGGTATCGGAAGTGGCGGAGGGTTATGAATCGGCTGGTGCGGCAGGAATCTCAGTTCTCACTGAAAATGTTTTCTTCGGAGGCTCGGCGGGAGATCTTTCCGTTGCCCGCAACCATACCCGGCTGCCAATACTCAGGAAGGATTTCATTATTGATGAGATCCAGATTTATGAGGCTTCCGGAGCCGGTGCAGACGCAGTTCTTCTTATTGCGGCACTGCTCGGCAAAAAACACCTGGAGGAGCTCTCTCTGGCTGCATGGAAGGCCGGACTGGAAGTGGTTCTTGAAATTCATTCGGAAAAAGAACTTGAATGTATAAATGACCACGTCAGCATAATAGGGGTTAACAATCGCGACCTCAATACACTCAAAGTTGACATAAATACATCTGTAAAACTCGCCGGCAGAATTCCGGCAGGTTTTATGAAGATTGCGGAAAGCGGCATTTCATCCCCCGGACAGATCGCGATGCTTATGGAAGCGGGATACGACGGGTTCCTGGTCGGAGAGAGGTTTATGGCAAACCCCGATCCGGTGAAAGCATTCAGACTCTTTATCGGAGAAGTGAAACAAAACAGCGGTATTTAAAAACCTGAAAATATGCTTAAGGTAAAGGTATGCGGTATTACGGATGCGGATAATGCAAAAGCGATAGCTGAGACCGGAATTGACTTTGCAGGGTTTATTTTTTACCCCGGCTCAAAACGGTATGTCGGAGAAATGCCCGATAACAGGTTGTTTGAAAATATACCCGAAAGTGTGGTGAAGGTCGGAGTGTTCGTGAACGAAAATCCCTCAACGGTTATGGGAATCTCACGGTTTGCCGGAATAGAAATGGTGCAGCTGCACGGAAATGAAACAGTAAGTTACTGCGGCTCCCTGAGGTCTTGCGGTCTGAAAGTGATAAAGGCCTTCAGGATAGGCAGTAAAACAGACCTGCAATTAATCAATGCGTATTCTGATGTCTGCGATTATTTCCTTTTTGACAGCAGCACCGGAAGTTATGGAGGAAGCGGCACGAAATTCAACTGGCAGATAATCGAAGGGGCCGGTTTTTCAAAACCTTTCTTTTTAAGCGGCGGCATCGGCCCGGAAGATGCTCACCTGCTTAAAAAAATCACATGCAATATGTTTTTTGCAGCAGACATTAACAGCAGGTTCGAAGTTAAACCAGGAATAAAGGATACGGACAAAGTGAAAAAGTTTACAGATCAGATCAGAAACTTATGCTAATGATGTACAAGATAGACAAAAAAGGATTTTACGGCGAATTCGGGGGAGCATTTATTCCTGAGATGCTTTATCCGAATATCAGGGAACTGCAGAGTGAATACCTGCAGATTATCGGAAGTGATGATTTCAGAGAGGAATATTATTCCCTGCTCAGGAATTATGCAGGCAGGCCTTCGCCTCTCTATTATGCCGCAAGGTTGTCGGAACATTACAAAACCAGGATTTTCCTGAAACGCGAGGATCTGAATCATACCGGGGCACATAAAATAAACAACACCATCGGTCAGATCCTTATTGCCAGGCGCATGGGAAAGACGAGAGTGGTGGCCGAAACCGGAGCCGGACAACATGGCGTTGCGGCCGCTACCGTCTGCGCCCTTGCAGGATTGAAGTGCGTGGTATACATGGGGAAACTTGACGTGGAGAGACAGGCCCCAAACGTTCAGAGAATGAGAATGCTTGGTGCAGAAGTAATACCGGTGATGAGCGGTAACATGACGCTTAAGGATGCCACCAATGAAGCAATACGCGACTGGATAAGCAACCCTGCCGACACTTATTACATGATCGGATCGGTGGTGGGGCCTCATCCTTACCCCGACCTGGTGACAAAACTGCAATCGGTCATAAGTGAGGAGATTAAGATTCAGCTGCAGGAACAGACAGGCAGAAAGAATCCCGACTCCATAATAGCATGTGTGGGAGGCGGCAGCAACGCGGCCGGCTCATTCTATCACTTTCTGGATGAGAAAGAAGTTAAACTGATCGCCGTAGAAGCTGCCGGAAAAGGAACAGAAACGGGCGAATCGGCTGCTACCATTGCCATAGGCTCACCGGGAATTATCCATGGCAGCCGGACAATACTGATGCAGAACGACGACGGCCAGATAACAGAACCTTATTCGGTTTCGGCAGGTCTCGATTACCCGGGTATCGGACCTCTCTTCGCCTGGCTGAATGAAAAAGGCAGGGTGATTTTCGAGAATGCAACCGATAAGGAAGCACTCGATGCCGCATTTCTCCTTATGAGACTGGAGGGAATAATTCCGGCCCTTGAATCGGCTCATGCCCTGGCGGCACTGGGGAAAATGACTTTCACGGAGAATGATATCGTGGTGGTTATCATTTCGGGAAGAGGCGATAAGGACATGGAAGCATTTGCAAGATACGCTGAACAGAACAATTTATAAGACGGGGTAATAATTTGCCATATCATGAACAGGATAGACAAACTCTTTAATGCGAAAAATACAGGTATCCTTTCCGTTTATTTTACGGCAGGATATCCGTCCCTCGATTCAACAACGGAAATAATAACTAATCTCGCACGCGGGGGCGCGGACATGGTGGAAATCGGTGTCCCCTTTTCCGATCCGCTCGCCGACGGACCTGTCATCCAGAACAGCAGCTCCAGGGCCCTCAGAAACGGAATGAGCCTCAAACTGCTCTTCAGCCAGCTTGAAGGAATAAGGAAAAAAGTTGATATTCCCCTCCTGCTTATGGGGTATCTGAATCCAGTACTTAGATTCGGTGTGGAAAATTTCTGCAGGAGATGTGCCGAAACAGGTATTGACGGTGTTATACTGCCCGACCTCCCGCCGGAAATATATGTTGAACAATACCGGACTCTTTTCAGGAAATACAACCTGTTAAACATATTGCTTATTTCTCCCCGCACTGATTCCGAACGTGCACACTTTATCGACAGCATTACGGACGGTTTTATTTATGTGGTTTCATCTTCTTCCGTAACGGGAGTTAAACCGGGCTTCACCGGAGAGCAGGAATCCTATTTTAAAAGAACAGTCAGTCTGAATCTTTCACATCCGCTGTTAATTGGCTTCGGAATCTCATCGCCCGAGACTTTCAGTGAAGCCTGCCGGTACGGAAGCGGAGCCATTACGGGAAGCGCCTTCATCAGAATGCTTGAAAAGGAAGGCTGCAACGGGAGCAGCATCATTCGGTTTGTTAAGGATTTTAAAAGAAAATTATAAACAGTACAGGAAATATTTCCGTTCATGACACTTCTAAGAAATCTGATACTCCGGAGAAAACGGGGGATGCCTTCCACAGAAATGACGATAAAATTCATCGGTGATGTGACAACATTTATTTATCCTGCTCTTGCAGCGACTCACAGTACAGGTTGTTCGAAGAGCAAAGTGAGAAGATCGCTCTGCCGGGTTCTTTCTTCAGTAGCCGCAGGCCTTTCCCTGCCTCCCGGGATGGTCGCCGAAAGGTTCACGGATGCCCTGGCAGATATTAAAAAACAGGTTGATGCAGACGCATGTTTCATAATGGAAGGCGATCCAGCCGCAACTTCGGTGGAGGAGGTGATAATCACTTATCCCGGTTTTTATGCCATCCTTGTTTACAGGCTTGCAAACAAGCTTGCATTGCTTGAAGTGCCTCTCATA
>ERZ795052.2166-NODE-2166-length-24537-cov-6.454456_pt1 | contig 24537 bp, 15 predicted proteins | sample MGYA00375136_ERZ795052 | MGnify/ENA primary metagenome ERZ795052 (study PRJEB30181, sample SAMN05720156) | activated sludge metagenome | isolation source: Anaerobic digester | place: Japan | collected 2015-05-26 ... | reverse complement strand
GTGAGCTTTTGCAGTTCTTTTTCGGCGTGCTCAACCTCGTCCTCGGTGACGCCGCTGTCGTGGCCGTGTTTCTTGAGCTGCTCCATGGCGTCACGGCGGACGTGGCGGATGGCCACGCGTCCGTCCTCGGCCATTTTGCGGATGATTTTGACGAATTCCTGGCGGCGTTCCTGACTGAGTTCGGGAAAGAAAATGCGGATGGTGCGGCCTTGGATCGAGGGAGTGAGGCCGATGTTGGCTTTAAGGATGGCCTTTTCGATGGCATGGAGAGAGTTGGCGTCCCAAGGCTGGATGGCGAGCGTGCGCGGCTCGGGGGTGGTAATGCCGGCCAGTTCGCGAATCCGCATCTGGGCGCCGTAGGCCTCCACCATGATGTTCTCGACCAGCGCGGGCGAGGCTTTGCCGGTGCGGACGCCGGCAAACTCCCTGACTACGACCTGCTCCGTCTTGCTCATCTTTTCTTCCGCTTCGAGTAAAAAGTCGTCCAGTGCCATAGGTGGGCCGCACCATAGCAAAGCCCCTGCCGCGTGTATAGAGGGAAAAAACCGGCGGGGGAATCAGGCTTTGAGGCCCTTGAGGTCCGCCTCGAATTTTTCGTTCGCGGCCATCATTTCGTCCCAAGTGACGACCGCGTTGCGATACGCGGCCATGCGGCCGAGGATGGTGGTGAGGTTGCTGCGGACACTGGCGGGAACGGTCAGGTTGGCGCACTCACCCCGGGTGATCTGGTCGTGGAAAGTGGCGATGTTGGCGGCAGCGCCGGTTTGGTACAAGTTGGGCACCTGGGCGTCGCTGTGGAACTCTTTGGCTTTGAGGGTGACGTGGCCAAAGTAGTGGGTGTCGAGCACCCCCTTCACGCCAAAGGCCCGGAACAGGATGTCGTCGTAGCCCCAGCCGGATTGATGCGAGTTGAAACTGACCACCAGGTCGTTGGGGAAATAAAAGATGACCGCGAAACGGTCCCAGCAATTGCCGACGAAGCCACGGGTGGCGCCGCCGGTGCCGTACGCGCGCAGGGGCCGGGCGTCGAGAACCCAGCAGGCGACATCCAGGGCGTGGATGTTCTGCTCGGTAATGACGTCGCCGGACAACACGCGGTCCACACCCCAGGCGCGCAGTCGGACTTCGGGATTGGTGGGGTCTTTGCGGAGGAGCTGGTCCATGTGTTCCCAGGTGGGGCCGCAATGGTAGGCGGCTTCGGCGCAGATGAGTTTGCCGATCTCCCCCGCATGCACGCGCTGGATGGCCTCCTGGTAGAGGTTGTTGGCGCGCGTTTGGAAATCCACGAGGAAACAGAGCTTTTTGGCCGTGGCTTTCCTGCCGCTGTCCTCGATGGTGGCGCAACCGGGAACATCCACGGCGACCGGCTTGGCCAGGAAGACGTGTTTGCCGGCGTCAACCGCGGCGGCCGCCTGTTCGGGATGGAAGTAGGGTGGGGTTTCGATCACCACGGCGTCGAGCTTTTGTTCCAGCAGCCGGCGGTAGCCGGACAAGCCGGTGAAACGCCGGTTGGCGGGCACCTGGAAGGCCTCGCCGACGTCGTCCACCCGCTCCTGAAAATAGTCCGCCACCGCGGCGAAACGGTAGCCGCCGTGTTGCTCGAAGAGCCTGGCAATCCATTTGCCCCGCCCGCCGCAGCCGATAAGGCCAATGTCAAGTTTTGCGTTGGCGGCGGCGCCGCGCACCAGCGCCGGATTGATGAAGGTCAGGGCCACGGCGGACGCTCCGGCGCCGGCCAAAAAACGGCGGCGGGTGACGGGGGTGGCGGCGGTTCGGGGACGGGAGTCGGCTGGAGTGTTCATATTTCCGTTCAGTTCATGTCGTTGGGAGTTCAAAATCGTGGCGTCATGCAACCACGCGGGCGTCGGGGTGTCAAGACCGGCGCCGGACCCGGCAAGTCGCGGGGGGCGGCGCGCACGCCCGGCCCGCGGAGGTTGGAGGCACAGGCTGGCCATTCGCCGGGTGCCCAAGTGAGTTGAGGGGGCAGGAAATGCAATTGACGCAGGGACGGCGGTTTCTTAAGAGATGGGCCGAGTGCAAGCTATTGCGGGAACTCAGCAGGCGTTGGGGCCGGCGAATGCCGGGGGTGGTGACGCCAAGGCTTTGAAGACTTGGGGCGCGGGCGCTGCAGCCTGCGCGGAGAGGGCTTTGTGGCCGTGCGGGGAGGGTGCTTCGGAATTGTAAGGCATGGACTTGAGCGGCATTCATCGTCCCCGGAATCTCGACTGGAAGCGGGCGGCGGCCTTGTTGTATGGGGATTGGGGGACCAGCAAGGCGTATGTGATCGGGCTGGCGTTTGTCGCGGCCGGGTATGCCTCGCTGCCGATCATTCTGGCGGTGTGTTTGCTGACCGCCGTGGTCGGTTACAATTACGTGGTGGTGTGCCGGCACTTTCCGGACGGAGGCGGGGTGTATTCGGCGGCGCGGGATCAGAGCCGGCTGCTGGCGGTGATGGGGGCGTTGCTGCTGGTGGCGAATTTCACGGTGACGGCGGCCATGAGCGGCTGGGCGGCAATGCATTACTTCGGGGTGCCCGGCCCCTGGGTGCGCTGGACGACGATGGGGGTGATCGTGGCCATCGGCCTGATGAACTATTTCGGGCCCAAGCACACCGGCAACCTGGCGGCGGCGCTGGCGGTGCCCATGGTGTTGGTGGTCATCCTCATCATCGGGTTAAGCGCGCCCAGTCTGACGACCGCGTTCCTGGAAGCGCCGCATGAAGGGTTCACCAAGAACTGGGTCGCCTTCACGGGGGTGATCCTGGCACTGAGCGGGGTCGAGGCCATCGCGAACCTGACCGGTGTCATGAAGCTGGACCCGGGGGCAACGCTGGACAAGCCGCGCGTGGGGCAGACGGCCCGTAAATCCATTCTCCCCGTCGCGATCGAGGTGGTGCTGGGGACGGCGTTGCTGGGGTGGGCGATGCTCTCGCTGCCCAAGAGCCTGACGCCGAAGCTCGAGGCGCGGTGGGAGGACATGGTGCGGTTTCTGGCGGAGCATTACGGCGCCCTGCGGTTGGGGGAGGGGTTTGGAACGGTGTTTGGAGTCCTCACGGGCGTCATCATCGGACTGCTTTTGCTCAGCGCGGTGAACACGGCGATCAGCGCGTTGATCGGGCTGATTTACATGATGGCGCGGGACGGGGAGATGCCGCGGAGCTTCACCCGGCTGAACCCGCACGGCGTGCCGTGGGTGCCCCTGGGCATCGCCATGGTGTTGCCGTTCGTGGTGACGGCGCTGGCGTCGAACCTCGAGGCGCTGGCCGGCCTTTACGCCATCGGGGTGGTGGGGGCCATCACGGTCAACCTGGGGTCGTGCACGTTCAACCGGCGGCTGGGATTGAAATGGTTCGAGCGCGGCATCATGGGGTTGACGTTCCTGGTCCTGTTCGCGGTGGAATTGACCATCGCGCGGACGCGGAACGACGCGTTGTTTTTCGCGTGCTGCGTGGTGGGGGCCGGCCTGGGGCTGCGGGCCTACGCGCAGAAACGCGCCGGGCTGCGCACGTTGACGGTCAGCGAGGAAATCGCCGCGCACGTCGCGCCGGAGCTGTCGCCCGAGTGGAAGGTCAATCTCACCCCGGGACAATCCATCCTGGTGGCGGCGCGCGGGCTAACCCCGGTGTTGCGGTTCGCCCTGGAGGAGGCGCGGTTTCGCCAGGGCTCGCTTTACGTCTTATATGTCAAGGAACTGGCGGTCACGCTGCCCGGGCCGCTGGAATTGACCGAGCCGCCCAAATGGCAGCGCGACCCGGACGCGGCCCGCATCATGTGCCACATGATCGAGCTCGGACGGCAGAACAATGTGCCGGTGGTGCCGCTGTATGCCGTGAGTGAAAGCCCGGCGGCGACGATTCTGGACCTGGCGGCGACGCTGGGCATTGACATTCTGATGCTGGGCGCGCGGCATCGCCGCACCCTGGCGCAAATGTTCAAAGGCGACGTGGCCAACCAGGTGGCCAAGGAGCTGCCCGAGAACATCCAGTTGGTCATTTACGGCTGAGCAAAGGTTTTGACGGTGGGGGTTTCTTCCCGTAGCGTTCAGGGTTTTAACAACTACGATGATTGGCTGGCTTATCAAGAAAGTGATCGGGTCGAAGAACGACCGCGAGGTGAAGCGGCTGCGTTCGCTGGTGGCCCGGATTAACTCGATCGAGACGGAGCTGCAAAAGGCGCCGGAGGAAACCCTGCGGGAGAAGACCGCGGCGTGGAAGGCGGAGTTGTCGGCCATCCGGGACGACGCGGAGCTGGCGCGGCGGCTGAACGAGATTCTGCCGGAGGCGTTTGCGGTGGTGAAGAACGCGTGCCGGCGGTTGTGCGGCACCGAGATTGTGGTGCGGGGACATCCGCTGAAATGGGAGATGATCCCCTTCGATGTGCAGTTGATCGGCGCCTACGCGCTGCACTCGGGCCGCATCGCGGAAATGGCCACGGGCGAAGGCAAGACGCTGGTGGCGACGATGCCGGTGTATTTGAACGCGCTGAGCGGGCGGGGCGTGCATGTGGTGACGGTGAACGATTACCTGGCGGCGCGCGACAGCGAGTGGATGGGGGCGGTGTACCAGTTTCTGGGTTTGACGGTGGGCTGCATTCTGCACGACCAGCCGCCGGCCGTGCGGCGGCAGCAGTACCACTGTGACATCACCTACGGGACCAACGCCGAGTTCGGGTTTGACTATCTGCGGGACAACGGCATGGCCACGCGGAAGGAGGAGCAGGTGCAGCGGGGGCACTACTACGCGATCGTGGACGAGGTGGACTCGATCCTGATTGACGAGGCGCGGACGCCGCTGATCATCAGCGGGCCGGCCATGGTGGCGTATGACGAGCAATATGCGCAGTTCAAGCCCCAGGTCGAGAGCCTGTATCACGCCCAAGAGCGCCTGTGCAACCGGTTCCTGAAGGAAGCGGAGGACCTGATCAAAAAACTGCATCCCGAGGACGGTTCGACGGTGCCCGATGCGGAGCTGCTGGAGCGGGAGATCGGCCTGCTGCTCTACCGGGTGAAGATCGGGCAGCCCAAGTCCGAGGGCCTGCTCAAGCTGCTGGAGAACCCCGAGCATCTGCGGCTGATGAACCAGGCGGAGCTGTCGCTGCACGCGGACCAGAAGAAGGTCGAGCTCTACGCGCAGAAGGAGCATCTCTTTTTCGCCATTGACGAGAAAAGCCACGAGGCGGACCTGACGGAGAAGGGGCGGAATTTTCTGTCGCCGAAGGACCCGGACGCCTTCATGCTGCCGGACCTGACGACGGCGTTGCACGAGATTGACAACGGGCCGGAGCCGGATGCGCGGAAGCGGCTGGAGGCCAAGGCGAAACTGCAACAGGATTTCGAAACCAAGGCACAGCGGATTCACGCGATTTCGCAATTGCTCAAGGCGTATTGTCTGTACCAGAAGGACGTGCAGTACGTGGTGCAGGACAACAAGGTCATCATCGTGGACGAGAACACGGGGCGTTTGATGACCGGGCGGCGATGGAGCGACGGGCTGCACCAGGCGGTGGAAGCCAAGGAAGGTGTCGCCATCGAGCGGGAGACGCAGACGCTGGCGACGATCACGATCCAGAACTACTTCCGGTTGTATCACAAGCTGGCGGGCATGACCGGCACGGCGGAAACCGAGGCTTCGGAATTTCACGACATCTACAAGCTGGGGGTCCTGGTGATTCCCACCAACAAGCCGGTCGCCCGCAAGGATGCCAACGACTCGGTGTACAAGACCCGGCGCGAGAAGTACAACGCGGTGCTCAAGGAGATCAAGGACATCCATGCCCAGGGCCGGCCCATCCTGGTGGGCACCATTTCGGTGGAGGTGAGCGAGCACCTGTCGCGGATGCTGAAGCGGGAGGGGATCGTGCACTCGGTGCTGAACGCAAAGTATCACCAACAGGAAGCCGAGATTGTGGCGCGGGCGGGCCAGCGCGGGGCGGTGACCATCGCCACGAACATGGCGGGCCGCGGAACGGACATCAAGCTGGGGCCGGGGGTGGCGGAGCTGGGCGGCCTGCACGTCATCGGCACGGAGCGGCACGAGGCGCGCCGGATTGACCGCCAGTTGCGCGGCCGCTGCGCGCGGCAGGGGGACCCGGGGTCGTCGCATTTCTTCATTTCGCTCGAGGACGATCTGATGCGGCTGTTCGGGTCGGACCGGATCGTAAAATACATGGAGAAGATGGGGCTGGAGGAGGGGCAGGAGCTGGAGCATCCGCTGCTCAACCGCTCAATCGAGCAGGCGCAGAAGCGGGTCGAGCAGCACAACTTCCAGATCCGGAAACGGACGCTCGAGTACGACGACGTGATGAACAAGCAGCGCGAAGTCATCTACGGCTTCCGCAACGAGATCATCCACGCTCCCGACGTGCGCGACCGGTTGATGGACGTGATGGAAGAGGTCGTGCTGCAGAAGGTGGAGCAGTTCACCACCGCGGAGTTCGACCCGAACACGTGGAAGGTCCGGGCGCTGGCCGATTGGGTGAATTTGAACTTCCCGCTCGGGATGCCCGAGGGAGAAATTGTGAAGGCGGCGGAATCCGGGCAGGAGGCGCCGGTGCCCGGCTCGATGTATGAGCACCTGAGCCCCGCGCAATTTGCGGTGTGCACGTTCATCTCGGAGAGCGTGCGCAAGGCCTACGAGCTGAAGGTCAGCTTTGAGAACCCGGACGCCCTCAAGGAGGTGGAGCGGTTCACGATTCTGAGCGCGATTGACAAGCTGTGGCAGGAGCATTTGTACGAGATGGACAGCCTGCGGTACAGCATCGGGTTGCGGGCGCATGGACAACGGGACCCGCTGATTGAGTACAAGGCGGAGGCGTACAAGATTTTCGAGGAGTTGATGGTCAACATCAAAACCCAGATCTGCCACAACATTTTCCGCAGCGCCTCGAGCCTGATGGCCTTCGAAAATTTCCTGAGGAGCGTCCCCCAGCAGACGCTGCACCAGTCCACCAGCGCGTTTGGCGGCGGCACGGCGGGGGGCGAGCCGCCGGCGGGCGGCGGGCAGCGGGGCGGAGCGCCCCAGGCCAGCGACATTGTCAGCGAGGCCGCGGCCGCAGTCGAAAAAGCCAAGCCGGTTCGCAGCGGGCCCAAGGTGGGGCGGAACGATCCGTGCCCGTGCGGCAGCGGCAAGAAGTACAAGCATTGCTGCGGGAAATAAGTGCGGCGCGCGCTTGAGCGCCGCGAGGGCCGGGTTGGATTGGAGGGGGGGCGAGACGCCGGGACCCCGTCCGGGGCGCACAAAAGTATCAGAACTGGGCACAAACGGTGGTGCGGGGGCGGAGGTCGGTTGTTAGGCTGGGGCCGTCCTGAACATTATGGGCAAAGAGTTTTCCATCACACCACGGACGGTGCCGCGGGTCGAAACGAAGTACCGGCGGGTGGTCACAGCGCTGCCGCATCCGGATTCGGTTGCGACATTGACGACCTTGCGCCGATTCGAGCCGCTCTCGATGCGCGGCCAGCCCCCGCTGGTGTGGGACCGGGCGGAGGATATCTTCGTATATGACCGATACGGGAACCGGTGGCTGGATTTTTCCAGCGGCGTGCTGGTGACCAACGCCGGGCACGCGGCGCCCGAGGTCGCGGCGGCCATCATCCGGCAGGCCCGCCATCCCTTGCTGCACAATTACTGTTTCCCGAGCCAGCCGCGGGCCGACCTGGTCGAGCGACTGGCCGGGTTGGCGCCAGAAGGGCTGAAAAAGGTGTTTCTACTAACCACAGGCTCGGAGGCGACCGAATGCGCCATCAAGCTTGCCCGGGCTCACGGCATTCGCGTGGGCGGCAAGAAAAAGATCGGCATTGTTGGATTTGAGCGCGGTTTTCACGGGCGTACCCTGGGCGCCCAGCAGGCCGGCGGCATGGCGGGCCAGAAGTCGTGGATCGTCAACCTCGACCCGGCAATCATCAATGTCCCCTTCCCCGATGGCTACTGGCAGGAAGACACGTCGTTCGAAACCTTCCTGCGGGCGACAGCCCGGGCGGGGCTCGAGCCTGACCAAATCGCAGGAGTGATGATGGAGACCTACCAGGGAGTGGGTCCCGATTTTGCCCCGGTGGAATACGTCCGGAACCTGGCCGAATGGTGCCGCCGGCACCAGGTGGTCTTGATTTTCGACGAAGTCCAGGCCGGGTTCGGGCGTACGGGGAAGTTCTGGGCGTTTGAACATTACGGGGTGACGCCGGACCTGATTTGCTGCGGCAAGGGCATCAGCAGTTCGCTGCCGCTGTCGGCCGTTATTGGCCGCGAAGCGATTATGGACCAGTTTGGGCCCGGCTCAATGACCAGCACGCACACCGGCAACCCGGTCTGTTGCGCGGCCGCGCTGGCCAGCGTCGAAAAAATCCTCCGTGAGGACCTGACCGGCAACGCGGCGCGGCTCGAGGCGGTGCTGGTGGACGGCCTGAAGACCATTCAGGCGCGGCATCCGCAGGTGATGGGCCACGTGTCCGCCCGGGGGCTGGTGGGGGGGCTGCAAACGGTGAAAGCGGGAACGCGCGAACCCGACCACGACCTGGCCCACAGCATCGTCGAGCGCTGTTTTCACAAAGGTCTGCTGTTTTTCGCGCCGGTGGGCGCCTGGGGCCAGACCGTGAAAATCAGTCCGCCGTTGACCATTCCCCGAGAAGCGCTCGAGGAGGGGCTGGCCGTACTGGGCGAAGCCACCGATGAAGCGGTGGCGGCGCTCGACGCCGGAGCCTCCGCGGACGCAGGGGTCCGCAGGAAGCCGGATTTGGTCTCCGCCTGACAAACAGATCACGCAACAAAGCTCGAATGAAGAAAAAGATTCGTCTCGGCTTGATCGGAGCTGGATCGGTGGTTCGCGAGATCTACCAGCACCTTTATTTCCGGAGCCAGTATTCGGAGTTGCTGGAAATCTGCGCGGTGGCCGATCCGAATGAAGAGTGTCGGAACTGGTTCGGGGATTTGGCCGGGCTGCCGGCCAGCCGGCGTTATGCGGACTATCGCGAGCTGCTGGACCAGGTCGAACTGGATGCCGTGCAGGTCAATACCCCGGACCATCTCCACGCCGCGCCAACGGTGGCGGCCCTGAAAGCCGGGCTGGATGTGGTGGTGCCCAAACCCACCGCCGCGACGGTCAAGGACGCGCACGCCATGATCCAAGCGGCCCGGGAGCACGGGCGCATTCTGGCGGTGGATTTCCACAAACGCGAGGACCCGCGGATCAAGGAGGCCGAGGCCCGCTACCAAAGTGGACGGTACGGCACCTTGCAGGCAGCGGTCTTTTACATGCTCGACAAGCTGTTCGTGGCGGACCCCAATCATACCCCGCGCTTTTTCGCGTCCCCGGACTTTGCCGCCCGCAACACGCCGATTTCCTTCCTGACGGTTCACATGGCCGACGCGTTGATGAAAATCGTCAACCTGATTCCAGTCCAGGTCCGCGCCATCGGCTATGCGCACAAGCTGCCCTCGCTCAAGCCGCAGCCGGTCCATGGATACGACCTGGTGGACACCGAGATTCTTTTCGATTCAGGGGCCGTCGCTCACATCCTGACCGGCTGGGCGGTGCCCAACACCGCCTGGTCCACCACGGTGCAATCCGGGCGTTTGATTTGTTCGGACGGACTGCTGGACCTGGGGCTGGATACGCCCGGCTTGCTGGAAATCCATGCCGACGGGGTGCTGCAAGTGAATCCCTTGTTCCGCAATTTCGAGAAGGACCAGACCGTGACCGGCTACGGCATCACCCATCCCGGCCGTCTTTACCGCCAGATGCTCGCTTCCCGGAGCGGGACCTTGTCGGCGGCGGAACGGGAAAGTCTTTTCACGCCGATGGCACTGGGCTTTTACACCACGCTGGTTTTGGAAGGGGCGGAGCGCAGCCTGGCCGCAGGCAAATCGGCTGCCGCAGGGGTCACCGTGGGACCGGCGACGGACTTGCGTGAGCTGGTCGTGCAGCAACTTGGGAAGGGGGCTGCCCGGGAGTATGGGCTGGCCTGAACCGTCCAACCGCTCGAGGCGATGAACCGCGCCCCCATTTCCGAGCCTCCGGCGGCGAGCGGCCACGCGGTCCCCAGCCGGAAACGCCCGGTCCGGCACCTGCGCTGGTACATTGCCGGGCTGCTCTGTCTGGCGTCGGCGCTGAACTACCTGGACCGGCAGACGCTTTCGGTGCTGATCGGGACGATCAAGGAACAGCTTCATCTGAGCAACGCCAGTTACGGCGACATCAATTTCTGGTTCCTGGTCAGCTACGGCGTGATGTACGCCGTGAGCGGGCGGATTATTGACTTCATCGGCACGCGCCGGGGTTTCCTCCTGTTTGTTTCCGGCTGGTCTTTGGCCAACATGCTCCACATCTTCGCCAGCACCGTCGGCCAGTTTTCTTTTTTCCGGTTCTTGCTGGGCGTGTTCGAGCCCGGCAGCTTCACGGGGGGCGTCAAGGCGGTGGGAGAATGGTTTCCGATGCGGGACCGGGCGCTGGCCATTGGCATTTTCAACGCGGGCACGGCCCTCGGTTCGGTAGCCGCCGCACCCGTTGTGTCGGTGATCGCAGTCCACTGGGGGTGGCGCGCGGCATTCCTGGTCACCGGAGCCGTGGGCTTCCTCTGGCTCATCCCCTGGATGATGTTCTTCAAACAACCCCGGAACCATCCCCGGCTCAGCGAGGAGGAGCGGCAGCTCATTCTCGAGGGACTGCCCGAGGAAACCGGCCGGGTGCGTCCCCCGCGGCTGGGCGTCCTGTTCCGGATGCGGGAAACCTGGGGCTGCGTGCTGGTTCGGGCGTTAACGGACCCGATCAGCTATTTCCTCCTGTTCTGGATCCCGCTGTATTTTCAGAAACAATACCATTTCGATCTCAAGCAGCTCGGGATGTTCCTCTGGATTCCCTACGCCGCAGCCGCCCTGGGCAATCTCTCCGGCGGCCTCCTCCCGCGGTTCCTCATCGGGCGAGGCTGGACGCTGGACCGGGCGCGGAAGAGCACCATGGCTTTAATGACGACCCTCCTGCTGGGCTGCCTTTTTACCGTGACGCAGACGTCGAATCCCACCGCCGCCCTGCTGCTGGTGGCCGGAATGACCTTTTGCCATGGCGGATGGAGCAACATCACCCTGCCAGCCGAGGTGTTCCCTAAGAATGCCATTGCGACGGTCACCGGGCTGGGGGGAACGCTGGGGTCGTGGATGGGGGCGCTGGCGATGCTGGGGACGGGGCGGGTGGTGGACGCGTATGGGTTCACCCCCATATTCGTGGCGTGCGCTGTGCTGTATCCGCTGGCTTTGCTGCTGGTGTTTGTGCTGATCGGAAAACTGGGCGTGACCCGGCAGATTGAAAGTTGAATCGTCGTGGCCTCCCCTGCCCTGCACCAGGATTGAAGCTTTTCAGTTTACGGAATATAAAGACAACCGACTTATGAAGAACAACCTCACTCGCCGGGACTTCTTGAAGAACAGCTCGCTGGTCGCGGCTGGTTTGGCGGCGCTGCCGGCGGCGCCGTCCCTCCAGGCCGCCGCTTCCCCGAACAACCGGCTGCGCGTCGCCGTCATCGGCTGCAACGGCCGGGGCATGGCCCACATTGCCGCATTGCTGGAGGTACCCAATGTGGAAATCGCCTGCGTGTGCGACGTGGACCGCCGGGCGCTGGAAAAAGGAATCGCGGCAGCGGCCAGGAAACAAAGCACCACGCCCAAGGGCGAAAAGGACTTGCGGAAGCTGTTGGAAGACCCGGGAATTGACGCGGTCACCATCGCGACCCCCGAGCATTGGCAGACGCCGGCCACCCTCCTTGCGTGCGCGGCGGGAAAGCATGTTTATGTGGAGAAGCCCGCCAGCCACAACGGGCGCGAATCCGAGTTGATTGTCGCGGCCGCGCGGAAACACAAGCGGGTGGTGCAGATGGGCAACCAGCGGCGGAGCTGGCCCTGGGTGATTGAATCCATTCAGGCGGTTCATGCGGGGGAAGTCGGGCAGGTTTATTTCGCCCGGGGCTGGTACACGAACCGGCGGCCTTCGATCGGCCGCGGAAAGCCCGCTCCAGTTCCCGAGTGGCTGGACTATGCGCTATGGCAGGGGCCGGCGCCGGAGAAACCCTACCGGGACAACATCCTGCACTACAACTGGCACTGGTTCTGGCACTGGGGCACCGGCGAACTGGGCAACAATGCGGTCCATGCCCTCGACCTGGCCCGCTGGGGCTTGAAAGTCGGGCTTCCCAACCGCGTCACCTGCGGCGGCAACCGCTATTTTTACCAGGACGATTGGGAAACGCCGGACACCACCCTGGCCACGTTTGATTTTGGCCGTTGCGGCATTGCGTGGGAAGGCCAGAGCTGCGCCCCGCGCGGATTCGAAGGCGCCAGTTTCGGAGTCAGCTTTTACGGAGACCAAGGGACGTTGGTGATGGCTGGAAACAACTGCGTGATCTACGATCTGAAGGACAAGGTGCTGCGGGAAATCAAGGGCCGTCAGGCCGATCTTTTCTCCTTCGACAGCATCCATTTTGCGAATTTTGCCGACGCGATTCGCGAAGGCAAAACGCTGGCGGCGGAGATCGAAGAAGGCCAGAAAAGCACCCTGCTCTGCCACCTGGGCAACATCGCCTGGCGCACCGGCCATACGATTGATTGCGATCCGCAGACGGGCAAGATACTGGGGGACAAGGCAGCGCAGGCGCTGTGGAGCCGCGAGTACCGCCCCGGCTGGGAACCCAAGGTCTGACCGACAGTTCCGCGCTCGCGTGAACCGGACGCCGGACCGAACGGCCGGAAGCAAAAAGAGCATCCGTGGCAACGGATGCTCTTTTGGTTTGAGCGATGTCTTGCGGGGCGGCGGAGACTACAGCCCCAAGAGCGGGTTTTCGGCGGCAGCCGCCGCAGACGCTGCGCCCGGCGCGGGCTCGGGCTCTTCCTGAATTTCGACCAAGGGCTTCAGGCGCACCTTGCGGTGCAGCTCGAAGCCCGTGCCAGCCGGAATGATGTGGCCCATGATGACGTTTTCCTTGAAGCCGCGCAGGTAGTCCACGCGGGCGCGAGTCGCCGCCTCGGTCAGGACGCGGGTGGTGTCCTGGAAGGAAGCGGCGCTCAGGAAGCTCTCGGTTTCCAGGGACGCCTTGGTGATGCCGAGCAGAACCGGCTGGGCCTCGGCGGGTTTGCCGCCCATCTTTTCCACTCGCTGGTTCTCTTCCTCGAACTCGAGCTTGTCCACCTGTTCGCCCCAGAGGAAGTTGGTGTCGCCCGGTTCCGTGATGCGCACCTTGCGGAGCATCTGGCGGACAATGATTTCGATGTGTTTGTCGTTGATGGTGACGCCCTGGAGGCGGTAAACCTCCTGGACTTCGTTGACCAAATGTTCCTGGAGCTCCTGCGGGCCGCAGATGTCGAGGATTTCGTGCGGGTCAATGGGCCCCTCGGTCAACTGCTGCCCCTTCTTGACGTAGTCGCCCTTGAAGACGATGACGTGCTTGCCGATGGGAATCAGGTGTTCCTCCTCGACGCCGGTTTGCTGGTCCTTGATGACGATGCACCGTTTGCCGCGCACGCTGGGCCCGAAGTCCACGATGCCGTCAATCTTGGAAATTTCGGCGGCGTCCTTGGGACGGCGCGCCTCGAACAGTTCGGCCACGCGGGGCAGGCCGCCGGTGATGTCCTTGGTTTTGGAGGTTTTGCGCGGGGTCTTGGCCATCAGCGTGCCCGCGACGATCCGATCGTCCTCGCTGACAACGATGTGGGCGCCCGAGGGGATGGGGTAATTGGCAAGCGGCTCCCCTTTGTCATCGAGGATGACGATCTGCGGGTGCAGGTCCTCTTTGTGCTCGATGACGACCATGGCTTCCTGTTGGGTCTGTTCGTCCACTTCCTGCTTCATGGTGACCCCTTCAATGATGTCCACGAATTTGACCCGTCCGGCCTTTTCGGAAAGGATGGGAACGTTGTAGGGGTCCCACTGCACGAAGGTTTCGCCCTTCTTGACGCGGCCGCCGTCGGGGACGGAAATGACGGCGCCGATCACGACATTATGGGTCTCGAGCTCGCGCCCGTCCTCGCCCAGAATGGAAACCGAGCCATTCTTGTTGAGCACGATGTTGTTGCCGTCTTCGAGCTCGACCAGCCGCAGTTCGTTGTACCGGACGACGCCCTCGTATTTGGCTTTGATCTGCGGCTGTTTGAACACCTGGGAGGCGGTGCCGCCGATGTGGAAGGTCCGCATGGTCAATTGGGTGCCGGGTTCGCCGATGGACTGGGCGGCGATAATGCCCACGGCCTCGCCGAGCTTGACGCGGGCGCCGGTGGCGAGGTTGCGGCCGTAACAGGCGACGCAAACGCCGTGCTTGCTCTCGCAGGTGAGCACCGAGCGGATTTTCACCCGCTCGACGCCAAGGCTTTCGATCAGTTTGGCCTTGGCCTCGTCAATCTCCTCGTTGGCCTTGACCAGCATTTCCTTGGGATTCTGCGGGTTGGGAATGTCGTCGCAGGCATGGCGGCCAATGAGCCGTTCGGACAGTTTCACCACTTCATCCTCGCCCTCATAGATGGCCTGCACCCAGATGCCGTTGGTGGTGCCGCAATCCTCCTCGCGGATGATCACGTCCTGGGCCACGTCCACAAGTTTGCGGGTCATGTAGCCCGAGTCAGCGGTCTTGAGGGCGGTATCGGCCAGACCTTTGCGAGCGCCGTGGGTCGAGATAAAGTACTCGAGCACCGTGAGGCCTTCGCGGAAGTTCGACAGAATCGGCTTCTCGATGATGTCGCCTGACGGCTTGGCCATGAGGCCGCGCACGCCGGCCAACTGGCGGACCTGCTGCCGGTTGCCGCGGGCGCCGGAGTCCACCATGAGCGAGACGGGGTTGTATTCCTTCTTGCCCTGGTTCTGTTCGAGGGTGCGCAACATGACGTTGGCGATCTGGTCGGTGCAATGGGTCCAGATGTCAATGATCTTGTTGTAGCGCTCGCCCGGAGTGATGACGCCCTTGCGATACTGCTTTTCGACCTCCCGGATCTGTTTCTGGGCGGATTCGATTTCCTGGTCTTTCTCCTTCGGAATGATCATGTCGTCAATGCCGATGGAGACGCCCGCCCGGGTGGCCTCGCGGAAGCCAAGCTCCTTGAGTTTGTCAAGCATGATGACGGTCTTTTCGTGGCCGCAAATCTTGTAGCATTTCCAGATCAGGTCGCCGAGCTCGGCCTTCTTGACGGCTTTGTTGGGGAAACCGAGTTCGGGCGGCCAGATTTCGCTGAAGATCACCCGGCCGACGGTCGTCTCGATGACTTTGCGGGTGGCGTCGCCGAATTCGGTCTTCCGGCCGTAGTCGGGATTGGCGAGGCGGATCCAGTCATGAGTGGCCAGCGCCCCGTCGCTGTAGGCGAAGATGACTTCGGTTTTCGAGCCGAACAGCCGCAATTGCGAGGGGTCGGCCGGCCGCGGCTTGCGCGGTTCGGCGGTGAGGTAGTAGCAGCCCAGGGTGATGTCCTGGGTCGGGGTGATGATGGGGCGCCCGCTGGAGGGGCTGAAGATGTTGTTGGGCGCCATCATCAGGAGGCGGGCCTCCATCTGGGCTTCCACCGACAAGGGCACGTGAACCGCCATCTGGTCCCCGTCAAAGTCGGCGTTGTAAGCGGTGCAAACCAGCGGATGAATCCGAATGGCCTCGCCTTCGATGAGCTGCGGCTCGAAGGCCTGCACCGAAAGGCGGTGGAGCGTGGGGGCGCGATTGAGCAGGACGGGGTGTCCGCGAGTGACCTCCTCGAGGATGTCCCAGACCTCGGTGGTCTGGCGCTCGATCATTTTCTTGGCGGACCGAACGGTATGAACGTAGCCCATCTCCTTGAGGCGCCGGATGATGAACGGCTCGAACAGGACCAGGGCCATTTTCTTGGGCAGGCCGCACTGGTGCAGCTTCAGCTCGGGGCCGATGACAATCACCGAGCGGCCGGAGTAATCCACGCGTTTGCCGAGGAGGTTTTGGCGGAAGCGGCCGCTCTTGCCTTTGAGCATGTCGCTGAGCGACTTGAGGGCGCGGTTGCCGGCGCCGGTGACGGCGCGGCCGTGGCGGCCATTGTCGAACAAGGCGTCCACGGCTTCCTGCAGCATGCGCTTTTCGTTGCGGATGATGACCTCGGGCGTTTTGAGCTGGAGCAGGTTGCGCAACCGGTTGTTGCGGTTGATGACGCGCCGGTAGAGATCGTTGAGGTCCGAGGTGGCGAAGCGGCCTCCTTCCAGCGGGACCAGCGGCCGCAGGTCCGGCGGGATGACGGGCAAGACGGTCAGAATCATCCATTCGGGCCGGCTCTTGGAGGACTGGAGCCCCTGGAGCAGCTTGATTCGCTTGGCGATTTTCTTGCGAATCTGCTTGCTCTTGGTCTCGGTCATCGCCTGCTGCAACTGTTCGATTTGCTTGCCCAGGTCCACTTTGGCGAGGGCATCCCGAACGGCCTCGGCGCCCATTTTGGCCACAAAGGCCTCGGCGCCGTAGGTTTCGCGGGCTTCGCGGTATTCGTGCTCGCTCAACAACTGGTTTTGTTTGAGGGGCGTGGAGCCCGGGTCAATGACCATGTAATCCTCGTAGTAAATCACCCGTTCGAGATTCCGGGCGGTCATGTCGAGGACCAGGCCAATGCGGGACGGCATGCACTTGAAGAACCAGATATGGCAGACCGGCACCGCCAGTTCGATGTGCCCCATGCGCTCGCGCCGCACGCGGGCGAGGGTGACTTCGACGCCGCAGCGGTCGCAGACCACGCCGCGGTGTTTGATGCGCTTGTATTTGCCGCAGGAGCATTCCCAGTCCTTGACCGGGCCGAAAATGCGCTCGCAGAACAAGCCGCCCTTTTCGGGTTTGAAAGTGCGGTAATTGATGGTTTCGGGGTTTTTGACCTCCCCTTTGGACCAGGAGCGGATGGCTTCGGGCGAGGCGACGGAAATCGCCACGTATTCCACCTGATTGACCTTGTCCAGCCCGAGGAGTTCCCGGGCGCTTTCTTTAGTGCTAATCATAGGTTCTTGCGTTCGCGCGTCACAGCCCGCGCGAAAAATAGGCTCTGTTTCGACTCAAGCTCAGACTGCCGCCAGGATCGCCCCTGGCTCGGCGGGTTGATCCACCGGGTTCGAATACCCGACCTTCACATCCAGCCCGAGGGATTGCATTTCCTTCACCAGCACGTTGAAGGACTCGGGAATGCCGGCCTCGAGGCTGTTGTCGCCTTTGACAATGCTTTCGTAAATGCGCGTGCGGCCCTGCACATCGTCGGATTTGACGGTGAGCAATTCCTGCAGGGTGTAGGCGGCGCCGTAGGCCTCCATGGCCCAGACTTCCATTTCCCCGAAGCGCTGGCCGCCGTATTGGGCTTTGCCGCCCAGGGGCTGCTGGGTCACCAGCGAATACGGGCCCACGGCGCGGGCATGAATTTTGTCCGCGACCAAGTGGCCCAGCTTCATCATGTAGATGTAGCCCACCACGATTTCCTGGTCGAAAGGCTCGCCGGTGCGGCCGTCGTAGAGGCGGGTCTTGCCGTGCTCGGGGAGCTTGGCCTGTTTGAGGTACTCGCGGATGTCTTTTTCCTTGATGCCGTCGAACACCGGGGTGGCGAACTTGAGGCCCAGGAGCTTGGCGGCCCAGCCGAGGTGGGTTTCGAGCACCTGGCCCACGTTCATGCGCGAGGGCACCCCCAGCGGGTTCAGGACAATATCCACGGGCGTGCCATCCGCCAGGAAGGGCATGTCCTCCTCGGCCACGATCTTGGCCACCACCCCCTTGTTGCCGTGGCGGCCGGCCATTTTGTCGCCGACGGAGAGTTTGCGTTTCGAGGCGATATAGACCTTGACGGACTTGATGACGCCACTGTCCACGCCTTCGCCGGATTCGGCGCGTTCGATTTCCTCATCATACTGCATTTGGAGGTCGTCGAACTTCTTTTTGAAGCTGCCGATGATCTCGTTGATCTTGTTGCGGATCGGCGAGGGATCAATTTCGATCCGGTCGTACACCTGCGACAGTTTGCGCAGCAGCGTCTTGGTGATCTTCCGGTTGGCCGGAATGATGATTTCGCCCGTTTCGCTGTTGACCACGTCCAGGGGAATTTTCTCGCCGAGCAGGATGTTGCTGAGGGCCTCGGTCAACTGTTCGCGCAGCTCCTCGGTCTTCTTCCGGTATTCTTCCTCGACTTCCCTGGCGTGCCGTTTTTCCTCGGACAGGGCGGTCCGCTCCTCGCGGTCGGCCTCTTTCTTGGCGGAGACCTTGACATCCATGACAATGCCGTAGGTGCCGGAGGGCACTTTGAGCGAGGTGTCTTTCACGTCCGCGGCTTTCTCGCCGAAGATGGCGCGGAGCAATCGCTCCTCGGGCGCCAGCTCGGTTTCGCTCTTGGGGGTGATTTTGCCCACCAGAATGTCGCCGGGCTTGACCTCGGCGCCGACGCGAATCACGCCGTCGGGACCCAGGTTCTTGAGCGCCTCATCGCCCAGGTTGGGAATGTCCCGGGTGATTTCCTCCGGGCCGAGCTTGGTATCGCGGGCGCCGACTTCGAACTCATCAATGTGGATGGACGTGAACACGTCCTCTTTGACGATGCGTTCGCTGATGAGAATGGCGTCCTCGAAGTTGTAGCCGTTCCACGGCATGAACGCGACCAGAACGTTGCGGCCCAGGGCCAGCTCACCCCCCTGCGTACAGGGACCGTCGGCGATGACCTGCCCTTTCTTGACGGTCTCGCCCTTGCGCACCAGGATTTTCTGGTTGATGCAGGTGGCCGCGTTGGAGCGCATGAATTTGCGCACCGGGTAAACGTAGATTCCCTTCTCGGGATCGTGCTTCAACTTCTTCTTGCCCTCCGGGAGCTTGCCGTCGGGCGTGATGACGATCTGGTTGCCGGTGACCGACGCCACTTTGCCGCCTTCCTCGGCGACGATGACGGCCCGGGAGTCACGGGCCACGCGTTCCTCGAGGCCGGTTGCCACGAGGGGCGCCTCGGTGACCAGCAGCGGGACGGCCTGGCGCTGCATGTTGGACCCCATGAGCGCGCGGTTGGCGTCGTCATGCTCCAGGAAGGGAATAAGGCTCGCGGCCACCGAGACCAATTGCTTGGGCGAGACGTCCATGTAATCCACGCGAGCCGGCTCGACATCAATGAAGTCGCCCTTGCCACGGCAGACCACACGGTCGGTGGCGAAGTGGCCGTTTTCCTTGATGGGTGAGTTGGCCTGGGCAATGACGAAGGATTCCTCGCGGTCGGCGGTGAGATATTCCAGGTGATTGGTCACTTTGCCGTTTTCCACCTTGCGGTACGGGGTTTCGAGGAAACCGAAATCGTTGATGCGGGCGAAGGTCGCCAGCGAGGCAATCAGGCCGATGTTCGGTCCTTCAGGCGTCTCGACCGGGCAGATGCGCCCGTAGTGCGAGGGATGAACGTCGCGCACTTCGAACCCGGCCCGGTCGCGGGACAGACCGCCAGGACCGAGGGCGGACAGGCGCCGCTTGTGGGTCAGTTCGGCCAGGGGGTTGATCTGGTCCATGAACTGCGACAGTTGGCTGCGGCCGAAGAAGTCGCGGATCACGGCCGAGAGGGCCTTGGGGTTGATGAGTTTTTGCGGGGACATGGACTCGGCCCCTTGATCGAAGAGCGTCATCCGCTCCTTGACCAGCCGTTCGGTGCGGGCCAGGCCGACGCGGCACTGGTTGGCCAGCAACTCGCCGACCGTCCGCACCCGGCGGCTGCCGAGGTGGTCAATGTCGTCGAGGCTCCCCTCGCCCTTTTTGAGCCGCAACAGGTATTTGGTGGCTGCGACCAGGTCGTTCTTGGTCAGAATGCGGGAGTCGCCGCCCTTGATGCCCAGCTTTTGATTGATCTTGTAGCGTCCCACGCGACCCAGATCATAGCGCTTGGGATCGAAGAAGAGCCGCTTGATCAGCGCCCGGGCGTTGGCGGAGGTGGGAGGATCGCCGGGACGCAGGCGCCGATAGATGTCCTTGAGGGCTTCCTCCTCGTTCTTGGCGGGGTCCTTCTTCATGCACTTGATGATGATCCCTTCATCCGCGCTGGTATCCACCACCTTCATGCGCGTAATCCCCACCTCGGCAATCTGCTTGACGACCGCCTTGGAAAGCGGTTCAAACGCCCGCGCCACCACCAGCCCCTTGTCCTCGTCCACCACATCCTGGATCAAGACCTTGTTGGCCAGGTCGTCCCGTTTTTCCGCCTCTTTGACCCCGAGTTCTTCGATATCGTAGAAAAGCTTCAGAATCTCCTCATCCGTTCCACGGTTTTTCTCCTGGTCCTTGCCCTTGGTTTCGCCATCGAGAAAAGCGAGGGCGCGGAAAAACGTGGTGGTCAGAAACTTGCGGCGACGCTTCTTGCGGTCCAGATAGACGTAAAGCAGGTCGCTGGTATCGAATTGAGCTTCGTACCAGGAGCCGCGGTCCGGGATGATGCGAAACGAGTGGAGCGTCTTGCCGTTGGGATGGACTGTGGCCTCGAAGGCCAGGCCCGGAGAGCGGTGCAACTGGCTGACGATGACCCGTTCGGCGCCGTTGATGACAAACGTCCCCTGGGGAGTCATCAAGGGCAGTTCCCCCATGAAGACTTTCTCTTCCTTGGTCCCCTTCTCTTCCTTGAGCAGAAAGGTGACATACAGGGGCGCGCCGTAGGTGAGCCCCTCGCGCAGGCATTCCAGCCAATCCACCTTGGGCTCGCCGATTTCGTAGGAGTGAAAGTCAAGAACACATTTCCCGTCGTAGCTTTCGATGGGGAATACTTCGGTGAATACGGCCTGGAGCCCCGTGTTCTTCCGTTTGCCGGGGGCGACGTCCGCCTGCAGAAATTCCTTGTACGAGTTGGTTTGCAACTCGATCAGGTTCGGCGGGGCGATGATTTCTTTAATCTTTCCGAAGTTAATTCGTTCTGTTGCTCGCGATGCCATGAGGACCTTTTGCCAGTCCGGCTGGTTGTGCCGGACGATTGGTTACTGCTAAATGACACAAGGCAAGCCCGCTGTGTTCAAGAGCAAGCTTGCCACAACTCCAACTCCCGGAGGGAGTTGCGCTGATTCTTTTGTTTCTAATCTAAAATCCTGACTTTCGACCACGGACGAACGGGGCGGCGGCGCGCCGCCGCCGCCCCGCACACACTAAACCACTACTTTACTTCGACCTTGGCGCCCGCGTCTTCAAGTTTCTTTTTCGCGGCTTCGGCTTCGGCCTTGGGGGCTTCCTCAAGGATCGCCTTGGGGGCGCCCTCGACGAGAGCCTTGGCTTCGGCCAGGCCGAGGCCCGCCTTCACTTCGCGCACCGCCTTGATGACGGCGATCTTCTTGTCCGCCGGCACGGAGGCGAGGATCACGTCAAAGGTGGTCTTGGCTTCGGCGGCAGGAGCTGCCGCCGCCCCGGGGGCACCGCCCGCCGCCGCCGCCACGGCGACCGGCGCCGCCGCTGAGACACCCCATTTGGTTTCGAGTTCTTTGACCAGGTCAGCAATTTCGATCACGGTCGCATTGCTGAGTTCTTCCACGATTCTTGCTTTGTCTAACGCCATATTACCTTTCATTTCGTCTCGTCGTCGTCCATGGCCACGGACGGTTTAAGTTCGCTGCCCGCAAACCGACGATTTACGTTGTTGTTTGTTGACTCCGCCCGCACTTGGCTGGGTGCGGGCGAAAGGGTTTAAATTTCGCGGTTAAAGTCTTTGCCGGGCTCACGCCGCCGCCGGCGCGGCCGCGCCGAGCTGGTCTTTTCGCGCCGCCAGGACCCGCGCCAACTGGGCGGCGGGGGTGTTGAGCAGACGCACCAGCTTGCCAGCCGGCGCGTTGAGCACCCCCAACAAGGTCCCCCGCAGCACCTCGAGGGACGGCAAGTCCGCCAACGCGAGCAGATCGGCGTTTTCGAGGCGCTGATTGTTCAAGTAGCCGAATTGCATCTTGAGGCGGTTCAGCTCGGCGCCATAGGTTTTGACGACCTTGGCGGCAGCCGAAACATCCTTTTGGCCGGTGACGACCGCCAACTGGCCGCTCAGATTGCCGTTGAGGTCCCCCACCCCGGCTTCCTTGGCCGCGATGCGGAAGACGGAGTTTTTGACCACGTGAATCTCGGCCCCGGCCTGACGCAAGCGTTTTCGCAGTTCGGTCAGGTGAGTGACTTTCAGGCCCTGATAGTCCACCACAATGAAGAACGGCGAGGCATTGAGCCGGGAGAGATATTCCTGGGTAAGGTTTTGTTTTTCGGGACGCATGTTGCTGGATAATGTTGCGCTTTTGTCTGGTTCCCGCGCCCGTTACAGCGCGAACTCTTTCAAATCAATCCGCACCGGGGGACTCATGGTCGCCGAGAGGGTGCAGCTCCGCACGTAGGCGCCGCGAACGCTGGCGGGACGGGCCTTGATGACGGCATCAATCACCGCGCGGGCGTTCTCTTCAATCTGCACCGGCGTGAAGGAAGCCTTGCCAATGGGCACATGCACGTTTCCGGCCTTGTCAATCTTGAACTCGACGCGCCCGGCTTTGACTTCCCTGACGGCCAGGGCGGTGTCATCGGTGACGGTGCCGGTCTTGGGGTTGGGCATGAGGCCGCGGGGGCCCAGCACCTTGCCGAGCTTGCGGACTTCACTCATCGCCTCGGGCGTGGCAATGGCCACGTCGAAATCGGTCCAGCCCTCCTGGCATTTTTTGATCATGTCCTCGAACCCGACGTGCTCCGCCCCGGCGGCTTTGGCCGCCTCGGCGGCCGGGCCGCTCTTGGCAAAGACCAACACGCGGACAACTTTGCCGCTGCCGTGGGGCAACGGGACGGTGCCGCGGACCATTTGGTCGGACTGTTTGGGGTCCACCGCCAGGCGGAAAGCCAGGTCAATGGTCTCGTTGAACTTGGCTTTGGGGAACTTGGACAACACGTCCACGGCGCTCTTGAGAGGATAAACCTTCCGGGCGTCAACTTGCTCGAGGGCTTTGCGATAACGTTTGCTTGGCATGTTCTGGCTTGCGGTTTTAACGAGGCCGGCTGAGCGGCTCTCCCGCCATTGGTTTGTTGTTCTGGTTTTGGTTTTCGTGCAATCCAGCGCCGCCCGCCAGCCTCCGGGACCGCCGGGCGCCGCTGGTGAAATCTCAATGGACGCTAATCAACTACTTCGATGCCCATGCTCCGGGCGGTTCCGGCAATGACCCGCACCGCGGCGTCGTCCGAGGTGGCGTTCAGGTCGTTGCGTTTGAGTTTGACGATGTCGAGGATTTGTTTCCGGGTGACTTTGCCGACCTTTTCCTTGTTGGGCTCTTTGGAGCCGGCGGTGATGCCGGCGGCCTTTTTGAGCAGCACCGAGGCCGGGGGCGACTTGGTGATGAAAGTAAAGGACTTGTCCTGGTAAACGGTGATCACCACGGGGATGACCATTCCGGCCTGGTCTTTGGTGCGGGCATTGAACTCTTTGCAGAAGCCCATGATATTGACGCCGTGCTGGCCCAGTGCGGGGCCGACGGGCGGCGCGGGATTTGCCTGCCCGGCCGGTATCTGCAGTTTAATGATGCCTGTAATCTTCTTTGCCATAAAAAAACCTGCTCCTGGCGGGAAAGGCCCGTTCAGCCTTTTTCAACCTGCCAATACTCCAGCTCCACCGGCGTGTTCCGGCCGAAGATGTTCACGGTCACCTTCAACTTGCCGCGCTCCGGCTCGATCTCTTCAATCACGCCGCTGAAATTGAGGAACGGACCGTTGTTGATCTTGACGGTCTCGCCCACTTCGAAACTGACTTTGGGCCGCTCCTGCTCTTCGGAAGCGGAAATCTGGTTCTTGATGGATTCGACTTCCTCGGCGGGGGTGGGCGTGGGCGGTTCGCCGCCGACGAACCCGATGACGCCCTGGGTTTCCTTGATGAAGTACCAGGGTTTTTCAATAATCCGGCCGTTATCGTCCAGCAGGACCATGTTGATGAAGACGTAACCCGGCCAGAGCTTGCGCGTGGAGACGGTCTTCTTCTGGTTGCGGACTTCGACGACCCGCTCCATGGGCACGAGGACTTCGTGGATGTACTCGCCCATCTCCTCGGCTTTCACGCGTTTTTCGATGCTTTCCTTGACCTTTTGTTCCTGGCCGGAGAGCGTATGAATGACGAACCACTGGCTGCGCATGGGGAGGCTTTCTGGCTGAGGCGTTACATGATCTGCCGCATGAGCAGGGTGAAGATGAAATCCACCAGCACGGTGAAGCCGCCGAGCAGAATAATCGAGATGGAAATCACGACGGTGGACCCCTTCAGTTCGTCCCACGTGGGCCAGGTGCATTTGCGGAGCTCTTCGCGCGTGGCCTGAACGTAGGCGGTGAGCCGGGCCAACTGGCCGGCCCGCCAGAGCCAGACGAAGACCCCGCCCACCACGACGACCCAGACCAAAATCCAAATTGTGTCATTCATACTCGAAATCGCAGCCGGTTTCACGGCTGCCCTTCCATCCAAAGCTGGCGGAGAGGGAGGGATTCGAACCCCCGTCCCGCGACGCGGGAAGCGGTTTTCAAGACCGCCGCAATAGACCACTCTGCCACCTCTCCGGCAGTTGCCGTTTGGCAGGGCGGGAGGGACTCGAACCCCCAACCGACGGTTTTGGAGACCGCTAC
>ERZ795052.2161-NODE-2161-length-24581-cov-9.564421_pt1 | contig 24581 bp, 22 predicted proteins | sample MGYA00375136_ERZ795052 | MGnify/ENA primary metagenome ERZ795052 (study PRJEB30181, sample SAMN05720156) | activated sludge metagenome | isolation source: Anaerobic digester | place: Japan | collected 2015-05-26 ... | reverse complement strand
GAAAAAATCTATGAGCCGCCTGCCAACCTGATCTCGCTTACACATTTGAACGGTAGTAAACTTTGAGTGTTCTGGAACGCATTGCTCGTAAAAAGCGGCGTCGCGCGGAATACCGCTTGCCGTCGCAAATCCGTTTGTCAGTCTTGTGGGCGACAAAAAGAAAGAAGCGGCGAGACGAGTGGACTCTCGTCCCGCCGCTACGCACTTGAACGTTTACATTCCCCTTACGGGAACTGCGGCTTATTTGCCCCAGGGCTTGCCCGGCAGCGGCGCCTGATCGTCGCCGTACTCCGGCATCGGCACATCGCCCGCCTCGAACTCCTGCCAAGTTGGCTTGCAGACGAGGTTGTAGTAGGGCGAGTCCTTGTTCTCAATGATGTCCGACATGCGGATCGTCTGGCCGGTATAGGCCGAGATACGACCGATAACCGCGCAGGCCGTGGACATTGCCACCGCCTCGCCCTCGTTCATGATCGGAATCTGGCCGAGAAGGCCGCGCAGCAGATTCTCGTGCTCGATCACATACGGGTTACCATCCTTGATCGGGTAGGTGTTGCCGTTCAGCGTGTAGCTGTCGCCGCCAAGTTGCAGAGCCTCGCCGCCGACCTTCTGGATCCGGCCGCCGCCCGAGATTTCGAACTGCTCGGTACGGAAGCGCTCGCCCACGAAGCTGCTGGTTCCGCCGATCTGGCGGCACTGGCTGTGGATGCGGACGCCGTCGCCGTAATCGAAGTCGACGCCGAAGAAGTCGTACTGGTTGCCGGACACGCGGCGCGTGCGCGCGCCAAAAGCGCCAGCCGTACGCGGGTAGCGACCAATGAACCAGTTCGCGACGTCCAGATTGTGGACGTGCTGCTCGACAATGTGGTCGCCGGACAGCTCAGTCCAGTTCACCCAGTTGCTGCACAGGTAGGCATCGTTCTTCATGCCTTCCTTGCGTGCGCGCACCCACGGCACCGTGCCGTTCCAGTACACCGCGCCGCCCAGTATCTGGCCGACCTTGCCCTGTTGCAACGCCAGCGCCTGCAACAGATAGCCCTTCTGGTGGCGACGCTGCGTGCCGGCCACCAGTGCGAGGTTCTTCTCCTTGGCCAGCTTGGCCGCCGCCAGGAACTGGCGTACGCCCGGTCCATCGACCGCCACCGGCTTCTCCGCGAAGACGTGCTTGCCGGCCTTGATCGCCGCTTCAACGTGAACCGGACGGAAATTCGGCGGCGTGGCTGTCACGATAATTTCGCAGTCAGAGGCCACGACCTTCTTATAGCTGTTCGCATCCCAGAAGGCGTTCTTCTCGTCGCAACCGAACTTCTTCGCGGCGTTCTTGGCGCGATCTTCAAAGAAGTCGCAGACCGCCACTAGTTTAGCGTCATGGCCGAGGCTCTTGGCCGCCTCGATGATCTGTGCCATTGCGCCTACGCAACGGCCGCCCGCGCCGATCATGCCGACTTTGAACACACGCGGCGCATTCTGCGCGATTGAAATGGTCGGTGCCGCCGCCATCATCGCCGCGAACACACCCGAACTCTTAATGAACTCTCTACGGTTTTGCATCTCTCTCTCCTACTAACTCACTAACTCACTAATGCACTAATTAACTAATGAACTAACAAACTTCTTCACGCCATCGCCCACTGCTCGCGCAGCAACGTGACCATGTTGCGGATCAACCGGATTCGCTCCTCCTGCGGCAACCCCTTCTTGGGATCCTCAGGATTCTTGGGCCAGCCGCCTTCAAAGCTGACCGCGCCGCGGTAGCCGATGAGTTTGAGCCCCTTGAAGCCGTCCACATAGTTGTCGGCATCGCGGTGCACGCCGGGGATGATACGCTCTTTCAGCCCCGCGATATGCACATGCGTCAACAGTTTGCCGCCGCAGATAAAGGCGCCCATGAAGCTGGTTTCTTCCAGTTCCATGTGCCAGAAATCGCCCATGACCGTCGCGCCCGGACCGATATCCGCTGCGATACGCGCACCGTCCGCCACCTGCCGCAGGAAGGGGGTTTCGTTGCGCCGCAACGGCTCCAGCACGATCGACGTGCCGTGCTTGTGCGCGTGTTCCGCCAGCCGTTTGCCGGTGTTCTCGACAAAATCCTTGCGCAGTTCCTTGGCGGTCAACCACCCCGGCTCGCTCAGCTTGCCGCGCGCCGGGCAGATGATCAAGCCCACCGACTTCATCTTGCCGAGTGCCTCGATCACCGGCAGGAACTTCTGCACTTCGGCTTCACGCTTCTCCGGCTCCGCATACGCAAAATTGCTCGGTCCACAGGCTGTGGCGATGAACAGCTTGCGCCCCTTCATCGCATCAAGCAATGCGTCACAATTCTTGATCGGCCAGTCGCCCGAAGGAATCTCGACCGCCGAGAAGCCGTTCGCCTCAAGGAAGTCCAGCTTCTCTTTCATCTCGCCGCCCGGGATCGCTCCCCATTGCAGGCACAGGTTCAATTCGGCCGGTTTTTCCGGCGGCGTCAACTTTGGCATTCCGCTGCCTCCACTCGCCTGAGCCGCAGCGGTACGTGGCGCACTGCACATTGCAGCAGCCCCGGCTACCGCCGAAGACGTCAGAAAATCGCGTCTCTTCATCAATCCATTCCTCCTCAATAAATCGCCCGATTAACAATTCATATCGGTTCGGATGATACCACGGCACCGCTCGCCGGGTCAACAACGGTATCGGCTTCCTGCGAGCCACTTGAGCTAACCGCCAAGGAAAACGCCAAGGTAACACCAAGAGGCACCTCTGATAAGTGTTGCAAAGCGCTAACTGCATGAAACATTGGCAAGATGCCCGTGCCACGCCTGCAGCATGGGCCTCTAACGATTGAGTTTTCCCCGCGAAGCGCCGGGAGGGGCAAGTGTTACTTGCCCGGCGGCGGCCATGCCGCCACTTTGTCCCTCTTTTGGCTCATGCGGTGAATGCCGCACTAATCACCGCATTTTATGCGGCGAATGGTGGACGCTACCGCTTCCGTTTGCTAAACTGTCGCCATGAAAAAAACGTACATCCACCTGCTGAAAGGCTGGCCTGGGTTGCGCTGGGACGCCGCCGCTTTGGCGGAGCCCCTTGCCGCTGTCCGTTTTGAGCAAGGCCGGCTGTTGGGGCGGATGGCCACATTGGGCTTCCCGCTGGATGGCGAGGCCGAATTGACCGTGCTGACTGAGGAACTGGTTCGTTCATCAGCCATTGAAGGTGAACGGCTGGATGATCGTCAGGTACGCTCTTCGCTGGCCCGTCGTCTGGGACTCGATATCGGCGGCATCGTGCCTTCCACTGACAGGATTGACGGCCTCGCCGAATTGATGTTGGATGCCACGCGCAATTTCATGAAGCCGCTCACGACCGAACGGCTTTTCGGCTGGCATGCCGCATTGTTCCCGACAGGCCGCAACGCATTCGGGCGCATCACGGTCGGAGCGTGGCGTAAACCCGGCACCGCGCCCATGCGGGTGGTTTCCGGGCCGATGGGGCGGGAGACCGTGCATTTCGAAGCCCCCGACGCACGGCGTGTCCCTCAAGAAATGCGCGATTTCTTGACGTGGTTCGATGCGCCCCCCGTCACCGATCCCATCCTGCACGCGGGGCTGGCGCACTTCCGCTTTGTCACGATCCATCCGTTCGACGACGGCAATGGGCGTCTCGCGCGCGCGGTCGCAGAGATGGCGCTGGTCCGTTCCGACGGCAGTCCGCAGCGCTTCTACAGCATGTCCGCGCAGATCGAAACCGAACGGCGCGACTACTACGACATGCTGGAAAAAAGCCAGCGCGGCGGGCTGGACGTTACCCCGTGGCTGCGGTGGTTCATCGGGTGTTTGGCGCGGGTACTGGATCGTGCCGAAACCACCCTCGCCACCGTGCTGCACAAGGCGCGTCTCATGGAGATCCTTAACGCTCTGCCTGCCAATCCGCGTCAGCGTAAGGCCGTCAGCCGCCTGCTCGACGGCTTCGAAGGTCCCTTCACCGCTTCCAAATACGCCAAGATGAACGCCTGCTCCACCGATACCGCCTTGCGCGACATCAACGCGCTCATCGCCTGCGGCGTTCTCGTCCGCGGCCCATCCGGCGGACGCAGCACCGAGTATCGATTGGTGAACGAGGTAATAAGTAAGAGGTAAGAGGTAATAAGGCTACTTGTCTAATGACAAACTACGATCCCTATACCCTTCGACAGGGCGTTCAACATCAACCCGCCCTACCTCGACTTCAACGGTAGTGCCCCGGCGTCAGCGGCGACGCCCTGATCCTCAACAACGGCCTCGTCTACCTGCGCGTCGAGATCACAGAAGACGACGCATGCCAAAAGAAGAGGGTTTTACATTGATTGAAACTAAACTAGGTAAAAGGATCGTAATCGTCTACCATTTGACAAATAGACGTTGCCAAGGCGGTAGTACGCATGGGGAGGGTCTCAAGACTCAAGCGGAAATTGGAGCGAGAGTTCAAGGTGAACCACGCGAAAGGAACGGCCTGACGTGCAATGTGCAAAAATTGACGTCACATCGATTCATTGATTCTGGGGCTCGTCCTGAATCTCAATTCTGCTCAGTTGAGCTAAATAACGCTGCCCTTCATCAGGATGATACATTGAAATCCACGTTGCCTTGCCACGCAGACGCTGCATTTCACCAGAGGTTAAAGGACTATTGCCTAGTTTGTGAAACAACGCGCGGACTTCACGTCTCTTCTTCCGAGGCACGCTCACCTTTTCATTAACAGTGAGTCCAGTGACTTCCCTTCTACATTTGGGCCCCATCAATCGAGTCTTTCCTCTGTTCAACCTGAAACCTCTACTTTCCACCAATGCCTCAACGTCACTCCTGAATTCTAGTGTGACAGGCGTATCGCATGAGAAGCTCAAATCGTCGGCATATCGGGTGTAAACAACATTTTGGGAAGCACAGATCGCCGCAATTTTCATGTCACATTCGCGAAAGACCAAGTTCGCAATCGCAGGGCTAGTAGGTGCTCCCTGTGGCAGACTACCATTTAAGCAACACAGACCGCTCAAGACCTGCACTGCCTGTGACGGATAACCAAGAGAAGCGAACACATTCTCTACTTGGGTTTTGTTAATGGAAGGGAAGAAGTCTTTAAGGTCGATATTCCACAAGAAGCGACGCCCCACGTGTCGCAAAGCTCCATGCCTTGGACTTCTTCCTCTCACAAACCCAACAGCCGCATCATGTACGTCTACGGGTGCCAAAATACAGTCTAGAATATAGCGCTGTATTGTTTTAAGAAAAACCCTTGGAGCGGTAATAATGCGCTCACCACCGGCTCTTTTCTTGACAGAAAACCGCCGATAGTAGGCCTCTGGACACTTTGCTAATTCATCAACCAACTCCAAGGAAACGCCTAAATAGAAAGCAATTTCATTGCCTCTAATTAGGGGTATCCTGTTACGAGATAGGTGCCCCTGCGCTATTATGCAATCGTCCTCTGTCCAACCCAAGCAATGTTGGCAATAGGTCATCCAACGTTCTTGTGTCAGAAAAGGAAAGAGAAATGGGTACACGTTCATGCTAAGGGGAAAACCTTACCTTGCTGCGGATGGCCTTTGGAGCCTCCGCAAGGCTGCGGAGGCTCCAAAGGCCATCCGCAGCGCTTACTTGTCCAGAACAAATGAAGTGATGGCGAAACGCCAACAAAACCCGTCTGTTCACCCGGGGACTCAAAGAGTCCATGTACCCATTTCTCGACATCATTTATACCTTCTTTTGTTCAACGTTAAAAGCCTAATCTTATCCCGTTGCTTGTGTTTGAGCGCAGTCCGAATTAGGGGCTCTGCCTTGGGGGTAACAACATAAGAGTTGTCAGCGGTCCGCCACAAATACTGAGCATGCTCAAGTTTGTTGAAAGCTCTGTTGAAATCCGACTCGGAAACCAGACCAAAGTAAGGGCTCTTCGCCAAGAGCGTACGAATCACGCCCTTCTTGACCGGTTGCTCGATTTGCGCAGTAACCAACAATAAAATCTCAGATGGTTCCAACTTCTGGCTGTCCTGCCTCGATAATCTTTGCATTATTCTGCTCCCATTGTTTAGCCCTAAGATACTCCCTAAATCGTCGATAGAAACTCTCCCATTCAGAGTTTACAAACTTCAAAGCGGCTTCAACGCATTTGTCATGTTCTCCATAATCAACAAATCTCACTTTACCTTTTTCATCATCAAGCAATTTGACAATTCCATCGACGAAAAAACTCTTGTCGTTCTCGTATTTCTTGTGAATAATGGCCACCGTCTTTTCAGACAAATGCCTTTCTGGCGCAAACAAAGCGAGTTCACAAATTGAGCCCACACTCGCGGGAATAATGACGATGGCTCTACAGTGATCCTCCGCATGATCCATCTCAAACGAAGCAAGGTTCCCCCCCTCATGGGCCGTTCGCCACGCCTCCAAGATCCCATACGTCTCGCCAAAGTCAACGGTAAAACCGCGATGCTCTAGCTCCCTCTTGATGCGAGCGCGTAGGTATTTTGCATGAGGTACAATGTCTCCATCGGTATTAATCACATTTTTTGGTTGTGGGACATCCTCGTCTGAACGACAAGAGGGTCCCAGAACAAAAACTCTGAATCCTTCCTTTAAGGCCTCCTTTTTAAATTTAGGAAGCAACACTTGAGCGATATCATCCATAGCGTAGCCCACATCAACGGCCATCCTCAGACCCCATAGACCTTGGGATCAAACGCCGCCACTGTTCAGATCGCGTGACCACAGTCAGTAATCGCCGTCTGTTCTCCAGACACACAGACCCAAACAGTCCAACTCAGACAGATGGGGCCACCTTAACATCATCAGCCGCACTTTTCAATTGATACTTTTCAATTAGATGCGACTTCAATCGGACGCAACCGTATGACAGCAAGTTGTTTAACAAAAGATGGTCAACAAAGCGGGTTGCGGGGCGTAATTTGGCATAGACATTCGAGGGTTGCGGAACGGTTTCGCGGTGTGGTAATGTGCTGTCATGGTAAGGCAACCGAGGTGCCACCGGAAGGATGGCGGTGCGGTTGAAAACCGACAAAGCCTTGTATCGGTCGACTGCGCCCGTATTGCGGAAAAAAGAGGAGTATACCTCGATGTTAAGGATTGCCCCAAAATTATTGTTGTGCCTTTGCGTATTCAAACAAATTGTTTTAGCTGAGCAAGGAGCACCTTTCTCTCGGGGTGGAGACCCAACCAAGCGCGTCTCGCTTGTTGTCGTTTGCGATGAGATTGAGCCATTCGGAGAGAGCCGTTTAATCCCCTTGACGGTAATTACCAACCGCGAAACAGTAAATCGCCTCTACAAAGAAATAAACAGTGAAACAACGGATGATACGGGCTATCCATTTTCCGGCGTGCTTTCTTATCAAGTTTTCGTAGACGCTTCATCTAATGTCCTTGCGATTTCTCATATTGTTGACTACAAGTTCACAGTGGTGGCACAAGAATCCGGCTATCGAAAAGGTACGGATTTTTATTTGTTTAACCCCTCGGATGAGGGCAAAACCACATCAAACCGCACATATCAGAGCGAGACTTTTGTTAGAGAAATTTCGGAGGCTTTAAAAAGCTCAAAAAGTATGAGGCACACTAAAAACTGGGAGTAGTTGAGTGGTGGGGTTGATCGGGATCCGATTGGAGAAGCAGTGTTGCAAACAACATCTTCTGATCGTAATCATGTGACGGGAAGATACGATGTTTTGGAAAAAAAGCACGTCAATTTCACTGATTTTTGTGCCGCCATTGGTCTCTCTTGGCTTTTTTCATCTGCGAAATGAATTGGCGAAAGCGGGATGGCTGAATACGAAGGATCTCGCTTTTGTTGGCGGAGAAACAGGAACACTGTTTGACTATATGACAAACGTTTGGGTTTGGGACGTTTTCAGTCTGTTGGTGGGAATAGCGTCTTTCTTTTGCGTACTAACAGGGATAGGGAGGCTTGCCCGAATTCTTATCGAAGCAAGGGAAAAGACAAAAAACGCAGTCATTAATGGAAAGAGATAGGTGGCAGTATGAATGTTAGGCTTATCCCCGTCATTTTATTGGGTTCTGTTGTCGCTTGTTGTATCGGATTTGAAAGCAGCTATTGCAAGGCTAACTCAAAAAATATGGGGAATCCAGAAAAGGTGGAACAGATAATTTTGGCGCTGAATTACTTTTCAGCGCAAAGATCGTTGCCTTGTAAGTTCCGTGTCAGTTATGTTCATCAAAAAGATGGACGAAGCAAGGTCTCAATATCGGACCGGGTGGGGGTGATGGCTGAAGCGTTTTTTTCTAAAGATGATTTCTGTGGAAACAGTATGAGGGTGAAAGAGTTAAGGCGGTTCGAGAATGAGGGAAAGAGTACTGGCACGGAGTATATCGGCTCCGCAGCCCTGTTCGCCTATTTGCAAACACATAGCTTTTACGATGATTTCGGTGTTGAGGTTGTTTCGCACACCAACCGTTCGGTTTCCGTGTTTTTCGACTCAAGTTCGTTGCGCATCGGTGCCCATTGTTCGGTCACAGTTTCACTTATGAAGGACAAAAAGGTGTTCTGTTTTGCACCCGGACAATAGCACCATTTTTGCGTGCCACCCGGCAGTAGCCCTCCGGCTCTTGGCATCGGGCTTGCAAAGCGCCGGGAGAAGGGGCAAGCGTCTGCTTGCCCGGCGGCGTTTCACGCCGCTAGGCTCCGCGCAGTGCGCGGAAAAAACGCTCAACTTTCAAGTGGCGCGGCTCGTGAGGACACTCCAGTGCCGCGCCCCAACGGCTCGTGAGGACACTCGCCCTCCAACCTTCGCGTCTTCGCGCCTTCGCGTGAAACAACCGAGCGGTGTTTTTACTCTCAAGATTGCGAGCCACTGAGTGGTCGCAATAATCGATCCCGATTTCGATAGCGATCCCGATTTCGATGGCGTGACACTCATGCACTCATGCACTAATGAACCATGAACTAACGAACTTCTCCTTGCCGATATCTCGGCTGCATGCCAAACTAGGCTCTGATTTTAATACCGGAGGAGTCGTGCGTCCGTTGACCGTTGATAGACGGGAGAAGACGGCGGCGGCCGGTTGGTGAAATCAAAGGAAGGATCGATGTCATGACTCGAAGGGTGTTGCGCTGTTTTGCGGCATGGATGGGGATCGTGTTGGTGGTTGGGGCGCAGACGTTGCGACCGCCGTCCGTGCCGCTGGTGACGGTGGACCCGTTCTTTTCGGTCTGGTCGCCGGCGAATAAGCTGACCGACGCGCCGACGGAGCACTGGTCGGGTGCGCGACAGCCGATCAATGCTGTGTTGCGTGTGGACGGCAAGGCGTATCGTCTTTTGGGCACCGAACCTGCTGACGCGCCTGCGTTGCCGCAGACCGGTGTCACGGTCTGGCCGCTGCGTACGGTCGCTACCTTTTCGGATGGCGCGGTCGATGCGGAACTGGTGTTCGCCACGCCGCTGCTGACGGATAACCTGGATGTCTTTTCGCGTCCGGTCACGTATGTTACGCTCAAGGCGAAGGCGCGTGACGGACAGCCGCGCGCGTTTCAGTTCGAGGTCGATGTGGCGGCCGCCATCGCGGTGGGCGACGATACCCAGCGTGTCGTCTTTGGCGAGGCGCAGATTGACGGGCTCGATGCCCGGAGCATGGGGCGCGACACCCAGCCGGTGCTGGGGCGTTCGGGCGACCGCATCCGGATCGATTGGGGATACTTCTGGCTCGCCGCGCCTGCGGGCGGGCGCATCGCTGCGCGCGAAACGCATCCGGCGCTGGTGTTCACGCGTGACTTCGGTGCGACGGCGACAGCCGAGACCCATCTGTTGCTGGCGTATGACGATGTCGATTCGGTGATGTTCTTCAACCGTCCGCTCAAAGCGTGGTGGCGGCGGCACGGGCTGGCGTTCACTGAGATGCTGGCGGCGGCGGAACGTGACTACGCGGCACTTGACACGCGCATGGCGGCTTTCGATGCGGAACTGATGGCCGATCTCACGCGCATCGGCGGCGAGAAGTATGCCGCCCTGGCGGCACTGGCTTACCGTCAGTCGTTCGCCGCCTGCAAGCTGGTTGCCGATCCGAACGGCCAGCCGCTCTACTTTTCAAAGGAGAACGCCAGTAACGGCTGCATGGGGACGGTTGATGTTTTCTATCCGCAACTACCGCACCTTGCATTGCTGAGCCCCACGCTGGTGCGCGCCACGCTTGCCCCGATCCTGCTCTACGCCTCGGACGCGCGCTGGCCGTTTGACTTCGCGCCGCACGATATCGGTCAATATCCGCTGGGCAACGGCCAGCGTTACGGTGGCGGCGAGCAGAGCGAGAAGAATCAGATGCCGGTCGAAGAGTGCGGCAACATGCTGATCTGCCTTGGCGTGCTCTCGCACCTTGAGAACAGTGCCGCCTTTGCCGCGCAGTGGTGGCCGACCGTCACGCGCTGGGCCGAGTATCTGGCGACCAAGGGATTTGATCCCGATAACCAGCTTTGCACCGATGATTTCGCCGGGCATCTGGCGCACAACGCCAACCTCTCGATCAAAGCGATCATGGGGCTGGCGTGTTATGGCAAGATGGCGGCGCTCAACGGGGACACCGCCACGGCTGAGCGTTTCACGGAACTGACCAAGACGATGGTGCCGAAGTGGATCAAGGCGGCTGGAGGGGGCCGTGGCGGCGCGTACCGGCTGGCCTTTGATCAGCCGGACACTTGGTCGATGAAGTACAATCTGGTCTGGGACCGGCTGCTGGGCTTCAATCTGTTTCCGGCGGAAGTGGCGCAAACCGAAACGGCTTTCTACCGCACGGCGCTGCAGAAGTATGGTTTGCCGCTCGACAGCCGCAAGCTCTGGACCAAGGCCGACTGGCAGGTCTGGGCCGCGATGCTGACCGGCCGGCGGGAAGGTTTCGATGCGCTGATCGCGCCGCTCTATGCTTTTCTGAACGAAACGCCGGATCGCGTTCCGTTCAGCGACTGGTACCAGACGGACAGTGCCAAGCACTGCCATTTCCGCGCGCGTTCGGTGGTGGGCGGTGTCTTCATGCCCGTGCTGCATGATGCGGCGCTCTGGCAGAAATACGCCGCGCGCGCCACAGGAACGACAGGGCTTTATGCACCGCTCGCGCCGAAGGCGGCAGTGCAAACGGAGCCGTTCCGTATCGCGACGTTCAACATCCGGCTGGCCGGCGCCAGCGTGGAGAGACCGGCGGACAGGCCGCCGAACTCTTGGACTTGCCGTGTGGACCGCGTGTGCGCGCTGATCACCAAGCGAGGGTTTGATCTGGTCGGTTTGCAGGAAGCGCAGGCCAATCAGATCGACGATATGTTGGCCCGTTTGGGTACATCGTGGACGTACGTCGGAGTCGGTCGCGATGATGGCAAACGGCGCGGAGAGTTTTCGTGCATCTTCTACAAAAAGAACCGCTTCGAAGTAAGAAAGAGCGGTACCTTCTGGCTCTCCGAGACGCCCGAGGCGCCCGGATCAAGATCGTGGAAGACGGCTTGTCCGCGCGTCTGCACGTGGGCCGACATGAAGGATCTGAAAACCGGCAAGACCTTTGTGGCCTTCAACACCCATCTCGACCATGTCAGCAAGGATGCGCGGCGTAACGGCATGAAGCTGATTCTAGAGCGCATGGCGCGCTATGCGCAGGGCAGGCCGGTGTTCTTGACCGGTGATATGAATGCGACACCTGAAAAGCGTCCCGTCGATGTGGCGGCCGTGCAGGCGGACTTCAATCGCGCCGGGCCGAAAGATCCGCATGCAGCAGGCGGACCTTACGCAATCGCCACCGCCAACCTGCGCGACAGCTTTGACATCTCCCGGACGCCTCATACCGGGCCGGTGAAGACGTTCTCCGGCTTCAAATACGTTGAGCGTCCGGAAGGCCAGCCGATCGACTACATCTTCGTTTCGGCCGGCATCCACGTTCTTTCCCATGCCACGCTTGACGACTCAGAGAACCAGCTTTATCCGTCCGATCACTTCCCCGTGGTCGCGGATGTGATGATCGAGTGAGGGCGGTGCGCAGATTTGACGGAGCCAGAGGCTAAGCGTATACTGTTAAGGGTATGGTTCGTTCGCCTTAGTACCCGCTGGTTCGGTGCTGATGGCCGTGCGGCCTAGGAGTGTGTGTGCAGCAGGATAATACAGCCAGAATTCAGATTCCGCCGACCGAACGGCTCACGTCGGTTCCGTCTGAAGGACCGCCGACCGAGCGGATTGTTCCGGCGTCATCTCAGGAACCGCCGACGGTGCGGATCGGGACAACAACCGCCGAGCCGAAGTTTGACGAGCCGCGTAACGACCAGTTGTTTGATCATTACACGATTTGCAGCAGGATCGGCAATGGCGGTATGGGTGTGGTTTATCTTGCCCGCGACCGCCGTCTGGGACGCTTTGTGGCGATCAAGCGTCTCAACAGCCAGGCTCAGGCCATCCCCACGCTGCGCCAACGTTTCCTGCACGAGGCGCGGGCGGTCGCCACGCTCAGCCATGTGCATATCGTGCATATCTACGCTTTGGGCGAGGACGATGACGGCCCGTTCATCGTTATGGAGTATGTGGCCGGCCCGGATCAGACCGATGTTCAGAAAGAGATCGGTGCGGGCGGCTTGGTGCAGCCGAATCCGCCTCTGACGCTCGAGAAGTACGTGTCGCGACACGGTCAGCTTTCGTCTGACGAAGCGGTCGATGTCATGTTGAAAATCGGGCGTGCGATCGCCTATGCTCATGCCAACGGCGTGATCCACCGCGATCTCAAGCCGAGCAATGTGCTGCTGGACAAAAGCAACGAACCCAAGATCGTGGATTTCGGTCTGGCGCGTCTGATGCACAAGGAGGAGGTCAAGCTCACCGTGCCGGGCGAGAAGCTACTGTCGCTGGGGTACGGTGCGCCGGAGCAGGAGTCTGACGCCAGCGTTTCGGATGAGCGTGCCGACGTCTATGGTTTGGGAGCGCTGCTCTATTTCGTGATTACCGGCCAGAATCCGCGTTATTTCCGCGAGCAAGATGTCCCGGTGCCGTTGCGCGAAGTGGTGGTCAAGGCGTTGGCTACGGATCGCGAGCAGCGTTGGCAGTCCGCCGCTGCCTTTAACGAAGCCCTGCATCACATCCAGACCAAGACGCGCGTCGAGACCCCCACGGTCAAGACCACCTGGCGCTGTAAGTGGTGCGATGCCGTCAATCCGCTCACGATCAAATTTTGTGCGGAGTGCGGTTGGGACGGTTCGGAAAGCTGTCCCGAATGCGACGCCGAAACCTTTGTCGGCGTGCAGTACTGCGGAAACTGCGGGGCGGATGCGCGTGCGTACGAAGCACTCCTGCACCACCTCAACAAGATGCGCGAGGCGGACGAGCAGAAGCGCTTTGAGCGGGTGGTGTCCATGGCTGGCCGCGTGCATGGTTTCGAGCCGGCCGGTCCTTCGGGACGTGAGCTTCTCGCCGAAGTGGGCCGCCTGCGTGATCGGGCCGAGAAGAACATCCGCAGGCGCGAGCAGTTGAAGGAGCATGTGCCGATAGAGTTGCGCGCCGAAAACTTCGAACGCGCCGCCGCCTTCATTGATCAATACCGGGAGCTTTCGGAAGACAAGCACGCCTTCGAGGAGGAGCGGCGTCAGCTTCCCGAACTGATGCTCAAACGTGACCTGTTGCGTGCTCGCAAGGCGATCAAAAACCGCGAGTGGTCGGTCGCGTCGCGGATCTGTGCCGATCTGCTGCATGAGGTTGCGCCTGACCATCCGGATGTATTGATCATCCGTCGCGCGATCCGCCGTCACAATCTTTTGTCGGATATCCGCGTCACCGTGTTCGCCGTCGTTGGCATTGTGATGCTCTACCTGCTGGTCCTGCCGATCGCTGTGCGTGCCGCCAAGGGCGTCTTCGGGCGGGGGGGACGCATCGTTTTCCGTCCGGGGCTCTGGGCCTACGAGCGCAGCATCCTTGCGCCGTCGTTGCAGCGTTACGCGCGGCTCTGGTTGGCCGAGCCGACAGCGTTGGCCGCGGCCTTTGTCGCAAGTGCGCCGTCCGAAACTCCACCGGTCGTGGAACAGCCTATCCCCGAGGCGCTAAAAGCCAAACAGACTGAGTATGCGCGGCAGCTTGCCGAAATCGAGAACACGCAGACCGTGTTCCAGCGCGCGTGGCCGGCCGAGTATCTGCGCGAACTGGACCTGCTCATGGAGCGTCGGCGCATGGCCGGTGACTTTGAAGGGTGGGCGGTGGCGCAACGGGAGTACAAGCGGTTCGACGAGTCACGCCAGATGGATGACCGGTCCGACAACGATCTTTACGAACTGACATTGCTCAAGGATAAATACCGCCAGATGCTGTCGGACCAGAAGTTGCTGCACAGTCGCAAGCTGGTTTCGCTCTGCAAACGATACGTCAATGAGTTGACCGACATGCAGACGGCCTACACGCAACAAGGGCAGATGGACCTCGCGTCGACCGTGAATGCCGAGATCCGACGTGCGCGCAGCGCACCGAATCATCTCGCCGCTGAAGCTGTGGTGGCAACCTCCGCCGGCGGTTTGACTGATATCGAGACGTCTTCCCAAGTGCTGCTCCCCGCCACAATGGAGAACCGCGTGCAGGAACTCGCGAACATGCGCGCGGACTTCGAGACCGCCCTGCTCAAGGTGGAGCGGGCGTCCGCGCAAAAATTGGCTGAGTGGCCGGAGAAGTATGTCGCGGCGCTTGCCGAGTTGATGGATACCTTCCAGCGTGCGGGTGACTACGGCGGATGGGAGAGCGCACGCACTGAGACCATGCGCTTTGAAGCTGATCGCGCGATTACGCCGCGCCATGTGGTGTCGCAACCGACAGGTCTCGCCGACTTGCAGAAAAAGTACATGCTGGTGAATGAGGAGTTGCGCCGCAGTCGTGCCGAGAGTCTGGTCGACACCACATTGAAGCATATCAAAAAGTTGGAGGGGCTGCAGAAGAAGCTGACGCAGGAGGGACAGATGGAGACCGCCGCGATCGTCAACGCGGAACTCAAACGTGTGCATGCGCGTGCGGACTTCGTGAGTGCCCAGAACGAGATCGCACCCCAAGGCCCGCCCCTGCCGCCGACTCTGCGAGACGTGGTGACCCCGGGAGCAGGCGCGCAACAGTGAGACGGAGCGCTTCAATGATGAAGGATGTGACATGCCGTGTGATAGGCCAGACACCGCTGACGGCGGGCTACTGGGCGTTGGATATGGAGGCGCCGGGGCTGGCCGAAGCCGCGCGGCCCGGCCAGTTTGTGCATGTGCGCGTGCCCGGACTGGAGCCGATCGCGTTGCGCCGTCCGTTTAGCATCTTCGGCGCTGAGGGCACGACTCTCAAGTTGCTCTACAAGACGGTTGGCCGCGGCACCTCCCAGATGAACCGGTTGGCCCCCGGCGATCCCGTGCAGGTGATCGGTCCGCTCGGCAATGGTTTTCCGCTTGAGCCGCGGGGCGAGCCGTTGTTGGTGGCCGGCGGATACGGGGTCGCGCCGCTCGCCTTTCTGGCCGGGCGCTTGCCGACCAAGGGCGTGGTGCTGATTGGTGGACGCTCTGCCGATGATGTGTTGGCGGTGACCGCTTTTGAGCGGTTGGGCTGGACCGTGCGCGTGGCGACCGAGGACGGCTCGTTGGGCGAAACCGGTCTGGTCACGGTGCCGCTGGACCGCGAATTGGCGCGGTTGCATGAGGCGGGGGCGACGCCCGAGTTGTTTTCTTGCGGTCCGGACGGCCTGTTGCGGGCAGTCGGCGAACGCGCCATCCAAGCGGGGTGCCGCGGCTGGTTGTCGTTGGACAAGCACATGGTGTGCGGGGTCGGTGCCTGCTTGGCCTGTGTGCAACGGCTGCGGCGTGAGGATGGTACGGAGTGGATCGGACGCGTCTGCCGCGACGGCCCGGTTTTCGAGGCGCGTGAAATCGTGTGGTGAAGAGCATGAGCGACTTGGATATGCGTGTCGATTTGGGCGGCATTCGGATGAAGAATCCGGTGACTGTCGCCTCTGGCACTTTTGGATATGGCGCGGAGTACGCCAAACTGGTTGATGTGACGCGTCTGGGTGCGATCACGGTCAAGGGGATCCGCTTGCAGCCGTGGCCCGGCAACCCGCTGCCACGGCATGTCGAGGTGCCGGGCGGCATGGTCAACGCCATCGGGCTACAAGGCCCCGGCGTGGAGGGCTTCGTCCGCGATTACATGCCATTTCTGCGCACCACCGGTGTGCCGGTGATCGTCAACATCTGGGGCACCAGTGAAGAAGAGTATGCTGAGGTCGCCCGCCGCCTGAGCGAGGTGGAAGGCGTTTCCGGTTTGGAGTTGAATATCTCCTGCCCGAACGTCAAGGAGGGCGGCAACGCCTTCGGCACTGATCCGCGGGCCGTGGCGTCGCTCGTCGCGGCCGTGCGCCGTGCCACGCGCTTGCCGCTGATGCCTAAGCTGGCGCCGAACGTGCCGGACATCAGGCTGTTTGTGCGTGCGGCGCAGGAGGCAGGTGCCGATGCGCTGGCTTTGATCAACACGCTGCCGGCGATGGTGATCGACATCGAGACGCGGCGTCCGGTTTTGGCGAACAAGGTCGGCGGGCTCTCCGGCCCCGCGATTCATCCTGTCGCGGTCAAGCTGGTGTGGGAGGCTGCCCAAGTAGCCCGTGTGCCGCTGTTGGCGATGGGCGGGATTGTCGGCCCTGATGAGGCGATCGAATTTCTGATCGCAGGCGCATCGGCTGTGGCGGTGGGCACTGCGAATTTCATTGACCCGACCACGCCGCTACGCGTGCTGGAGGGCATCGAGGCGTATCTGCGTCGGCACGGCATGAACGCGGTCGCAGCATTGACCGGTTCGCTGTGTATGACCAACCCGGCCACAAATGTGGAACCATGAAACATGAAACTTCATGAAAAACAGGGGGGGCTTGGCGGTTTCAGAAAACGCTCAACTTTCAACGCCCAGGTAAGTGTGCAAAATTTGGAGTGCGGTGACAAGAGCCGCGCTGTGCGCGGGTCGCGGCACCGCTTTCCCTCCGCGCTGTGCGCGGAGCCACACTTAATCCCCACTCTTGGTCGTCTACACTTAGTCCCCACACTTAGTCGGTTGCGCCAGCGACGAAGTGTCTCGACGTGTAGGACGAAGTGTCTTGACGAGTGTGTTGGGCGAAGTGTCTTGACGAAGTGTGTTGGACGAAGTGTCTCGACGAAGTGTCTTGGACGAAGTGTTTCGACGATTTGTGGCCGGATTAGTAAGGGCAGGGGAGGTTAACATGGAAAAAATCTGGTACTACGCCGAGGCGGGCATGCAGCAGGGGCCTGTCGATTTCGATGAACTGCGCGCACGTGCGGCTTCGGGGGCCTTGCAGCCGTATGATTTGGTGTGGCAACCGGCTTTCGGTGACTCGTGGCGATCGGCAGGCGAGGTGCCGGGGCTCTTCGTGCCGCAGTTCGTGGAAGCGCCGCCTCCGTCGGATCACACGCCGCTCTCCGATGTTCCGCTGACGGGCCTTGTTGGCACGCGGCCCTCCGGTTTCTCTGCGGCCGTGCAGGCGTTTGAGCGCATGAGGGCGGTACTTTTCCGAGCGTTCGACATCACGCGCTGGTTCAGTATCGGTTTCTGCGCATGGATTGCCTACATCGGCTCGCAGAGTTCGGTGCCCGATTTCAGTCAGGCTGGCGGTGCGGCATCGACAGAGTCATTCAAGGAGCAGATTGACGGCGCGTTGCGTCATAGCCTTTCGGTACTGACCAGCCCTCCAAAACTGGCTCTCATCGCCTCGATCGTGCTGGTTGTCTTGGCGCTGGCGCTGCTCTTCTGTCGCCTACGCTCGCGTGGTGATTTCATGTTCCTGCACCGCTGGTATCGACCGGATGCGTCGATCAGCCAGTGCTGGTGGGCTTCGCGTGCCTCAGGACATGAGTTGTTTGTTTGGCGCGTCTACTTCTTCCTGATTGCGGCCCTGCTCTTCATACTCACGATGGTAGCCGGTTATGGCATGGTGGTACGCCCGTATATCGCGGCCGGCTACCAGTGGCATGCGGCGCTGGTCAAGCCGACGGTTGTCTGTGTGACGGTCTCCGCGCTGTTCAGCATTGCAGTGCAGGTGATCGCGCATCTGGCCAAGGCTTTTGTTGTGCCGGTTATGTACTGGCATGGCGTCTCTGCCTCACGCGCTTGGCTGGCGGTTTTCTCGCTCTTCAATCAACATCCCTTTGCTGTGCTGGGTTATCTCTGTTGTGGTATGCTCTGCTCGCTTTTTGCCGGTTTTGTCATTTTGGGCATAGGCCTGTTGACCTGTTGCGTCGGTTTTATCCCGCTGATGTTGCCCTATCTGGGCGCGGTGGCCATGCTGCCGTACACCTATTTTTTCAGGGGCTACGCCGTCTGCTTCCTCAGTCAATGGCGCCCTGATCTGGTACCGGCCTCTGCGTGAAGTGAAGAAGGGAGACGTTTCATGATTGCGCGCGAACTGATCCAGGCAGTCCCAAAAAGTGACCTGCACATCCATCTCGACGGTTCGATGCGCGCTGCCACGCTTGTTGAGCTGGCGCGTGAGCAGGGGGTCGCGCTACCGTCGTACGAGGTTGAAGGGCTCAACGAACTGGTGTTCAAGCCGGTCTATCGCGACCTGCCCGAGTACCTTGCCGGTTTCCAATACACCTGCGCCGTGCTGCGCTCGTTCGAGGCGATGGAACGCGCGGCTTTCGAATTGGCCGAGGACGTGATCGCGCAAGGCGTGCGCTACATCGAAGTCCGCTTCGCTCCGCAATTGCTGGTGCCGACCGGCGAGGCCTGCGTGCGCGCGCTCAAGGCGGTGGGCGATGGTTTGGGTCGCGCCGCACGTCAGCACAGTACGTCGCCCGCTATGCAGCAGGGTGAGGACATCCCGTTCGAGTGGGCGATCATCTGCTGCGCGATGCGCAATTTCAAGCGCGGCATGGGCGCATATTACGACAGCCTGCTGGATCTGTTGCCCGGCATGGCGCATAAGAACTTGGTCTCGACCGCCTCGCTCGAGGCGGTTCATGCTGCGGTGGTCGCGCGCGACCGTCACGGTGTGCCGGTCACCGGTTTCGATCTGGCCGGCGAAGAAGCGGGCTATCCGGCGAGCCACCACGATGCGGCCTACGAAGAGGCTCATCGCCATTTCTTGCGCAAGACGGTCCATGCCGGTGAGGCGTACGGACCGGAGTCGATCTATGCCGCGATTGTTCGTTGTCACGCTGAGCGTATCGGCCACGGTACGTTTGTTTTCGATGATAGTCGTGTGTATGGGCGCGACATCAAAGATAAAGCGGCCTATACCGACGAACTGGCCGAGTATATCGCCACCATGCGTATTACTGTCGAGGTCTGCCCCACCAGTAACTTGCAGACGATCCCGGAATTAGCGGGCGATATCCGCAATCATCCCGTCAAGCGCATGATCGAACGCGGTATGGCCGTGGCCATCGCGACCGACAACACCTTGGTTTCGCACACCGACCTGAATCGCGAGCTGGCCTTGGTGAGTGACGTCTGCGCGTTGGATCTCGCTGGCTTCAAGCGTCTGGTGCTGGCCGGTTTCAAGGGGGCGTTCTACCCTGGACGATACATGGAGAAGCGCATGTTCGTGCGGCGCGCGGCGGAGCGGTTTGAACGTCTTGTCGCGCGCTTCAAGCGTGAGACAGCCAACAATGGCGACGGGGGGAAGACATGCGTTTCCTGACCGTCGAGCAGATGCGCGCGGCGGATCGCGCGGCCATCACCGAAGCGCACATCCCGGAGATGATGCTGATGACTCGCGCCGGTACGGCGCTGGCGCGTGTGACCGCCCGTGTGGCGACATTGCGCGGCGTGCGCAGCGTGGTGCTGGTCGCCGGGCATGGCAACAACGGCGGCGACGCCTGCGTGGCGGCGCGCTGTCTGTTTGAAGAGGGCTTTCGTGTGCAGGTGATTATGACCTGCGTGCCGGCAGTACTCAAGGGTGCGGCGCGTATGGCGTGGGACGAAATGCGCACGGCCGGCGTGCCGTATGTGGTGCTAGCCTCGCCTGAGAGTTGGCGAGAGGATATCGCTGTCAGTTCCGGCACTGTGGTGCGTAATAGCGTGATCGTCGATGGCGTACTGGGTACCGGTTGCCGCGGTGCACCGACCGGCGCGGCGGAACAGGCGATCCTGTGGATGAACCGTATGCGGCCCTATGCGACTGTGGTCGCCGTGGATCTTCCCTCCGGCATGAATGGCGACACTGGCGAAACGCCCGGCTCGGCGGTCCACGCCGATGTCACGGTGACCTTCGCGCGCCCCAAGCGTTGTGTCCTGAATGATGCTCAGGCGTGGCGGACCGGACATTTGACGGTGGCGGATATCGGCATTCCGGATGAGCTGTGTGACCGCGATGCGGTGGATGAGCCCTGCCGCTTGATCGCGTTGCCCACGTTGGTACGGACATTCGTGTCGCGCGCCTGGGATGCGCACAAGGGGAGTAGCGGACATCTCTGTGTGATCGGCGGTTCGGAAGGACTGGCGCACGCGCCGGTGCTGGCGGCGCTCGGTGCACTGCGCAGCGGGGCGGGGCTGGTGACGCTGGCGTTGCCGGCGGTCGGCGCCGCTGCTGCTGCGGCGTGGACGCCGGAAGCGATGGCGCATCTGCTGCCGACGGCGAACGGCGCGATTTCAAACACGGCGCTGGCGGAGTGGGGCGGTGGCTTCACACGGTTTGACGGCGTGGTGGCCGGGCCGGGGCTGGGCACGTCAGCAGAGGCGCGCGGCGTGGTCGCGCATCTGCTCGACACGGTGCCGCATCGGCTGGTGTTGGATGCGGACGCACTGACGCTACTGGCCGTATTGCAGGCTGAAGGGGCGTGGCAGCCGCGCGAGGGGCAGGAACGTGTGTTGACGCCGCATCCGGGCGAGGCCGCGCGACTGCTGGGGATCACAGCGGCGGCGGTACAGGCCGACCGCCTCGGTGCGGTACAGCGCTTGGCTGAACGGTATCAGGCGACGGTCGTGCTCAAGGGCGCGGGAACGTTGGTGTGCACACCGGGCGGTATGCCGCGGCTCAACCGCACCGGCAACCCCGGCATGGCCTGCGGCGGCATGGGCGACGTGCTGGCCGGCATGGTGGGCGCGCTCTGGGTGCGGGGGCTGCGTGCGGAAGCCGCCACCGCGACAGCGGTGTGGGCACACGGCACGGCGGGCGATGAAGCGGTCTGGGCCGAAGGGCAAACCGCACTCAGCGCCACCGCGCTTGCGTGCCGTCTGGGGGCGGTCTACCGTCTGCTGGAACGGTGATTGGAGGCTTTATGGCTCTCAAGATCGAAGCGGAAGTTGTTGCGGTTTACGACTTGGCAAGCATACCTGCCGGAACTGATGATGCTGACGACATTCGGCTAAGGTTGGAAATAGTGCGCAATGTAGCGGTCAGTGGTAAGCCGCTATCGGCAAGGGTATGGAGGAAGGAGCATTATCGCATTAAGCCAAGTTTTCAGTGTCCTATAGAAGATATGGATGATGGTTACGCCGATGAAATAATCTTGGTGAGAGATGTTTTTCTGGAAGGCGTGCTTGAGAATGTCTGCGGGGGCACAATATGTGAAGTGCTGGATCGTTCTATTACAGCTATCAACAAAGCATTAGGGCTCTCGGAATGATAACGTCCATGAGGAAAGACTCGGTTAACATTGAGAGCAATACGCCCCTTTTTCAGAAGACCAGATGGGCTCTCAAACAAGGGAATACGATCGTAAAAACCGCTTTGTTCGTCGGCTCGGAACGACGTGATGCACCCTTGGTATGCCTTTCACAGTGCGCACTGATGAAGCGAGAAGTGTACGGCTTCCAAGTGTCTTCTGCTGGAACCGATATCAGGTTCTTCATAAATCCGGTCCAAGACAATAAGATCATGACATACTAGGGTTCTTGTGTATGACAATTTGTGTTCATCAGGTGGTTGTTGACGATAACATATTCGTTCGACGTCGGTAGGGAGAGTGAATGGTGCGCAAGTGGCGTGCTGTTTTTTTTTCCACAGGACGACAAGGTAGAGCGGGACGTTTCGGTTCGCCCTGTACATGTCGGCGTCTAGCTCTTCTTCGGCGGTCCGGGACGCCCCACCGTGTTGGTATGGATCTGCGGCTCGTGGGGACGCTCACCCCAATCCGCGCGGTGTGTGAAAGGGTTACCTCTTACGTGTTACTTATCACTTTCTGCTGGGCCTCATAACGGCGGCGCAGCCGCAAGAACCAGATGCCGCACACAGGGATCGACGCGAGATAGAGGAGCCCGATCACGCCCAGTGTCAGCCAGAACTGCGAGACCAACATGCCGATGGCAAAGATGACGGCGAGCAGAACCGGCACCATGCGTTTGGCCGGAATGCGGAGATGTTTGGCTGAAATAGTCGGGGCACGGCACGCCATGAGAATGCCGCATATCGCCAGCATGGCGCAGCCCATCCATGGCGATTGGATGGCGGCACTCTCGGTATGCAGTTGCCAGATGACAGGCGTTATTAAAATGCCCGCGCCGCCGGGGGCCGGCAGTCCCATGAAAAAATGTTTCCAATACGGTTGTGTAGGACCAGCATCCAGCATGACGTTGAATCGGGCCAGGCGAAACGCGCAGCACATCGCGTGGAACAGGGCTAGCGCCCAGAAGAGGCCGCGAAGGTCATGGGCGAAACTTCCGGGCGGAACGGCCTGCATGATCCAAAAATACATCAACAGGGCGGGCGCCACGCCGAAGCTGACGAAGTCGGCGAGCGAGTCCAATTGCGCGCCCAACTTGGAGGTGCCGCGCAGCATCCGGGCGACACTTCCGTCGAGCCCGTCCAGCACGCAGGCAATGAGGATCGCGACGACGGCCGATCGCCAATGCTCTTGGCAACTGTAGCGGATCGACGTGATACCGCTGGCGGCCGCCAGAAGCGTGATCAGGTTGGGGATCATCGTACGGATCGGGATTTCGCGCGGGATGCGCGGCTTGCGTTTACGTTTTTTGCGGAATCTGAATTTCCCCATAACAGTACTCCCGAAAAGTGTTTAGAGCCGCGCGATGGGCGTTTCACCCGCGACCATGGTTTGCCCGACGTGCACACAGGGTTCGACGCCGGGCGGCAGATAGACGTCCACGCGGCTACCGAACCGGATTAGCCCGAACCGTTCGCCGGTGGCCAGAGTTTGGCCCTCTTGGGCAAAGCTGACGATACGGCGTGCGATGAGCCCTGCAATCTGGACGAAGGCGAGCGTCTGTCCGGCGGAGGTCTGCGTCAGGTAAAGCATCCGTTCATTGCTGTCGCTGGCTTTGTCCAAGGAGGCGTTCAGAAAGGCACCTGGAATATAGTGCTTCTTCACCACGGAGCCAGCGATTGGCATCCGATTGACATGGACATCCAGCACGCTCATAAACACGCTGACGCGCCAGACCGGGCGATCCCCCGCTTCGAGGACAGATGGGATCGGCACCTGCATCAACAGGCAGACGATGCCGTCGGCGGGACTGAAGAGCGTCTGCGGATCGTCAGGCGTGATCCGCTCTGGGTCTCTGAAAAAAAGAAAGACGCCGTAGGTTAGGAGCAGGCCCACGAAAAAAAGCGGTGGCCAGGCCAGCGTGGCCAGCAGGGTACACACCCCCGCGATCCAAACAAAACGCCGCCCTTCCCGGTGCATGGGCGGTAGCAGGAAACGTCGGATTGAGAGGTCGGGTACGGACATGGATGGATCACGCTTCACGTTTGCGGCGACGGGCGGAGGAGCGCGGAGCGGGGGTCGTCGCGCGCGGCTCATACGGTTTCACGAAAACGTCGTTGAAGTCGTACACTCGCTTAAAGTCATCGCGGCTGTCGCTCTCCGTCTTGCCCAGGCGGCCCGCATCCACCAGATTGAAAACGATTTCGCCGAAATCCTCTGTCGTATGGATACCCCACTCGGAGAAGACCGTGAAGGCCAAGGGGCCGAATTCGTCTAATGCAAACTCCTTGATGCCCTCCAGCAACTCTTGGCCGGTGACATGGCGGGGATGGCCCGACTGGCATCTGTTCAGTTTTTTGACGGTCACATCAAGTGCTTCAACGATAAATTCGTAAGCATCGGGATGATAACGCGTGTCCTTCTTGCAAATGTCGCGGACGGTTTCTTGGAACGAAGGATTCATGAGTGGGTCGGAAGGATAGGGGGACGTCAGGGCGCGGTCAATCGCTGTTGAAGCTCCGCGAGTTCCTGTTCCGGGTTGGCGTACGCGCCCGGAATCCAGTTGATGGGCTTGCCATTCCAGCGGGGAACAACATGGATGTGGACGTGCGGCACGACCTGTGTGGCGCACGCACCGTTGTTTTGCAGCAGATTGAAGCCGTCGCACGGCAGCTTCTCTAGCAGCCGGGCAGCCACATGTTGCACGGCCCGGCCCATTGCACCAAGCGATGCGATGGGCAGGTCGGTAAAGTACGCAGCATGGTGTTTGCTGACCACCAGGGCGTGCCCTTTTTCAAAGGGGGCGATATCCAGAAAAGCGAGCGTGTGCTCGTCCTCATAGATCGCGTAGGCCGGAATCTGTCCGGCGATGATTTTACAGAAAACGCATCCGGGGTCCGTCATGGCCGCTCCCTGTATGATGGTGGACGATGGTGGGCCCAGCAGGGCTCGAACCTGCGACCAAAGGATTATGAGTCCTCCGC
>ERZ795052.2153-NODE-2153-length-24633-cov-5.591423_pt1 | contig 24633 bp, 21 predicted proteins | sample MGYA00375136_ERZ795052 | MGnify/ENA primary metagenome ERZ795052 (study PRJEB30181, sample SAMN05720156) | activated sludge metagenome | isolation source: Anaerobic digester | place: Japan | collected 2015-05-26 ... | reverse complement strand
CTCGTGCTGTACGACATCACCAGCACCTACCTGGAGGGCCGCCGCCACGAGCGGGTTGTTATGTGCTGGAGACGGATGTTTCCGGGCGGGTGTTGGCGGCGGGGGAGGTGGATCGCTGTTACCGGGGTTTGGCGGCGGTGGAGCGGGCGATTCGGCGGCTGAGGACGGGGGGTTGGGAGATCGGTCCGGTATCCTTGCGGCGGGCCGACCGCACGCGAGGTCATGCCTTGGTCCGCCTGCCGGGGTTGAAGCTGCAGTTGGCGTTGGAGGGGCGTCTGCGGGCGGCTTTCGGGACGACGGACACCGACGCCCACACGGTGATCCTGGACGACGCCTTGACGGCGTTGGGCCGGCTCTGCCTGGAGCGCTACCAGGTGGAGGGGCGGATCACGGTGAGGCGGGTGAGGCGACTGACCCATCCCGATGAGCGGCAGCAAGAGATCCTGGAAGCCCTGGGGGTGACGCCACCCACCTTCAAGACCCCGCAAGCCACTGGCTCACCTCGCCGCCGGTGTAGACCGCAGCGTACGGTCCGCTGGTTTGCCCTAAGTCACTCACCCTCAACGACTTGTCCAAACTCTATGCCCCTTGCGCTGCGGAAGATCAACCCGACGTCAATATGTCGACCGGCTGGGAGATGTCCGCAGCGGGAGTGGGGTGATGTGGCGGGTTCCGGGAGCTTCCAGATTCAGCCGAGCGTCGCGATATTCGGGAAGGAGTTCCAGGGCGCGTTGAAAGTGGGCGAGCGCCTGCTCCTCCTGGCCCAGGTCACGCAGCGCTACGCCGAAATTGTTCAGAGTCTCGGCAGTCAGCCGCAGGGTGCATGCGAGCCCCAGAGAGGTTCGAGCCCCGAAGGGGTCGCCTTGGAAGAGCAGAAGCGTTCCCCGTTGGAAGGTTCGGCGCCACGTCTCGTAGGGTTCGCACTCCCACCGTGGGGCAATGGTCTCCAGGCGATCCAATGTCTCCAGGGCATTTCGCCATTCGCAGCGGAAGGTGAAGAATTCGACCAGCACCCACAGCCGCTCAGCCGGCTCGAGTCCACTGCGCTCCAGTCTTGCTTGGACCTTCTTGGGATGGTGTTTCGACAATGCCAGGGCACACATGCGCCGTTGGTGGTGGAGGTGTCGAGAGAGGCTCGAGAGGTAAGCGTAAACGCGGTAGAGAGGCGCCCGCACAAGCGAGATGCGGGACTCCTGCATGAGGGCTCGGAGGAGGAAGTCGTAATCCTCGGCACCTTGCAGTCGACCATCGTAGCCCAGCCTTTGAGCGAAGTCGGTGCGGAAGGCGGGTACTCCCACCGCCGGGAGGAGATTGCGTCCAAAGCAACGGACGAGATCGCTGGAGGAGCGAAGCTCCGCGGGGAAGGGAAGGCTGCGGAGCGGCCGGCCGCTAGGGCCGTCGAAAAGGTGCGCCTCGTCAAAGGCAAGCACGGAGTTGTCCGATTCGAGAGCCTCGATGAGTAAGGGAATCCTCTTCGGCTCGAAGGCGTCGTCGGCGTCGAGCCAGATTCCGAGTGGCGTGTCCAGCGATTCCAAACCCGCCTGGCGGACCCGCCCGAGAGTCCAGTCGGCCGGCAGGGAGAGGATTTCCAGCTTGCGGACTCCGCAGCGCCGGGCTGCTTCTGAGGTGCCGTCGGTCGAGGCATGATTCAGGAGAAGGATCTTTGCGTAGGGTTGCTCTTCGACGGACCGAAGGGCCCTACCAATGGTTGCCGCGGCGTTCCGCGCGGCGATCAGGACGGTGACGTCGGTCGAAGATGGCATCGGCTGTCAAGGTAAGCTGCACGAGACAAGGCCGACAGCTAACAGGTTGCAGGTCTCAGGGTTCAGGCTTCGGCTGCAAGGCCCCGGCGTGTGGAAGCAAGCGCTGGCGAGGCTCTTCCCTGGGAGTATGCGCAGGGCTCGGCCGAGTTTGCCGTGATCTTCGGTGGCTGAAAATCCTCGGGCTTGCGGTGCGAGGATAGCCGCTCGTCACAGCCCGGCGGGCCACTCTGCATACAGGGGTAACACCGGCACTCCGGGCTTCAAGTCGTCTAAGAGTTCCAGCATCTCACCCTCGAAGCTGGCCGACGAGAGGAGGACCGCGTCGACGGTGGTGTAATCGAAGGCGGCGGGGTGGAACACCGGGAGGCTGCCGAGCGTTGCCCCAGAGGGCGTGGAACTGAGAACGGCTTCGTACTGCAGCCAGTCAGGCCGGCCCCAGGTCAGGAGTTCGCGAGTGTGGCCTCCGGCCCCGAAGACGGCAAGTCTCCGGTACCCCTTTGCGCGGCCGGTGAGGAAAGCACGCAACAAGCGCCGGACCAGAAACCGGTTGAACTTGGGGCGCCGCGGCGGATGTTTGGCGGGCAAGAGACTGCCCGCGGGCGACTCGTCGCGATGCTTGGCGAGCCAACTGCCTTGGCGTTCCTCCAGCACCAGGGCGGCGCCGGAAAGATGGGAAGGTTCCGTCGGGAACTCCGGGAGCGTGAGCCAGGAGCAGCTTGGCCACCGCCAGTTCCAGAAGACGGGAATGCCGTGGGAGACCGCCACGCGGGAGAGTCCGGCGGCGGCGACGGCAGAGCGGGGCTGGTCCGGCCGCAGGACGAGGGGCCGCCGTTCCTCGTAGCAGCGAAGGATGGCGTAGAGAATCTCCGGTGTCCCCGGGTCGAAGAGATCGGGGGCGGGTGAGAGCCACTCCTGCCAGCGGCGATCCTCCTCGTCCTCCTCCGGGGTGAAGAGTCGCGGAGGTGGCTCCAGAATGGAGATTCGTTCGTGAGGCCCGGGAACCTCTCTGCAGCGGGCCAGTCCCCAGTCTTCCCGGTTGAGGACCGGCAGTCCGAACTCGAAGTCCCAGATTCCGCCGAAGTGGGCGGCCGGGGTGTCGCGAAGCTCGGGTGGAGTGCCTTGGAAGCCCCCGGAATGTTCGAGATGGTAAACGGTACCCAAGGATTCGATGGGTACTCCCCTTGCGGCAGCCGACAGGAGGAACTGCCAGTCCTTGGCGCGGGTGGTCCACCGGATGACGTCATTCAGACCGCGCAACCGGTGCCAGAGTTCGCGGGAGGCGAGGAGGAAGTCGCCGGCTCCGCCCATGTAGGATGGGGCTTTAGCCCTCTCGCCGCGTATGCTTGTTGTGGGAGAAGCTCGGTCGAGCGAAGCAAGCTGCGACTCTGCTATGTCGACGCGCTCAGCTCGGTAGATGGTTTTACGGTCGAGGCGTCCGTTGGCGAGGGCGGTGATGATGTCGGGGCCAAACACGATGTCGGCGTTGGTGACCAGGATCCACTCTCCTCGCGCCCGGCGAATGCCGGCGTTCTTGGCCGCCATCTCGTGGAAGGGCATGTGGGGGTTGAGAGTGTAGCAATCATGAAGTGTTGAAGGGACGATGAACGCCGAAAGCTCTCGATACTCTTCAGCGAGGAGTTCTGAGAGGAAAGCTCGCCTGGGAAGAGGATTCCACTCAACCAAAAGGATTTCGAAACCGACATTCCGACAATCCAGAAGCTCTCTGTTGTGCCTGAGGCACTGCCGCACTCGCAGGTGAGAGGAGCCACCGTGGTCGTCGTTTCGGGCCGCAATGAGGAAAGTGATTCGTGGCTCCGCCATTTGTCCGGGGTGCGCGTGGAGTAGGGGTTCGTTGACGGTCGTGTTGCTCAGGCGGCAACCAGGCTGATCTCGTTTCTGCAAGGGAAACGACTCTCTCCGCAATCGGATCCGGCGAGCAGTACGAGAAAGTCATCGCGGCGCCAAGCGACAAGACCGCTGGCGTTGCCTTCTCGGCTGCTTGGAGTATTGGTGCTTGGGAGATACGTCGCTCGTACTCTCATGTAGTTCCAAGCAGGAAAGCGCGACAGGCCTCAGCGATACGCCTTCCCGCCTTCCCGTCGCCGAAGACGGGCTGCGGAGTGCTCATAGAAGCGCGGAGTTCCGGATCGCTCAGCAGCCGCCGGACCGACTCGATGAGGTACTGTGGGTCAGTCCCCACAAGCACAGCATTCCCTGCTTCTACTGCTTCCGGTCGTTCGGTAACTTCGCGGGTTACGAGTACGGGAACTCCCACGGTGGGACACTCCTCCTGAAGCCCTCCTGAATCCGTGATGAGGAATAAAGTTCTTTCCAGCAACCAACACATCACTGGATAATCGAGCGGCGGGATCAACCGGAAATTGTCTCGCAACTTCACTACGTGACGAATGGATTCGAGTACTCTTGGATTGGGATGAAGAGGCCAGATCCAAGTCAGTTCCGGATACTCTTCCGCCAAGCGGCTTATGCCTGCAGCCAAGTTCGCTAACCTGGTTCCAAAGGACTCGCGCCGGTGGGCGGTAACGAGTACCACTGACTTTGCTTGGGTCCGGCTGGCCACTTCATGAAGCTCTCCGGGTAGCCATGCTGGACGAGCCTGCTGTCCATCCAGCTTGTTCATGCTCCACAGTAGTGCGTCGATGCCTGTATTTCCGGTGACGAAGACCCTGTCTTCCGAAACCCCCAGCTTACGCAGCTCGTCCGCCGCCTGTCTCGTTGGAGCAAAACAGAGCTCTGAAACCAAATCGATGATTGACCGATTCACCTCTTCAGGGAAGGGCTCATACCGATCGTGAGTTCTTAGGCCGGCCTCGATGTGACCCACTGGGATCTTGCGGTAGTAAGAGGCCAGAGCAGCAACCATCGCAGTGGTGGTATCGCCTTGGCAAAGCACCAGATCGGGCTTCTCCGAGGCGAGCAGGCGGTCTACCGCCCTGAGCGCCCGAGCAGAGAATTCGGCCAGAGTCTGATTCTCCTCCATGAGTTCGAGAAGATGATCCGGGCTCAACTCAAACCAGTCGAAGAGAACTCCAGTGAGGTCACGGTGCTGGCCCGAAGCACACAGTAAATGTCGAATGTTGGGATCTTCCAGGTCCCGAAAGGCGTGCACAACCGGTGCAACCTTGATCACCTCGGGCCGAGTACCAACCAACGTTAGGATTGTCTTGGGCACGGTTACCAGTCCGTCTTAGGGCTACCCGAATCCTACTCAGCCGTCCCGCGAAAGGAGATGGCGCTGTCGGCCGTCTGCTCGGCCTCGGTGCCCGAGGTGCAGACTGAGCTCTGCCCCGCTTCGCCCACCAGTATTTCGACGAGGCGCAGTCCGCAGTGAAAATCGGCAAGGTGAGCTCGGCGATCTTCCGGCAAGCCCAAGTAGGAAACCCCTCGTTTGCGCAGGTCGACCAGTTCCCCGATGCGAGCAGCAGCTATTTCGACTGAGGAACAGAGCCACTGGCTATCGGCCTCGATTAAGGAAGCCGGAGCAGTTCCCGGCGTGATCAGCACGACTTTCCCGCTGCAGAGAGCCTCTACGACGACATGTGAACTCCGGCGCTTGTAGGCGTCACGATCATAGAGGGCCAGGACAACATCGCTTTTCGACAAGAGCTCGGCGTACTTCCGGGACGAAAGTCGATCCTCGAGAAGCTCCCCTTCCGGCCCGAGATCCAGCGCAGTCAGCTCGGCGGCCGCTTGCTGACATGCTGGTTCGCTTCCGCCGTTGTACGTCTGGATAGAATAGGAAAGGTCGCCTCGCTGCGTGAGGGTCTCGGTGGCGCGCACGAGGTCCGGAATCCTCGGGAAGCCTTTCTCCACTCGAGCGTCACCTAGGTAGACCACCCGCAGAGGTGCATCTGCACCCGCGAGTGAGGGCACGAGGGGCTGAGTCGAGATCGGAATAGGTAGGACGGTCACGGAGAATCCCGTCAGCGCCCTGTGTTGCTCGGCAAGTTCTGTGGTGTCCGTGTAGAGTCTCACTTTGCCTCGGTCGATTGCTTTCCCTAGGACGCGCAGGCTATGAACCCGCGTCCAGTTATCTTCCGGCACATCACGCCGTAGGAAAACGTGCCAAGTAGGTGCCTCGGGGTCTAGCTCACTGACCAGGTAAATTGCCAACTGTGCTAGATCGAAGTCGGAAATGTTGGGGATAAAGATGTGATCCTCAGCCTGGAACTGTTCTCTTTCCAGGATGAACTTAGTGTGCTTGACAAAAAGCCGACTTGAATCCTCGCGTTTTGGTCGATGAGGCAAGCTTAGGTCACGCCCCCAATAGTCGCGCCAATAGACGGGATACAGCCGATCTACGTCCTCCAGGTCCACCTCCAGTCTTCGATTCGTCCCTACGACATTTTCGAAACCAAGTCTGCGCGCTCCCCCGAGAACATGCCGCGCATAGGGGTAGAAGTGTCCCGTCTCGTTGCTCAACGAGGGATCCAAGAGAGCGAATTTCTTCCTCCTTTCCCCCCGTCGAACGGACACCTGCTCCGCCCTCGCAGGTAAGAAGGGCCTCAGTAGCTCGAACTGCCTCTCCCAGCACAGTTCCTCCTCGTGGGCTTGCCGGCAATTCGCCACCAACTGATCGTATCGCGTGCTTCGAAAAACTTCTTCGGCCTCCTCCAAGCCGCGCTCAAAGGATGTCAGAGACCAGTCCTGAAGTAGAATTCCGCAGTCGTATTTCTCGACAATTTCCCGGCACTGCGGATGGGGTGCAACAATAGGAGGTACGCCGTCCCCAATGGATTCAAAGAACTTGTTTGGACAAGCGTATAGCGTATCAAATGACAAGGGTTTCCAGGCGACGTAAAGGTAAGAATAGTAACGGCGTCGCAGTGCCAAGGACGTGTTGTCCAGGAATCCACAATAAGAGAACCCATGCCTCTTTGCAATATCCGGGTTGGTTAGTATGTCTTTGGTTGGGTCATGATCCTGAAGTAAGCCATAGACGTCGACATGGGGAATCGGCCGGCGCCGCCTGACTAAGTAGTCCATATGGTTTTGGCGGAAGCTCAGCGCTCCCTGGACGAGGATCCTGCCGTTCCGCTCGCTCGCTCGGACGGGTGCTGTAGCCGAAAGCGGTCGGGCATTGTAAATCACTGCAGAAGGTACAGAGCCGAAGTCGAATAGGTCGCAATAATAATCTCTTCGATGCTTCTCGGGGAAGATTGCAAGGTCGATTCGCTCTCGAAGAGAGTTATGTTCCTCCCAGTGTCGGGACTCCAACTCGTAGCCGCAAGAGCCACCGGGTAATTCAAAGCAGTAATAGATAAGGTATTTTGGTCGATGGGAAGCCTGAAGCAGTGCCCGGAAGTAGATAAAGTGGGTGCAGATAAGAAGATCGGGGCGAAAGATATCGATCCATTGGGCGGCGCTTAGGCAGCGAAAATCCTCGTAGTCGTGAGGCAGAAGTGTTGTCTCGTCAACCTTCCGATCTGGGGGGAAGTGTGAGAGATGCGGGTTGTAGATAGCGATAAATGGCAGCTCGGGATGTCGGCGTCGCATTTCCGCTGCCATCTCGCGCTCGAAAGCGTGGGAGGATAGGATAACCATATCGAGAGAGCCGGGTGTGACGTCATTTACGCCGGTCACGGGAATGCCCTAAAAAGAGGCTCGAACGGGAGGTTGCGTTGTTATGAGCGAAGCAATTGGCGGGCCGCCGTAGCGGCGCCAGAGGCGGAGGAGAACCGTCGTGTGAGTTCCCGCCCCGTAGATGCCGATATTTTTTCGTCCAGACTTGCGGACATAAGAGACGAGGTCGGGCATCACAGAGCGCAGTGCCCTTTGGTGCTCGAATTCGGGCCAGAAGTGAAAAATGGAAAAATCGGGGAAGCACTCGTCGCGGATGGGATAATCTTCCAGGAAGGGTGCGAATACGGCTACGGGTTCAGGGGGCTCGTAGATCTTCGCGAGTGAGTTGAGAAGATAGGTGATCTGGGGAGTGCCGTAACCGAGAGGGGTGTAGGATAAGCACCCGATTTTCCTAATCATGGTCAGCTCCAAGGCAGGGGGTAGTCCTTCGAGTCCAAAAGGGAATCCATGCCAAGTGGGAGTAGTGCTTTAGAAAAGCACGGTACATCTGCTTCTCGTATCGATGAGAAGAGGGTACAACGGCATCTATGTAGCAGGGAAGAGGTGAGCCTGCAGGAATGACCGGAATTCCTTTGAAGAGATGAGCGTCGGGTTGGGAGGCGAGAAATGCACGTACGGAGGGGCGGCCGAGAGAAAGCCAGAGGGGAAGCAACAAGGTAGAATGTGTCCCGGTTCCATAAAACGCAACGGCGTTCACACCACGTTGACGGCATTCCTCGACGGCGAGGAGTGCGTGGAGACACATCAATGGGAGCAAGGGCTCGCGGAGCGCAAGGCTGTCGCAGAACTTTCGCGTCAGTGCCGTGTCTAGATCTTGGAGAAATCTCTCAAGACGGCGTTGTTCCTTGCGCAACTTCTCCAGGTGAGTGTGGAGGTGGTTACGCTCCTCTTCAACCGATGCCAGCCGCTCTTGCAAAGCCTTAGTCAGCTGCTTGAGTTCAACGCGCTGGAGTCGCCCGTGGGGAAAAGTACCGGTGGCCATTCTATCGACTTGGCGAGCGATCCAACTGTCGTGTGCAAGACCGGCCACTACGTGAAAACTGCCCGGCGTATTCTGGTGGGGTCCGCGGACCCAATCTTCGTCGAAATACTCGAGGGCTCTATCGAGGAGAAAGAATCCGTTCGTTCTTAGTAGGTCGCGCCACCACCATTCCAGGCGAACTGTCGGATGGTACTCCACTCCGTCGATGAGACAGGAGTGCAAATGTATTGAAACCACGAACAGACCGCGGTCAGGGTCCAGGTGGCGTTTGACATTCGCCAAGAGTGTAGGCAACTGCTCCTCAGTGAAGTGTTCCAGTACTTCCCAGGCTGTAGCGACGTCGAAGTAGGCGGGCTCTCTGCCATTGCCTCGTTGGAAGAAGAGTTCGAAAGGCTTACTGCAATCGCAGGTGAAGAGATGCTCAGGGATGGTTGACCACTCCGCTCGGTTGTGTCGTAGAGAGTAGTCGCTTCCCTCGAGGCCGATGGCAAAGTGGCCGAAGTCGAGAACCTCTTTGACGAAGCCTACTCCTGCACATCCCAAATCCAGCACCTTGATGGGTTCCCCACCGTACAGCGCAATCAATTTCCTGGTAAAGGGAGGCCACCGAAAGTTGTCCTTTGCGGTGCCGAGAGGGAACTGATGGTCAGGACTCTCGGTAGCTACTGGATGGTCTGTCCTGAGAATAACCTTCATGACACGATGTCAGAGAAACCTTCGTTTCCCTCGTCAAGGCATGGCGGTCACCCGTCAAGGAGAAACAAACGGAGGTTGGGTTTCCTGTCCCTCCGGCCAAGGAAGTAGTGAGCCGGACCGATGTGTGGTTCGTTGGTTCACCGGCGCCAAAACGGAATCCAAGGCAACTGAGGATAAGCCTTCTTTGCGACCGCTCGCATTTCCTTTTCGTAACAATGGGAGGAGGGGATGATGGCCTCCACTGGGTCAGGGAGAGGATCTCCTGCCTTAACAATGGGAATACCCTGAAATTCGCGGCTCTGAGGGTCGCTCACGATTACGACTTCGACGTGTGGTCCCTGGAGATACTTCCAGGCTTGTAGGACAGCATGAGTGTGGCGGCCGGCACCGAAGAGCGCAACACGTGTGATGCCGTGTTGGCGGCAGTACTCGGCAACCACCATCGCCCTGGCAAGAAAGGGGTTCGGCAAATCGAAAACGTCGAGTCCGGCTGAGCGGGAGAGTAATCTGCTGAGTCCACTTTCGAGCCTGTTCAGATCTTCCGAGAGCGAACTCTCCAGCTTCTGCAATCGCTGCACGGAAGATTCCAGGGAGGCCCACCGCTGAGTGAGTTCACGCCAGCCGGGCGACGCCGCAGCGAAGCGATGCTCCGAAAGCTGGTCGATTCGAGAAGCAACTTCGTTGTTCCACCTAGAGGTGGCGGCAATGAAGCACAGATCTCCCGCATCTCCCAGGGTCCGGAATCGTGTGGGAAACGGGCCCAGGTAGTCAAAGGTCCCGTCCAGGAGAAAGAAGCCGCAGTTGCGAAACAGATTCCTCCACCATGACTCCGGCCTCGCAGCAGGATGGCACTCGCCGTGAGCTAGATAACACGGTCGCAGACTAATGGAGGCCAGAAACAGACCGAGTCGGACGTCGAGATGCCGTCGAAGCGTTGTCAGAAGATCGCTAAGCTGTCGCTCCGGTACATGCTCGAGTATATTCCAGCAAGTGATAATTTGGAATTTCGCAGTCCTTGTGCCTCGTGAGTGTCTCTCCCGCAAGGTGAACCGTCTGGTGTAATTGCAGAAAAAGAGGTTCGGAGAAGCTTCGGTTTGATCGAAAGCTTCTGACGCGGCGCGATCGACATCAAGGCCAAATACCTGAAAGGACAACTCCTGAACCTCCTTGAGAAAGGAGGCATCACCACAACCAAGGTCGAGCAACCGAGGACAGGTGTCGGGATAAACGGCGCTCAATCTCTGAAGAAAGTCGCTGAAAGTAGTGTCTGGAGTCTCTACGAACTTCCGCAATGCTCGAAAGTGCTCGCGCAGTTCTGTTTCGCAAGGGAAGTCTGTCTCCAGGACGAGTGTCCCGCGACTTCCAGTGGTGCCGGAACGTTGGGGACGCGAGGGCGCAGAGATTCCTCCTTCCCCATCGTGGAGTTCCTGCAGCAAACATTCTAACCGTGACCGAAGTTCCTCAAATTCTCCGCCTATTTCGAGGGGAGCCGCTGTCCGCCGGCCCGGCCGGGCTACTCGCGCGACGGCAAGAAGGGCAAACCGCAAATCGTCGTCGGGTTGATTTGCAACCGCGCGGGGTGCCCTTGGCGGTGGAGGTCTTCGAAGACAACACGGCCGATCCGTCCACGCTGTCGGCGTAGATCGACAAACTACGCCGCGGTTTCGGTCTGCGTCGGTTGGTGGTTGGAGACCGGGGTCTGATCACCAGCTCCCGCATCCGCGAGGATCTCAGCGCCGAGGAGGGGATCGACTGGATTACGGCCCTGCAGGCTCCGCAGATCGCCGGCCTGCTGGATCGAGTCGAGCTGCCGGCCTCCCTGTTCGATGAGCGGGACCTGGCCGAAATCACCTCTGCCGAGTTTCCCGGCGGGCGGCTGGTGGTGTGCCGCAATCCTTTCTTAGCCGACGAGCGCGCCCGCAAGCGTGAGGCATTGCTTTGCGCCACCGAAGCCGAGTTGAGTCGGATCGCCCAAGCGGTCGAGCGTCCCCGCAGGGCCCTGCGGGGGAAAGCCAAGATCGGGCCGCAGGCCGGCCGGGTGCTCCACCAGTTCAAGATGGGCAAGCACTTCGAGTTGGACATCGGCGACGACTTCTTCCGCTTTTGCCCAAAGTTATCCCCCATCCGGCGCGAGGCCGCCTCACGGCACGGCCTCTACGTGGTCAGCACCAGCGTTCCGGCCGAACAGACGACGGCCGACCAGGCGGTCGGCTCCTACCAGGGCCTGTCCCTTGTCGAACGCGCTTTCCGCTGTTCCAAGACGGTCGACCTCAAGCTGCGTCCTCTCTATCACCGGCTGCCCGACCGAGTCCGGGCTCGCGTCTTTCTCTGTATGCCGGCCTACTACGTGGCATGGCACATGCGGCAGAGCCTGGCTCCGATCCTGTTTGACGACGACGATCGCCAAGCCGCCGCCCGCATGCGCCGTTCGGTGGTCGCGCCGGCCGAGCGTTCCTCCAGCGTCCGGCTCAAGGCCCGCACCCGGCTCACCCAGGAGGGCTTGCCCGTCCACAGCTTTTCCACCCTGCTCGCCGACCTGGCCACCATCGTCCAGAACACCGTGCAGCCGAAACTTCCCGGAGCAGGCTCGTTTCTCAAGACCACCGTGCCGTCCCCCCTCCAACAACGGGCACTCGATCTGTTTGGGGGGGTCCGGCTCTAGAACGTACCCGGTAGCGTCGCTGGAGAAGACCCCCTTTCCCTAACGTTTACAATAGGTTGCCGCTTCCATAGAAGAAGAACTTCGGGTTAACTAGGTCGTAAACGGCATTCGGCTGAAAGTGGGGCCCGTCTCGACCAACAAAAAAACGATCGGGTTCGGTTGCAGAAAGTAGCTCCTCGTAAATGTGTTCCAGTTGTGCCAGAGCAGCCACTTCTCGAAAGAGTTCAGGGCGGCGCAAAGACCAGTCTCGGCGGTCTCTTGGCATAAAGGGTATTTTAGATGTCTCATTCCAATCTATACCAAGCCAAGTGGAAATCTCCTGGAACGTGTCTTCGCCGAGGCGCTCGTAGAACGCCAGGCGAGCTCGAGGAAAGACCCAGTTCATTTCGAATACTTGCTCAAGCGTGCGAAGAACGCACTGAAAATGATCAGTTAGAGAAATGTGGGGACAAAGCAGGAACTGAGAAATAAATATCTCTGATGGCCGCCGATGGAGGAACAATTCATAGGCATGGAAATACTTTCGCCTCTGAAAGGCAAAGAAGAGTTCGGCTGGATACTTCCCTTCGACAGGGTAGCCATCGAAGGCAAGTCTTTATCAAGCATATCCCTACTGCTGTGTAAGGTGTCCAAACAACTCTTCGATTGAGCGGAAGGAGAGGGGATCCGGTATGAGAGAATCCCTTTGCCGCGTGTTTCTCTCATGGTCTTTGCGACGATTGAAATCCCCAGAAAATGTTGGCTAAACGCGTCGCTTCATTCCTGGTTCGAACGTTAGTCGGTAAGAGTTGAGCTCTGAAAAGAGAAAGACCTCGTCGGAACGGTTCAGTTGGGCCGTTGTGTAGGTGGTGCCCGAACGGCCGAGACCCGCGACGAAGAGAGGCTGTGACTGGGTTAGTATCATGCTGGTTCGAAAGACTATTAAAGATCTCGTGGACCCGGTAACAAGTGTGCGGCCTAGTCAAGCATGGTAACCCATTGTGGCAAGGAATGGGTTTCTGCAAACCTCAGCGCAGTGAAGACGTTTGTGAGTGAAAGGAAGACTGGGAATCTGTGACAGGGGAGAAAAGACGATTCGCTGTCGCAGCCAAGAGTGCAGGACACGGATGTCATTGATCCAGCGAGCCGGAAGTTTTCTTTGGAGCAAGATCTCAGCGCGATTGAGAGGTGATCTCTCCTCGTGTTCAACGAAGTGTTTATCAAAAAGGCTGACCAACTTCGTTCCGGATGCCTCGGGAAAAGCGATAGCAATGGCAGTTCAGTGATTCATGGCCCCGGATGCTTGGCGGTCTCGCCGTGACCGGAGGAGACGCTTTGTGCGCAGCGCTAAGCGATACACAGAGGGCTTCCGGAATCCCCTTGCTCTTGCGCGAGTGAGAAATTTGAAAAGTGCGAAGGGTTAGCGGTGCGGTGCTCCTCAATCGGCCAGAAGTGCAAAATGGCAAATTCTGCAAACTGCTCGTGACAGTCGGGATGAGACTCCCACCGAGGGGCAAAGACTCCTATTGGCACACGTGTGCAGTAGAGTCTGCCTAAGGCGCGTAGGAAGTACTGAATTTGGGGTGTACCGCAACCAGTCGGGGCGTATGAGAGACACCCAATCGTCTCAATCATCGCTTTCTTGGCTATTCTGGTGATCCATAGTAGTGAGAAGCGAGCCCCAAAGAGGGACCCAAGGGATTTCCGGATGATGGTCTTGCCAGAGTCGCCGCATGTCGGATTCCCAGGCGTGAGACGAGGGAACCACAGCCTCGATTTCCGGCGGCATTGCCTGGTGGACAGGAATGATGGGGACATTAAAGTCTGTCGCACCCAGAACTTCGGAGTTACTTCCCGTCACTAGTGCGACTACAGGGGGACCGCCAAGACCGTGCCAGACGGGAAGCAGCTTTTGAGTGTGAGTTCCCGATCCGAAAAACGCCACGGATCGATACCCGTGTTCATTACAGGCTTCGATCGCCCGGGCGGCCATCCGGCAAAGGTTGGGCCAGGTAAATGCCGAATCCTCAGACTTGAGCCTGGCAATCTCGCTGCCCGCTGCAGAAAGTTCCCGCTCAAGTTCCCTCTTGCGAGCCTGTTCGGAGCTCTCTCTTAGCTTGCTGATCTCCTGTCTCTGGAGTCTCATCGTGCCGTCCAGCTCAGCAAGGAGCTGATGGACCTCCTCAAAGGGCAGCCTCACGCCGACTAAAGTTTTCGGGTTATTGAGGTGCGCCGGGTAGCCTAGCCGCTGATTGAGCTTCGCTCCCCCTAGTCTTTGGAACAATTCCTCGGCTTCTCTGGACCAGTATTCCGCCAGTTTCGAGATCCGCCCTGACCAAGTCTTGGTGGGTTTCTCGAGAACATCTCGAAGAAGCCGGACGGCTCGCTGAGGCGGCATATCGGCGCCTGCCTGCATCGCCAGACGTTGGACGGTTTCTGGATCTGCTCCGACGATGCACTCGAAACTTATCGTGAGAACTCCTGGTTGAAAGCTCCACGGGGAAATCGATTCATACCACGAAATAAGTTGAGAACCACAGCAATACAAGAACTCCAGAAGCCTGAACTTGGGATCCTTGATTCCTTTCCAAGTCCAGTCTTCGCCCCGTCCGGGACGCGCCAGCCAACGCATCTGCGAGATCAACGCGCTTCGTAATTCCCGCTTGGAGAAGATGATCCTTGTACCTGCGACCTCTCCAAGAGTTGTTGAATTACAGCTTATATGACCAACCGCAAATTGCCCTTCGTGCATCAAGTCAGTGACAGTCGAGAGCGAGCAGAATGTGCGAAACTCGCGATACCGGGAAACCACCTCAGAGATGGTCTTGCCGCGGTAATCAGAGAAACCATCATCGTTAATATGGATGCCCGTATCCACGAGCCCCAGTTTCTTGAGGTACGCGGCAAGCAAATAGGTTCCCGCCTTGGGCATGCTGATGACCAGCACCCGGGGCTTGCCCGGGACGGTGACTGGTGCCAGCGAAGGGCGGCCGTCGACCAGGTAGACGGGAAAGTCGTAGTCGGGGAAACTGGTTGCACTAGCTAGTGTGCTATCTCGGGATCCACTCACAAATCTACCTCCTCCACCCACCGAACGAGCTCTCGGAGGCCTTCTCGGAGCGGGCGGACGGGGTAATCTCCCAACGCCCGCCGGGCCTGCTCGATGGAGAGACACTTCGACCGAGCCCCGACGTAACGAGAAGTGTCGTACTGTATCTGCTCGGGTGGGTACCCCACTTCCTCGCAGATCAAGCCCGCGAATTCGCGGATCGTATGTTCCTCACCCGCCCCGAGGTTGAAGATGTCGCTGATCTCCTGCGCAGCCAGGCGGTCCAAAAGCTCAAGGAAGTCCTCCACATGAATCAACTCCCTTCGCTGGTAGCCGTCGCCCCACAGGACCACCGGCTCTCCCAACTTCCGGCTCCGGACGATCTTGCGCGCAAGGTCGTAGATGAAGTGCAGAGGACGTCCGTCCAGGTGGTAGTCGGGCCCGTAGACGGTCGACGGCACGGCGTACAAGTAGCGCAGGCCGTACTGTCGGTGCAGGGTTTGCAGACCCACGAGAAGCATCCGCTTCGTCATGGCGTAGCCGTAGAAGCGATCGATGGGTAGCCCCTTCAGGTAGTTGTCTTCGACGAGTTCAACCCCTTCGGGATAGGCCACGCTCGTGCCGAGGGCGAGAAGCTGGGCCTGGGGTTGGCGCCGCGCCCAGAAGGCCAGCACGTTCGTGTTGATCTGCTGGTTGACGATCCACTGGTCGCCGCCGTGGGTGGCACAGAACTCGCCGGCCCGGGTCCAGGCGGCTAAATGGTAGATGCGGTCGAATCTTTGACCGCGATCCCAATCCACCAGGTTGACCTTGGTTAGGTCCAGTTCTCGCGACGCTGGCGCGACGATTTGGTGCCCCGCCGCCCGCAGGCGCCGGACGAGGTGCCGGCCGATGAATCCGCTTCCGCCAAAGACGAGGACGTTCATGGGGAGTTAGGGGTTACAGGTTACAAGTTACAGGTGTCAGTTGCTTCAAAACCCTCTCTGTCCTTGTATCTCCGCGTGAGAAGGCCAGCCGGAACCAAGTATCCGGAGAGCTTGGGGAACGGGCGCTCGTTTCCCAACCCCAGGACTTTCGACACCAACACCTTCGGCGGCGATGGACGCCTTTCCCCTCAGGGTAGAAACGGGGCCGTGGCGTCACGGCGAGAGAGGATGGGATTTCGAATCGGCCACCAGATCTCCAGTTTCGGGTCGTCCCATCTTACCGTGAACTGATTCTCTGTGCCGCCGTAGTATTCAGACTGCTTGTAGGAAAAAATACAGCGCTCCGACAGGCAGAGATGCCCGTTGGCGCACCCTGCGGGGATCAACAGCTGCATCCGGTTCTTCTCATTCAGGTCGAAGGACTCCCAGCGCAGGTAGGCCGGTGAGTCGGATCGCATGTCTACGACGACAACATAAATCTCCCCGAGTAAGCACTGGATCAATTTCCAGGTCTTCTCGTCCCCGTGCAGCCCTCGCAAAACGTGGTTGCGGGAGATGGAAACGTCATCTTCCACGAAACGAATGGGCCGACCGTGGCGGTCGGTGAAAGAGTAGCGGCCTTCGTTGAAAGTCTCGATGTACTCACCCCGGTAATCATGGAATACCGGCGGCTGGATGGTCTTCAGTCCCGGGATGAGGCTGGATTCGGTGAATTGCATGGATCCCCCTCGAGTCTCCTGTAGCCAGGAAGTTGGACTCAGGAATTCAAGTGTCAGGTTTTTAGTTTCAGGTTCCAGACTTCATTCAGTTCCCACCTGAAGCCTTTGTGCCTCTGTGCTCCCACTAAAACAGCGCCCGCGCAGCTAGTGGGGACGGTAACAGGCACGGTGATCGCACCACAGGCGAACAAAGCGGCAGTCGGCGCTGCCGCACTCCCATAGGTCGCCCCGCCCCCAGCGCGGTGTCCGGGCTCCTCCGGGAACTTTGCCGCTGGGGATCAGAGGCCGAAGGCCTCCGTTCAGTCGAAGACGTGGCGGCGTCAGCCGCCGACGCCCTGAGAACCGCTCTTATTCCCTTCGCCCTGTAAGGGCGACTTGGTCAGAGGAGAGCCCTTCAGGTTACGAACCACTTCAGGGTTTCCCGCTCCAACAGCGCTGGAAAGAATCTTGGAGGGCCCGGATCCGGGGGCGGCGCTCGCTTGCCCTTGGCTGGATCGAGCCGCGGTTTCAGCCCTCTCACCGTCGCCGAACCCTCCATCCTGCAGCCTGCCCTCAAACCACCGCTCCCCACCGCATTCCAAGTTCCAGCCCCCAGTTCCCCGGTGTCCGCCCGCGGCGAACCTAAGGGACTCCCATGTGAGGAGAGTCCACGGAGCCCGTAGTCGGCGCGACTTCATTCACCGTCAAGTCTATCGGCCAGCACGTGCCTTCGGACGAACGATTCCGCCTCGGCCAGGCTGGACTCCGTTCCAATATCAATAAACGGTGCGTTCACCGGGAGGACACGGATATAAGCCTCGGCGGCGAGCCACGGCAAGACATCGAACTCCAGGCTCAGCGGGCGGCGCCTGGGAAAACGGCGGACCAAGCGGTCGGAGAAGAAGTAGAGGCCTGCGTTGATGAGCCCTCGTCCTGGTCCCTTCTCGCGGAATCCCCGGAGCCGCCAGGTATCGTCGCAGATTACAGTTCCAAACCGGGAGGCGTCGTCTACCTCCACGGCCACCAGGATGCCGTCAACCTCTTGATCGGCCAACATCTCCGGCAAGCCCGCGTACGTACTGACCGTGAGACTGTCACCGTTGGCCACGAGCCAGTAGTCGGGGCACCGTTCCGGAAGGGCCTCGACACAGTGCAGGAACCCGCCGGCGGTACCCAGGGGCTCGGGTTCCGCTACGCATAACGTGCGGTACGGCGCCGAACTCTCTTGTGGGAGATGGGATTCGAAAATTTCCGAGCGATTTCCCGTCGCCAGCACGAATTCCTCGATTCCCAGCGTGTTACGGAAATGCCTCAGGAGCCACTCCACGAAGGGACGTCCGCAGACGGGGGCTAAAGGTTTTGGCATGTCTCCTAAGACGTGCCGAACTCGGGACCCTTGCCCGCCCACCAGTACTACCGCTTGAAGTTCGACGGGCATCAAACGTTCCCAAAACGGGAATTCCTCAGAATCCTAAACCCCTTGATCAATTCCTTGACCCCCCGGTCCAAGTCCCATTGCGGGCGAAATCCGGTGGAAAGGAGGCGCTGGTTGGAGACCACGTAGTCCCGCTTGTCGGGATCCTCTCCTATCGGTGCTTCCACATAGACAAAATGGGGGAGATTTCGCTTGATGACCTGGCACAGTTGGAGCTTGCTGAGATTGGCTTCCTCCAACCCCACGTTGTACGGGCGCCCCCGCATCTCGGAGAAGTGCTCCAGAGCAAACAGAAACACCGCCGCGACGTCGCGGATATGGATGAAGTTTCGGCGAAAGTGTCCCTCGAACACGACCACAGCACGGTCCTGCACGGCCCGGTAGACGAAGTCGTTGACCAGGAGATCAATCCGCATCCGGGGCGACATCCCAAAGACCGTGGCCAACCGGAAACTGATGCTGTTCTCCCTTTGAAGGACGACCTCTTCAGCTTGAACCTTCGTCCAGCCGTAAAGGGAGATGGGACGGAGTGGCGACTCTTCGGTGCAGAACCGATCCTTCTCACCGACGCCGTAACCGCTGTTGGTCACCGGAAAGAGAATCCATTGTTCCGGTGAGATCAGCCGGCAAAGAAGCTCCACGGCTTCGAGGTTGACGCTCTTGGCCGTGACCGGGTCTGCGTCGCAGGCCGGTGCTCCGACGAGCGCGGCCAGGGGAATGATCACATCGTGTCCCGCCACCAACGAGCGCATCAGCTCCGCGTCGCGGCAGTCGCCTCGCAGAACCTCAAAAGTCTCGTAGTGGCAGCAATCGGCCAGGGACTGCTGCCGGTACATGAAGTTGTCGAGGACGGTGACCGAATGCCCGGCCTCGAGGAGGGCCGGCGTCAACACCGAACCGATGTAGCCCGCACCGCCGGTTACCAGGATCCGCATGGTGGTCAATTCGCTTTCTTCTCTTCGCTGCTACGAATGGATGACCGTGCTTCCAGGTGCATTCAGTTGGAATTGAATCTGAAAGTACCCTTCCAGCACCTTCCGAACCTGTTCTTGTCTCCCCGGAGGAACGAACAGCGCCAGGAACCCCCCGCCGCCGGCGCCGAGGAGCTTTCCCCCCATTGCACCGGCCTCGAGTCCCCGCCGGTACATCTCGTCGATCTGTGCATTGGACACCTCGGGACTCAGCTCCCGCTTCTCCAACCAGCTCTGATGTAGGAGGCGGCCGAACTCCGTCAGCGACCGGTTGCCCGTGAGGATCGAATAGGCCTCCTCGACGAGCTCATGGAGGCGCCGCAGGTGCCGCCGGATTTCGTCCAACCGCCGGAGCTTCCCGACTTCGATCTGTCCTGCGCTGCGGGTACGTCCGGTGAAGAAGAGCATCAGGGAGCGCTCCAATTCCTCCAGCCGCTCAGGTGCCAGGGCAACCCGATGGACGTTGAAGCCCCCGTTGTTGCCGAATTCAATCAGGTTGAAACCACCGTAAGCCGCGAAGATCTGATCCTGCCACCCGACCGTCTCGCGCAGGACTTCGCGCTCGAGCTGGATCGCCAGGCGCGCCAGCTGTTCCCGGGAGACGTGGCGTCCCTGGAAGGCGCTCAGGGCATGGACCAATCCCACTGTGAAGCTGGAAGAAGAGCCCAGTCCGGAAAAAGACGGAAGATCGGCTGCTAGGGCGATTTCGACGTCTTTGTTGAGATCGAAGAAACGGAGGATCTCTCGGAAGGGGGCGTGTTGGACTTCGTCGAGGCTCTTGACACACTCGGTTCGTCGGTAGGAGAGCCGGATCGAATAATCGAAGAGGTCTGACGGGAACTGGGTGACGAAGTGGTAGATGTACTTGTTGATGGCGGAACCGAGGACCGCCCCGCCGTTCTCCCGGAAGTATTCGGGAAAATCTGTCCCGCCCCCGAAAAAGCTCATTCGCAGCGGCGTGCGAGTGATAATCATGAACGCCCTCGTGTCATTTTCGTCTCAGGTCCGAACGCAAGTGGGAAGCCTGACCGAAACTATCGCCCGACTTAGCCGCTGTTCCGCCCCCGGGCAAGCTTCGCTCCCCTCACTTACAGAACCGCTTCCCCCCGGAGCGGTCAAGCTCACTTTCGAACCTATGTCCACCGCTCCGTTTCGAAGCGGTCAGCCTTCCCGGACAGCCGGACCGGTCTCCCAGGAAACCGGGTTTCGGCTGAGCGTTTCGATCACCTTCCGCGAGACTATGCTTACTTGCTCCTGCTCAAGACCTGCGTAAAGAGGCAGGGAGAGCAGGCGTTCATAAAGTCTTTCGGCAACTGGACAAAGTCCATGCCCGGTGCCAAGCCGCTCGCGCATGGCGGAAAGCAAGTGCACCGGTCGGTAGTGCACGTTAGTGCCGATTCCGGCCCTCGCCAACTCCTCCATCACCTCACTTCGCCTCAGACCGCAGCCGGCGAAGTCCACGAGCGGAACAAAGAGATGGTGGGAGCTCACGACATCCTCGCGAATCGCGGGAAGCCGCACCCAAGGGATCGGACCGAGTTCCCGGGAGTAGAGCTTCGCCAGCCGCTCTCTTTTCCGGACGCCCTCGTCGCACCGGCGGAGTTGGCTCAAGCCCAGAGCGCACTGGAAGTCCGCGATCCGAAAATTCCAGCCGAGTTCCACGACGTCGTAGGCCAGGTCGTCTTCGGCGCGGCGCTCGCGCCAACTGCGGTCGATCCCGTGGTTGCGAAAACGCCGCAGGCGCTCGGCGAGAGTCGCATCGTCGGTCGTTACAGCTCCTCCTTCTCCCGTTGTGATCGGTTTGACTGCGTGGAAGCTGAGGACCGAGGCGTCGGCCAGGACGCCGACCTTACGGCCCCGGTAGGAGGCCCCCAGCGAGTGGCAGGCGTCGGCGATTAAGGCGAGTCGGTGCCTCTCGCAGAGCCGGCGCAACCGGTCGTAATCACACGGCTGCCCGGCGTAGTCGACGGCGATGACCGCCCGGGTCTTTGAGGTCACCTTCGCCGCCACGTCGTCGGGATCGACCAGCAGTGTATCCGGATCGATGTCGGCAAAGACAGGACGAGCGCCCGTGTGTAGCACAGCGGAGGCCGTAGCGACAAACGTCAGTGTCGGCACGATCACGTCGTCTCCCGGACCGATTCCCAGGCAGGCCAGCACCGAGTACAGTGCCGACGTTCCGGAATTGACCGCGACGGCGTGGTGCGCGCCCACGTAAGCGGCCAGCGCTTCCTCAAAGCGCTCCACGAGGGGTCCCGTGGTCAGCAACGGGGATCGCAGGGCGGCCACGACCGCCTCCACGTCTTCTTCCTCGATCCATTGCCGGGCGTAGGGAAGCAATGATTCTGGCATCGGCTCAATTCGGTTCGACTGGAAATCCCGCGGGTTCCGGCGGGAAGACATCGGCCAAGTCCAATTCCTCCGCGATCAGCCACTGGAGTCCCTCGATCGTCAGCCACTGGGTGTTCGAGTCGCTGTTGTAGACAAAACCCTCCGGAAGCTTCTTTCCTGGGAAATCAGGAGGTTGACCCCACGTCGCGTGCTCCGGCAAGATCACGTAACGATCCCCCAGGTCGACCGCGTGCCGGGATTCTTCCTCCGCCAGCAGGATTTCGTGCAGCTTCTCGCCCGGACGGCTTCCTGTCACGATCGTCTCGCAGTCCGGGGCCAGCGCCGAAACGAGGTCTTCCAAACGCATGCTAGGGACCTTCGGGACGAAGACCTCCCCACCCTGCATGAGGTTGATCGAACTTACGACAAACTCGACGGCTTGCCGTGTGGTCATCCAGAAGCGGGTCATGCGGGGGTCGGTGATCAGGATCTTGCCCTGCACCTTCTGTTTCATCAACTGAGGAAGGAAGCTGCCTCGGCTTCCCAGGACATTCCCGTAGCGGACACAACTGAACCGTGTGGCCCGGCCGCCGGCGTAGGCATTACCCTGGACGAAGAGCTTCTCGGCGCAAAGCTTCGTCGCTCCGTAAATGTTCACCGGGTTAACGGCCTTGTCGGTGCTGATGGCCATCACCTTGGGTACGCCGCAGTCGATGGCCGCGTCGATCACGTTTTGGGCACCCAGGACGTTCGTCTTGACTGCTTCGAACGGGTTGTATTCACATGAGGGAACTTGTTTCAGCGCCGCCGCGTGGATCACGATATCGACGTCTGCCTTGAAGGCGCGGTAGAGGCGGTCGCGGTCCCGCACGTCACCCAGGAAAAAGCCGAGCCTGGGGGAAGGGAATCGTTGCCGCATTTCGTGTTGCTTCAGCTCGTCACGGCTTAACACGATAATGCGCTTGGGTTCCGCCCACCGGAGCACGGTTGCCACGAAGCCCGTGCCGAAGGAACCGGTCCCTCCGGTGACCAGGATCGACCGGTCCTTCAAGTTCTGCCAGAGCTCGGTGCCAAGTTCCCGGTAGCCCACGTGATCTCGTGCCATCATTCTCCTAACGGTGAGCCGTCCTGGCTACATACGTTCCGGTTGCGCAAGTTCCCGAGCCAGGGACAACCTGGCCGTTTCCAAGTCGCGGCCGGCTCCCTTCAGAACCTCGAGCAGCTGCTCGAAGAACGCCGCCGGCAACCCACCCTGCTCCTGGGGAGGTCTGGGCTGCTCCAGGAGCTCTGATATTGTAATGAAGACCGCTGTCATGACGAAGGCTAGCGGTTCCCGCAGCGGTTCCAGTGTCTCCAGGACTGGAACGTAGCCGTCCGGTGAGACCCACTCGGCGTCTGCGGAAACCGAGAGCAGAGCCTGCAGGGCCTTCTCTGCGTCAAGCAGGTTCCGGCCGACCCGTCGCAGGTAGTAATCCAGGGCCGGACCGTCAATCCGCAACGGTTCCCGCGCCCTTCGCGGGAGTTCGGCGCGGAACTCCCGCGCATTGTGGTTTCGGCATTCCCGCAGCGCCTCTGCCAGCCGTAGGACACGGGTGCCGCGAATCAGGGCGCCGCCCTCGGTCGCGTCGATGACCGTTCTCCTTCCGCCGAGGCGGGCGATCTTCTCCTCGAACCAGCTCAGGTAAGCGAACAGTTTGCGGTCAGTGAGGATTTCCCCGCCGCCCACGGCGGGAACAACAATGCGGCCACCCTCGAGGAACTTGCGCGCTCGGAAATTCGTCTTCGCGCGTTCGGCGAGCGCCTCAAAATCGCCACGGATCCACTCATCCGGTACCTCCGACGAGTAGCGTTCGTCGAGGACCCCGGCAGCATGGCTCTGCGTTGTCGGGTAGGCGAGGTCCTGGCCGATCAGGATGATCGGTTCGGCGTCCATACGGCACAGCAGGTCGAAAGCCACGTTGGAAACGGAACCCCCGGTCTCGACCCGGCCTAGCGGCTCGTTCACGAAGCGGTCGATCCACCCGGCGTCGGGATAGATGGCCATGGCGACTTTGGGTCCGCCGTGGTCCCGGGGAATCCCAGGATGGACGCAGATGTCGTAGAACAGCAGGGCCTGGTCATGCGACGTGGACTCGAAGAAGGCCTTGTAGTTGAACTCGCCCGGATCGACCGAAACGACACAGTCATACGGCAGGCCCCTCCGCGCCAGCAGGCGGGCGGCCGTCCCCGTGGCCACGATCCAGCAGTGCTGGGCCGCTTCTTCGAGCAGATCAACATTCCCTTCAAGGGAGGGACCGGCTCCGACGAGGACAGCGGGTTTCCGGCGAAGAGCGCCGAAGTAGCGAGAAGCCGGTGCCGACGCAGGCAGCCGAAGGAGATTCTCCAGAAGATTCGTCTGCCATGTTCTGCCCCACACCCGCACCGCCTGGCGCAGCAGTTGGCTGTTGTTCACGTGCTGGCGAACTCCCTCCAGGACCGCGCGCCAGGCTTCCGGGAACAGTTGGGTGAAAATCGGAGGAGCCAGCACCCGAACCGTTCTCCAGTAGCCGTCGGGAACGGCCGCAATGTAGCGGGCGGCCTCTTGCCACGAAGCATAGATCCCAGACGTCGCCTGCTCGGCCTCCCGCCTAACCTCGCAAGTAGTGACGGTGCTTCCCCAAAGGGTGAGGGGTTCCACCGCCAGGAGAAGGTTTTGTGGGTGAAGGCGCCGCCTCAGGGCGACCAAGTGGTAGCCGAGACCGACCCCAAACACTACCAGGATGTCGCGGGGACCAAAGGACTGGGCGGCGGCCCAATCGTGCGCTTCTCGTTCCGGGTCGAAGGCGCTGTGGAGGAAGCGCTGGGAACCGTCACTGCACGTGACTCTGGCCGTCGGCTTACCGCAGCGTGACGGTTCGATCCGCAAGCTACGGATAATCCCTGCGGCAGTGGGAATTCTGGCTGCAAAACCGGCCTTGTGCGACACGTTGTCACCTCAGGCGAATACACCCTGGCTGATCGATTGCAGTTCCGAAGTCCAATTGACCAACAGCGGGCGGATCTCTTCCTGCTGGAGAGTCGTCAAGTAGACCGCCTGGGCGATAGCCCCGAGCCCGCTCAAGAGCAGCCACAGCTGGTCCATAGCTTCTTCCTGTCGCCCGGCCCAGAGAAGCTGGGACAAGCCCCCGCAGAGCCTTTCCAGCTCCCGCGCGGGCCGGGCGGCCTGGTCGAGAGCCCCCAGCACCAAGTCGTGCCGGTTGGTCTCGGAGGTCTCTGTCGGTCGTTCGTCCGCCATCTCTTCAGCTCCTAACGGTCTTTTGCGTGGAAAATCGGACTTTACTGCACCACAAAGCGGGGAAGCAACATCTGTGCCAAACTCGTGCGTCTCTCAGGTGTGTGCATAGGGTTCGGTTTTTCAAGCACATAAGGCGCTTTGGACGGCCCGGAGCAGCCGGGATCAGCCCTCGGGGTCAGCTCGAGGGTCGCCGTGATGTCACAACCTCCCCGGCTCTCAGCAAGTTGCCGCCAGGATTTTGACGGTTGGAGGGACCCGAGTGC
>ERZ795052.2147-NODE-2147-length-24679-cov-5.701267_pt1 | contig 24679 bp, 15 predicted proteins | sample MGYA00375136_ERZ795052 | MGnify/ENA primary metagenome ERZ795052 (study PRJEB30181, sample SAMN05720156) | activated sludge metagenome | isolation source: Anaerobic digester | place: Japan | collected 2015-05-26 ... | reverse complement strand
GCCCAGAATGAAGGAAACCGTGTCCATCCAGTGGGTGCCGATGTCGGCCACGGCCCGCAGCCTCCCGCCTTCGGCCGGCAACAGCCGCCAGTTGTAATCGGTGTCCTTGAACAACCAGTCCTGCAGGTAGGAACCGTTGACGTGGATGATGTCGCCGAGGATGCCCTGGCGAACCAGGCGGCGAAGTTGCAGCACCGCCGGGTAAAACCGCACGTTGTAGTTCACCGCGAAAACGCGCCGCGCCGCGCGGGCGGCTTCGACCAGCCGGGCGGTCTCGCGGGTATTCATGGCGAGGGGCTTTTCGCACACGACATGTTTTCCGGCGCGCAAGGCGGCCAAGGACATCTCGCAGTGGAACCGGTTGGGGGCGGTGATGTGCACCACGTCAACCTCGGGGCAGGCCGCCAGTTGCCGGTGATCGGCAAATGCCCGGGGGATTTTGAGCCGCGCGGCAGCCTGGGCCGCCAGGTCGCCCACGTCACAAATGGCCGTGACCGTCACGCCCAGCCGGCGCAGCGCTTCAACATGAACCGGCCCGATAAAACCCGTGCCGATGACGCCGGCCCGGAGGGAGGAAAGGGATGGGCTGGTTTTCACAAGACCTGGAGGCGCAGGTTGCGGAATTCGAAGGCCTTGTTCTCGGCCTGGATGCCAAGGTAACCCCCGGCGGCGTCGAGCTGGTCGTATTCCCACGCCGGCTCGCCGTTGACCTGGAGGGAGACCTTGCTGCCGCGGACTTCGATTCGCATCCGGACCCACTGGTTCACCGGCTGCGGCGGTGTCTCGGCGGGCACCTTGGTCTGGAATCCCTTGACCAAGCCGCCCAAGGCGGTGCGCAGGAGGTTCACCTGCCACGCGTCTTTCGGCCAGGGCTTGCCCTCGAGCCCCGCCCGCAGGAACAGGCCGCTGTCGTAGCCCGGCTCGAGCGCCCGCCATTCGGTTTCAAAAATGAAGTTGGTGTAAGGTTTCTCCGTTCGCAGCCAGCCCATGCCGCCCACCAGGCGCAGGCACTGGTTGGTGACGATGAAATTGGCGTCGTGAACGACGACCCAGCCGGCCAGGTCCTTGCCGTTAAACAGGGATTCCCACCGGGGTTCCTCCGCGGCCTTTCCCTGAAAAGGCGCAGTCAAGACCGCCGCGCCCACCAGCAAGCCCCCCGTCAGCCGGCTGAACCTTGCGCCGATGGACCCAAAGGTTGTGTATAGCATGCCGGGACAATAGCGGGAAAAAGCCGGCAGCCGGAAGCAAAATCCGAGCCCGGCGAGGTGACTGTGAGCGCACTGGGAGTGCTCTTGGCCGGACCCGCCCTCCTGCTCACACTGATTGCCGCTCTCGGAATTGAATCTGTTTGGTCTCGGCCCGCAGGCGGCCCCACAGCACTTTCTCACCTTCAGCTTCGATTCCTCGAGGCCACCTTACTTCACGAGGGGGTCATCGTCCCATGAAGAGGGCAATAAAAAAGCCGCCGAAAGCCGGCGGCTTTAAAGGCAGGATTGAAACCTATTGCCGGCGCATGCGAGCCACTAACAGACCGATGCCGCCAACGAGTGCCAGCGCAAGGGAGGAAGGCTCGGGAACGACTGCGACCGTAAGGTTGTCGAACCAGACGTCTGCTCCGGCGCTGCTGAGGCCCGAGCCAATCACAACGCTATCAAATGCATAAGTCCCCGAGATGGGTTTCGAGGAATCCAAACTGTCGTTCACATAGTATTCAATCTTGGAGGAATAAATCACCATCCCCAGTTTTGTCCAATTGTTGTCAGGATTCGCTATCATGGCGCGGGTGTAGGCGCCGGAAAGGTTTCCCCAACCCGCACTGGTGCCGCTCAGGATACGCTGGTTTATAAGAGTCGTGTCAACGCCGCTTGAGGTAAAGCCCAGGGCAAAGAGCTGATTAAGCGTGCCGGAGTTGTAGGAACCACCCGAATACGAGCGTAGTTCAATGTATTGCCGCGTGGACCAAATGGCCGTGTCCAAATCAACCATGAACTCAACTTTAACAGGCGCCCCATCACTTGGAGTAAGGGGACCCCCAGGGAGGTTGAAATAGGCACGGGCCTGGCTGTTGGCAGCAGTCAAGCCAAAGTGGATAGATTTTGAAGAGTTATAGCCCTTCGTCGTATCCAGCAGCATTGGGTATGTTGGATAGATTTGCGTGTAAGTGGGACTTAAGGCGGCGGTGTCAGCGTAGGACTCAAAGTCGTCCGACCAAATTGTAGCGGCCAATAGCTGGGACGCCGAAAGCATCACTACGGCAGCAATGGAGGTGGGGGTAATCTTGTTCATAGTTTTAAGTATTCAACGATTGCACTTCTAACTTTCTTCATGCTCTCAAATGTAGCGCCAGGAGTCAAGAGCTTTTTGGGGTTCTTTTTAGGGGTTCGGCCAATGGTCCGAATGCCCAGGGTGCGGACTAAAGAAATCATTCACCCGCCGGCAAACGGCTACGTCGAGAGCCTTGGTGGTCTGGGGCATAGGTTTAACGGGAGGTTGCCCCGCCTGATGGGCTGTGCGAGAGTGATGACACATCATCCTCGTGAGAACTGAGGCGCTCAAGAGCCAGTGCTTCGTGGGTTTCGAGCGGATCGTGGCTGGTACGGTTATGCTTGGGCTGTTGGCTTGGCTTGGGGCCGGTTGCGCGCCGTGGCCCGAGCAGTCGGACTGGCAGTGGCGGCAGTGGAATCCCCACTACCGCCTGCCCTACCCCGGCGATCAAGGGGCGCGCTGAGGCCGGGCGGGGCCGCGGGGTTCGGATTGGTTTTACGCGGGGAATCGCGGATTTTTCGCAGTCCCGGCATTGACAAGGCCATTTAAACTCCTTAATCCTTCCCCGGCTCGAACCAAAACTTATGCAAAGCGTACAACTTGGCCTGATTGATTACGCCATCCTTATCATTTACGTCGCGTTCGTGGTCGGCATTGGCTTTGCCCTGCGACGGTATCTCAAGAGTTCGTCGGACTTTCTGACCTCGGGCCGGTCAATTCCGGCCTGGGTGACGGGGCTGGCCTTCATCTCGGCCAACCTGGGGGCGCTGGAACTGGTCGGCATGGCGGCCAGCGGCGCCAAGTATGGCATCGCCACGAGTCATTTTTACTGGGTGGGGGCCATTCCGGCGATGGTCTTTCTGGCGATCTTCATGATGCCGTTCTACTACGGGTCGAAGGCCCGGTCGGTGCCGGAATACCTCAAGATGCGGTTTGACGAGCGGGTGCGGGCGTTGAACTCGATTGCGTTTGCGGTGATGACGGTGTTCGCGTCGGGCATCTCGATGAACGCGCTGGCCAAGCTGCTGAACCAGTTGCTGGGCTGGAACTACCACATCGCCCTGTGGATCTGCTCCGGCGTGGTCCTGATCTATGTGCTCAAAGGCGGCCTGACCTCCGCGATTTACACCGAGGTGCTCCAGTTCTTCATGATTGTGCTGGGCTTTGCCCCGGTGGTGTACCTCGGCCTCAAGGACGTCGGCGGTTGGGGGACGATGAAAGCCTCGCTGCAAACGGTGGCCCAAAACCCGGCCGCGTTGAACCTGGGCACCAACGCCTACCCGAGCGAAGCCTGGACCAGCGCCTGGAAGCCGTTGTTAAGCGGACCGGCCGCCAACCCGATGGGCGTGGACTGGTTCGCGATGGTCTTCGGGCTTGGTTTTGTGCTGTCGTTCGGTTACTGGTGCACGAACTTCCTGGTGGTGCAGCGCGCGATGGCAGCGAAGAACATGAGCGCGGCGCGGCGCACCCCCCTGATTGCCGCGGTGCCCAAGATGCTGTTCCCGGCGCTGGTCATCGTGCCCGGGATGATTGCCATCGCGCTGACCTCGATGCCCGACAAGCAATACCGCATTCCGCCGCCGATCATCAGCGACAATGTCTATAACCGGGCCGTGGAAGCGGTGAAGATGGCGGCGGCCATGGACCCCGAGGATGCGCTGCCGATGGTTTCCGAGGCGATGGGACGCAAGCTCAACGCCGAGCGCATCACCGCCCTGGTCAAAGGCGCGGAAAACCTGACCGACCAGCAGATCAAGCAGGGCATTTATGACGCCATTGCCGAGTATGATTACGACGGCGTGATTCTTTCCCTCGTGAAAAAGTATTGCCCGCCCGGGCTGCTGGGGTTGGCGCTGACCGCCCTGCTGGCCTCGTTTATGTCCGGCATGGCGGGCAACGTCACGGCCTTTAACACGGTCTGGACCTATGACCTCTACCAGGCCTACATCGCTCCGAACAAGAGCGACCAGCACTACTTCTGGATGGGCCAGGCGGTCACGGTGGTGGGCATTTTGCTCAGTATCGCCTGCGCCTACTTCGCCTCCATGTATAACAACGCCATGGACATCATCCAGTTGGTGTTCGGCTTTGTGAATGCGCCCTTGTTCGCCACCTTCCTCCTGGGCATGTTCTGGGCGCGCACCACCGGCACCGGCGCCTTCCTGGGCCTGTTTGGCGGCATCGCCGGTTCGGCCCTCTTCCACGCGTTCACCCTCTCGGCCGGCAACGCTCCCGGCGTCAAGGGCGGCTACCTGGCCGTGTGGCAAACCTTCCCGAGCGAGATGGCGCAGAACTTCTGGCTGGCCAGCTTCGCCTTCACCGTCTGCTTTGTCCTGACCCTGGGGATTTCGCTGGTGACCCGCCGCACCAAGACGGACGCGGAACTCAAGGGCCTGGTGTATTCCCTCACGCCGAAGATCAAGGACGAGGAAAAGGCCTGGTACCTGCGGCCCGCCACACTGGGCATCATCCTGCTGGTGTGCTGTGTGATTCTCAACCTCATCTTCTGGTAAATCGAAAGGAACTGTTTTATGGGACTGGATATACGCTGGCCGATCGGCCTCATGTTCTCGCTCATTGGAGTCATGCTGGTGGTTTACGGCCTGATCACCGGATCGAACGCCGAACTTTACCATCGCTCCCTCGACATCAACGTCAACCTGTTGTGGGGGATGTTGCTGACGGTGTTCGGCGTCGCGATGCTGCTCCTGGCCTGGCGCGGGGCGAGGGTGAACCCGGTCCCGCAGCAATAGTCCGGTCGGGCGCCGGGGGTGGGCCTCGGGATGGGCGGGAAACCGCCACTCGAGCGGGGGGAAGCCGCGAGCGCCGGCGCCGCGTCTCCGGACAAGAACTGGCAAGATGCAAGCGAACCTGGAAACGTCGAGTTTTGGCGTTTTGCCCGACGGCAGGCCGGCGACACTGTTCACGCTGACCAATTCGAACGGGGTGGTGGCCAAAATCACCAATTATGGCACCATCATCACCGAGTTGCACGTGCCGGACCGCCAGGGGCGGTTCGCCGACATCGTTCTGGGCTTCAACCGGCTTGAGCCCTACCTCAAGGGACACCCCTACTTTGGCTGCACGGTCGGGCGCGTGGCCAACCGCATTGCCGGCGGGAAATTCACCTTGGACGGCAAAACCTATCACCTGGCTGTGAACAACGGCCCGAACCACCTCCACGGGGGGCTGCGCGGCTTCGACAAGGTCCTTTGGGAGGCCGAACCCCAGGGCGCCGGGGCCGTCCGGTTTGCCTACATCAGCCCGGACCTGGAGGAAGGTTATCCCGGCCGGCTCGAGGTCACCGTCCTGATGACCCTGACGGCGGCCAACGAATTGCGGATTGATTACACGGCGACCACCGACCAGGCCACGCCGGTGAACCTCACCAATCATTCCTACTTCAACCTGGCGGGCGAAGGCCAAGGCCACGTGCTGGACCACGTGCTCATGATTGCCGCAGACCATTTCACGCCGTCGAATGCCGACCTCATTCCCACCGGCGAGATCAAGGCGGTGAAGGGCACGCCGCTGGATTTTACCCGCCCGACCCCGATCGGCGCCCGCTTCTCCCAATTGCGGGGGGACCCCATCGGCTACGACAACAACTTCGTGCTGAACAGCGGGGGCGGGTCGTTGGCGCTGGCGGCGCGGGTGACGGAACCGGGCAGCGGGCGGGTGATGGAGGTGGAAACCACGCAGCCCGGCCTCCAGCTCTACACGGCGAACTTCCTGGACGGGTCCCTGGTGGGCAAACGGGGCGTCGCCTACGCCCGTCATAGCGCCTTTTGTCTCGAGACCCAGCATTTTCCCAACGCGGTCAATGAACCGGCTTTCCCGTCGGTGATCCTGCGTCCGGGCCAGACTTATCGCCAGACCGCGATTTATCGGTTTGCCGTCGAATAGACCCAACGAGTAACTGCCATGATGACCTTGAACGAACTGGGCAACCTGGTTGCCGAACGATTCACCCAGACTTACGGACGCCCGCCCCGCTGGATCGCCGCCGCCCCGGGCCGCGTGAATGTCATCGGCGAGCATACCGATTACAACGACGGCTTCGTCTTCCCGATGGCTATTGACCGTTACACCGTGATTGCGGCCGCTCCGGCCGGCGAGGCGCCAGCCCGGGTCCAACTGCGCTCGACCGTCGGCAACGGCCCGGCGTCCATTGACCTGGCCCAGCCCTTGAAGCCGGCGCCCAAGGGGACCTGGTACAATTACCCGCTGGGCGTCCTGGCGGGTTTTGCCGCCCGGGGCGTCAAAGTGCCCGGCTTTGATGCGCTCATCCACTCGACCGTTCCCCTGGGGGGCGGTCTGTCCAGCAGCGCCGCGCTCGAGGTTTCCACCGCCACCCTCCTGGAAACCATCACCGGTCATAAACTGGATCCGGTCGAAAAAGCGCTGCTGTGCCAGAAGGCCGAACATGAGTACGCCGGCATGCCTTGCGGGATCATGGACCAGTTTATTTCTGTCATGGGCCGGCCGGACCACCTGTTGCTGCTGGACTGCCGGTCGCGGCAGACGGAGCTGGTGCCGATGACCGACGGGGCGGTCGAGCTGCTGATTACCAACACCAACGTAAAGCACGAGCTGACCGGCGGCGAATACGCCAAACGCCGCGCCCAGTGCGAAGCCGCCGCGAAGTCACTGGGCGTCGCCTCCCTGCGCGATGCGACGGCGGCCCAACTCGAGGCGGCCGCCGGGAAAACCGACCCGGTTGCCTTCCGCCGCGCCCGGCACGTGATCGGGGAAATCGAGCGGACGCTGCAGGCCGCCAAAGCCGTGCGGGCCTCGAATTGGGCGAAGGTGGGCGAGCTGATGTATGCCAGTCACGCCTCGCTGCGCGACGATTACGAAGTCAGTTGCCCCGAACTGGATGCGGTGGTTGAAATCGCCCAAGGCATCGGCCCCGCCGGCGGGGTGTACGGCTGCCGCATGACCGGCGGCGGGTTTGGCGGATGCACCGTCGCCCTGGTCCGGGCCGAGTCGGTGCAGGTCATCGCGGATCGCATCGCGGCCGATTACGAAAAGCGCACCGGGATCAAGCCTTCGCTGTTCGTCTCGCGGCCCGCAGCCGGCGCCACCGTTCTCCGCGCCTGATCCGGGCGGGAGGGGCATCCGTCAGCCCGGGAGCTTTCGCCGTTTCACGGCAGCAATTGAACCCGGTAGAACCGCTGCGCCTCGGGCTGGACCGAATCGGCGGCCTCGAGTTCGAGACCCTCGGCGGTGAGGTCGGGAGCCAGGTCGGTCCAGTTGGACGCCCCCAGCGTGTCCTGGTACTGGAGGCGATAGGTTCTTCCTGGAATGGTCCGCCAGCGGAGGACCAGCGTGCCATTCGACGAGGCGACGGACCGGAAGACGAGGCGGGGCAGCACGGTCAGGACGAAAGACTGGCTGGCGCTCAAAGGCGGTTCGCCATCGTCGTTAACCACAACCGTTATGGCGTTGGTGGAGGGGCAGTCCGCCTCGCCCGGCGTCCAGGTGAGCACGCCCGTAAGCGGATCAAGCTGCATCGCCGGCGGGCCGTTGGTTTCCAGGCGGAACGAGAGAAGGTTGGGGGGCGGATCGGGGTCAAAGGCCAGATTGGTCCAGACCAGCGTCTGGCCCTCGACCAGGAGCTGATCCGGGATGGGGGCCAGCTCGGGCGGGTCATTCACCGGCAGAACCGTCAGGGTGAAGGAAACGGAGTTTGAAGCGAGGCCATCACTGACAACCACCGTGATCAGGGTCGAGCCAGACTGATTGGTCGCGGGCAGGAGCATGAGCGTGCGGTCGGCGCCCGCCCCGTCGAACCAAAACTGAGCGTCCGGCACAAGATTGGTATCGGCTGAGAAACCCGAAAACGACAGCCCCTCCAAGGGCGTGTCAGGGTCGCTCACGGTCAGCGCAATCTGGAGCGGGGTGTCCTCCGGCGTTTCGAGGTCGGCGACGGGCGAAATCGCGGGCGGTACGTTTGCCACGATGACCGTCGTTGCCGCGTTGTTGGCCGCCAACGGGTCGGTCGTGCTGGCGGCTGCCTCCGCCACGTTCCACAGCGCGCCAGGATTTTGGACCAGAGCATTGAGGGTGAGTTCGCACGCGGCCCCGGGGGCCAGGTCACCCAGCGCGAAGATGACGCGGGCGTCCCGCAAAGCCCAGGTGCCTTGTGTCGCGTTGGCGGACAGCAGGGCGAGGCCCGCCGGCAGGAGGTTGGTGACGGTCACGGCGAACGCCTCGGCCGGCCCGTGGTTGGTAACCCGGAGGGCCAGCGTGATTTCGGAGCCGACCTGGAGCTGGGTTGACACGAGGGAGGCAGCCAACTCGAGGTCGGCGGTCACCGGCCCCTCGCAGCAGGCCGGTGTGGCCGTCGTGAGGTGCAGCGCCCAGCCCGCCGCGAGCCCGCCGGACAGTTGCTGGTCGTCGTCCTGGACGAACAGCGACCACACCCCGTTGGGGTCCGTGCCGTTGAACACGCTGAGGGATTGGCCATGGGGGGCGGCGGGCGCCGGGGGCGCCAGTTCGTCAGGGGCGTAACCAAAGTTGGACGGCTGCCAGGTTCCGGAGCTCAGAACGAGGTTGTCAGGCGGGGGCGAGGGCGCCTCGTCGTCAAAAGTCAGGTTCAGGCCCTTCACGATAAAGTCTCCCCCCGCGTCGGACATCAGCATGACGTTCTGTCCTTGCGGGCCAACGAGCAGGATGTCCACATCGTCGGGATAAGGGTGGGAGAAGTCGGTCAGGGTGACGGTGACTTTGGCCAGACGGCCGGCGAGGTTCGAGACGGTAATCGCGGAGGGGTAGGGGTCTGCCGGCTCGTTGTCGAGGATGGCAATGCTGGCGGGATTGGTGAAAACGAAGGTTGCATAAGCATTCGTGCCAACCGGCAAAGCGCTTTCAACCGTACCCAGCAAGGCGTCCCCGTCGCGCAGCTCCAAAACCGCGCCCAGGCTGCTGCCGCACGGCGCGCCCACCACGAAGGCAAACGGGCGGGCAACCGCCGGTCCATCGGGCGGGAGCGCGCCAAAGAGCTGCGGGGCACTGGGCCGCAACACGCCGTTGGTGGCCAGCAAGGTTGCAACCAGGTTTGTGGTGGGCGCCGTTCCGAGGTTTTTCAACGCAAATTCCATCGTAACACTTTCGCCGGTGTCGAGGCGGTGGTTGGGCGGCCCGCAGTTTTCACGAAGCAACGCGATGGACCCCAGCTCGATCCGGGGCGCGGGAACGAACGAGACCAGGGAGAAATCCGTGTCGGAGATGTCGAAAAAGACCTGGTCAACCGCCTCGATCTGGAGGCGGGCGGTGGAGGTGTCGAGCCGGGGGAACTGCACTGTCTCGGCTCCGTCGTTGGGGGTATTGGCAGCCAGGACAATCGGGAACGTCAGACCGCCGTTGGTGGAGAGCAGGATGTTGACGGCGGCGGCGGAAACCGGGGGGTTGGTGGTGCCGGCGACCTCCCAGGTGACGGTGTGGATATTGGACCAGGTAACGGGGGTATTGGGGGCGGTAATCCGGAAAGGCCCGGCGTTGCTGGCGACCTCGACGGCGGTGTCCGCGGCGGCCATGCCACCGCCGGCGGGGCAGTGGTCGCGGACGGTCACCCGGAAATGCAGGGTCCGGTTTGTGGTCGGCAGGCCCTCGCCTTTGACCGCAACGCCGGCCACCAGGCCGGTGAGTTGCGGAAAGGTGCGGATGCCGAGCGGTGTCGGAGGAAAAGACCGAAACAGGGGGCTGGCGCCATTGTCGGGCGCCCCGAGCGGGACCGGCGGCCCCAGATCGCGTTGTTCCCAGCAGTAACTCAGCGGGTCGCCGTCGGGGTCGGAGGCGGCTGCCGTCAGGCGGAAAGGGGTGTCCCGCGGGATGACGACGGTGGCGGGAGCCGTGACGACCGGCAGGGAGTTGGAAGTCGGCAGCAGCAGTGGGCAGGAGCTGCCGGCGCCCGAGGTGACGAAGGCGAGGATTTCCTCGATGCTGGCGGAATGGAAATAGGGATCGCTGTTGGGTTGTAAGTTGTCGGGCCCGCAGATGCCGGCATAGCTCATCACGGTGGAGCCGCTGCCGGGTTCGTATGCCGTGGCGGAATTGCGATTGGGAGGCCAGCCGCCGCAGGCGTTGTTGGTGCCGTTGAAGGTGTGGCTGGCCCCGAATTGATGACCGATCTCGTGGGCGACGTAGTCAATAAAAAAGGGGTCGCCCACCGGCGCCGCGCTGCCCGTGTAGCCCCCGGCCTTGAGACCCGCCAGACAAACCACCCCGATATAGGCTCGGCCGTCGGACCGGGTTCCGAAAAGATGGCCGATGTCGTAGTTGGCGCTGCCGATGACGCTGTCCAGATTCGCCTGGTTCTGGTTGAGGAGGACCTGCAGGTCGGTGCTGGTGTACGGATCGGTGGCGGCGTTGGTATAGACCACCAGATCGTTGTTGGCGACGAGCTGGAGGCGAATGGCCAGGTCGGTCTCATAAACCGCGTTGACACGGTGGATGGCGGTTACGATGGCGGCCATGCCGTTGGCCACGCTGCCGCCATGAAATTGCGTGTATTCGCCCATGGCGGCGCAGGCGAGGCGATACACTCTCAAGTTCGTGCCGAAAGGCGCTTGCGGCGGCGTCGGCCTGGGGACGGCTGCGGGAATGGCATCCGGCCCGAAGGCCGCGGATTCCTCCGAACCGGCCCCTGTTGAGCAGCGAAACTCGCCGGCGGTCTGCGGGGATTCCTTCCGCAAATAAACGGCGTGCCACTCGCAGTCGCCTTGGAACAGGGGGTCAATATAAGCCGCCCCGTCGCGCCGGAGGACCTGGGCATGAAAACCCGCCGGGGTGAGGTCGAATCGCGCCGTGGCGCTCGGATCCTCAATTCCCCGGCCCACGAAGGTCCGGATCTCGGGGAATTTGGCCGCAAGCTCCGGCGCCATCACCGCCACCGCCACAAAACGAAAGTGGGCGAAACCGCCCTCCGGCAGGGGCAGAGTGACCAGGCTTGTCGAGTCCGTCACGGATTGTGCCGATTCGCGCGGGGCTTGGGCCAGCAGGGCCTCCATGCGGCTGCGGTCAAGGCGAAAGGCGCGAAACGGCTGCGGCTCGATCCAGACCTTGGCGCCGGCCGGGAAGGCGGCGGGGCTGGCTTCGCGCCACAGTCCGAGTGGGTCCCGTGGATAGGTGCCTCCGGACGGCGACACCGCCGCGGCGCCGGTTGCCGCGCTTTCAGTTGAAGAAGGGCCGATCTGGGCGCAGGCGGGATTCCACTGGACCAATAACCCCAAGAGCCCCCACGCAACCACCAACCCTGCGCGCCGGGTGTTTCTTGTTACTGCGGTGCGGTCCATTTCGCCCCCCCGGCTGGGAATCGGGTTCTAGGTTTGTTCGAGCTTCGCTTTCTCGATGCGCACACAGTCCGGGCACAGGCTGTGCGTGAAGGTCAGGTCTATGTGCCGGCGCAGGTATTCGTCCACATTGGACCAGAATTGCTTGTCGTCGCGCATTTTATGGCAGCGAACACAAATGGGGATGATGCGCTCCAACTGGACCACCTCGCTCAGGTTCTCCAGCACCAGCACCACCCGCTCATGGTTCTGGTACGAAAACGGCGACGCGGTTAAGAGAAAACAGACCTCCCGCGACTCGCCGGCTTCCATCAATTCCATGCGCACTCGCCGGCGCACCACCCGGTGGCCCGCGAAGGCTTCATTTACCGCCGACCGCAGTCCGCAGTGGCGGCAAAAACCGCCGCGGCCGCATCCCTCTGGCGAGTCCTTGGCGCGAGCGCAACGGATTGCCTCCCCGCTCCGCTGCCGCAAGGCCTTCTGGGGGTCCGGTCCGAGCAATTCCGCCGCCGCGGCGTTATAGTCGAGGATCGTGACGTCCTGGTCCACCAGGAACACGAATGCGGGAATGGCGTCCAGCAACTGGCGCAACAGCACCTCGTTGCTCATTTGAGTTACGGCGATCCGCATCCCCGCCCTGATGGCAAAAAAAGGCCACTTTGTCAATGCAAAACCACTGTCGCCTCCTTCCGCTTTCCGCCCCGGGCGGCCTGAAACGGGGCCCCCGCGCGCGGGAACCGCCGGGGCGGGTGGGGAGGGCGGGAACCCGGCGGATGGCGCGGCTTCTTGACAGGCCTGCCATGCGAGGGGAGGATGGGAACATTATGAGCCCGGGCCAACTTCAATTGCGGCGCGGCCGGAGCAGGCTGGCCGCCTGGGAGAGCGGCGGGCGCGTAATTCCAGAAAGGTTATTCCCATGAAAAAGGTGGTTTGCTTCCTGAGTGTCGCGTGGATGTTCGGGGTTCTGTCTGAGGCGCCCTGCCGGGGCTTTAATTTGAGCATCCAACCGGAGAACGACCAGGTGCGATTGACGTGGCCCAGCCAGGGGGCGGGCAAGGTTTATACCGTCCAATACCGGCCCGCCTTGGCGGGAGGGCGCTGGACGCCTTTGTTGCCGTGGGATGACTGGCCCATTGGCGGGACGACTTTTGCCGACCCGCTTGGAACGGAGGCCGCGCGGTTTTACCGGCTGGCGGTGATTGAGCGGGGACGGCTGGCGGGGGTGACGTTCCAGGAAAGCGCGTCGCAGGCGACGATGAATTTGTTGATTCAGGTGGCGGAGCTGCAGTATGGGATTGATATCCCTTTTACCGCCTCGTACGGCGTGAATGTTTACCGGATAGACTACGAGACGGTGGACGGGTTGCTGGGGCCGACGCTGGCGTCGGGGGCGCTCTTCGTCCCGGTGGGCATTCCAACGCCGGCGGATTTGTTCAGTTACCAGCATGGAACGGTCCATCGGCGCATTGACGCGCCGTCGTATGTGGGCGTGCCCGAGCGGGCGGTGGGTTTGATTGCGGCGTGTCACGGCTACGTGGTGGCGATGCCGGATTACCTGGGGCTGGGCGAGGGTTCGACGAACGTGCATCCCTACGTGCACCGGCGCTCGAGCGCGACGGCGGTGGTGGACATGTTGCGGGCGGCGCGGGCGAGCGTGGCGGGCGTGCCGGCGATCCAGCAAGCGGTGCCGCAGGGCTTGAGCGGGAAGCTCTTCCTGTTTGGCTATTCGCAGGGGGGATATGTGACGCTGGCCGCGCAACAGGAAATCGAACGGAAACATGCGGCCGAGTTTCCCATTACCGCCTCGGCCCCCTCGGATGGCCCGTATGATCTGTCCGGGACCATGGCCACCATCATGGTGGCGCCCCAGGCTTATCCGTCGCCGAACTATCTTCCCTACGTCCTGTTCACCTACAACAGCATTTATCACCTGTTTGAGGATCCCGCCGAGGTTCTGGTCGAGCCTTACGCCCACACGCTCCCTCCCCTGTTCGATGGCGAACATACCGGCGACCAGATTGACGCCGCGATGCCGCCCTCGGGCATTCCGAGTGAGATTCTCAAGCCGGCCTTTCTCGAGGCGTTCAAGAACGATCCGAATCATCCCTTCCGCCTGGTATTGCTGGAGAACGACTTGCTCGGCTGGGCCCCGGTTTCGCCCACCCGCCTGTTCCACTGCGCGGCGGATGATGTGGTCCCGTTTGCCAATTCGGCCATCGCCTATGCGAGCTTTGTCGCGGCCGGCGCGGATACCAACCGGGTGCAACTGGTGGACCCGAATCCGGGGGGGACGCATGGCACCTGCCTGTTTTCCGGCGTGCCGCTCATCCTGAGCTGGTTTGACTCGTTGCGTTGAGGCGGGGAGGAGGCGGAAAATGAGGACCGTTCTCTGGATGGCGCTCCTGGCGGGGGGAATGGCCTGCGGCAGCCCGGCCGCCACCAACCGGGTGCTGGTTGAAGCGGGCAAGTTCATCGAAATTTTCGACCCCCAAGCCGGCGAACGCGATCCGTGGTGCATCAACGACCACACTTTTGTTCGTGGCCCGGACGGCACCTGGCACGTGTTCGGCATCACCCACATCCTCCCGGTGGATTTTTTTCGGGACCCCGGCAAGAATCTGCTGCACGCCACGGCGCAGCGGTTGACCCAGGCGCCGTGGCGCAAGGAGCGTTTTGCGGTCATGGCGGACTGGGCGAAGCACGGGGAATGGCTGTTCTGGGCGCCGCATGTGATCCGGCACAACGGTCTCTACTACATGTTTGTGTGCGTCGGCAACAGCCAGGGGCACCAATACAAGATTCATTTGCTGACCTCGAAAGACCTGTGGGAATGGGAACGGAGCCCGGCGAATCCGTTGTTGACGGATGGTTTTGATGCGCGGGACCCGATGGTGCTGTCCGCCGGCGGGGAATGGATTTTGTATTACACCGCCACCTCGAAGCCGGAGGGCGGCAACCATGTGGTGGCGGCGGTGACGAGCCGGGACCTGCTCGGATGGGGCAACCGGCGCGTCGTGTTCACCCATCCCCGAACGGGGACCTTCGGCGGGCCGACCGAGTCGCCGTTTGTTTTAAGGCGGGGCGCTTCCTATTATTTGTTCGCATGTGATGGGGGGACGATCAACGTGTTTCTGAGCCAGGACCCCTTTCACTGGGAAATCCAGAACCAGGTCGGCACCATCCACGCCCACGCCTCCGAGGTGGTGCGGGATGTGGACGGCCAATGGTACATCAGCCACGCCGGCTGGGAGCGTGGCGGCCTGTCGCTGGCGCCGCTGAGTTGGCACGACGGCCTGGACGACGCAGACACCTCCTTGCCGCCTCCAGAGTAAGGCGGCAGCGGGAGGCCGCGGGCTCGAGACGGCCGGTTCCGGCGGGCGATTCGAAAGCCCAAACCCCCGGCAGGCGCAAGCAAGCCCTTCCGGCGTCCGCAGTCACTTGCCCTGTCGAATCTGCTCTTTCTTTTCCTCCAGCTCGGCCTGCAGGGATTTGCGGTCGCTAACCAGTTGTTTTTCGAGCTGTTCGAGAGCTTCGAAGTCGCCCTGCTCGGCGGCCTTGGCCATTTCGCCTTTGAGCAAAAGCTCGCGTTCGGCGATTTTGGCGGCGTACCGGGCGTCCAGTTCCGCCAGGGCCTGCTTTTGCCGCGCGGACAGCTTGATGGAGGGCGAACTCCGCGCCAGGCGCTCCATCGCCAATTCGTAAGCGGTTTTCATTTTTGACAATTCCCAGTATCCCACCAATCTGTCAGGAGGCAAGAACAGCATCATGACCCGGATCAAGTTACTTTCAACGGATTTCGATGGGACACTCTTCACGGAATTTGAGCACCCGCCCATCCCGAGCGAATTGCAGGAACAGATTGCGCGGCTGCAGGCCGAGGGGGCGCGGTGGATCATCAACACCGGCCGGGACATGTCGAGCCTGATGGAAGCGCTGGGGCGCGCCGGCATCGAGGTGGAGCCCGACTACCTGGTTCTGGTCGAGCGGGAAGTGTATCAGCACCGGGATTCCCAATACGTGCCGCTGCCGGAGTGGAACGAGGCGTGCCACCGCGCCCACGCCGAGCTGTTCGCGCGCATCCGGCCCGACGTGCCGGCGATGGTGGCCTGGATCAATGCCCGCTTCCACGCGCGGATTTATGAGGACGCTTATTCGCCCCTCTGCCTGATCACCAGCACCAACGGCGACATGGACCTCATCCTGGACCACCTCGAGCATTACTGCCGGCGCGTGCCCGACCTCACCGTCGTGCGCAACGACGTTTACGCCCGGTTCAGTCACCGCGCCTACAACAAGGGCACGGCCCTGGCGGAAATCACGCGGCGGCTCGGGCTGTCGCGGGAAGCAGTCTTCGCGGCCGGCGATCATCTGAACGATCTGCCGATGCTGTCGCGCGCGTATGCAGCCTGCCTGGCGGCGCCGGCCAACGCGGTCCCACCCGTCCGGGCCGCCGTGCTGGAACAAGGGGGATACGTGAGCCAGGCATCGCAGGGCGCGGGGGTGGCCGAGGCGTTGCGATACTATCTCGGGGCGGGCGGGGCTTGAGCAACGGCCATGAAGTGGAAAAGGCAGGATGATTCAAATATCTAATTAACATTTTTTGTCAGTCTGATGACAATTAGCAACTCTGACGCAAGGTCTTGTCGGTCAAGCTGATAAAACGGTTTATAATCCATTGACACTTCGGGTCAGAATGATAGAATTTTATTTAGATATTAAATGGCGCTGATTGCGGACGCAGTCGGGCGCGACACCAGAACAGCAATCCAGAATGCATGGCATGAACACGACCGAAGCTGCCGCCGCCGCAGGCGGCGCTCCCAGGGTCAGCACGATCAACGAGGCGGTCATCCGGATCGCCGGCAATTCGCAGGATGGCATTCAGGCCATTGGCGGATTTCTGGCGCGGCTGGCCGGCCGCACCGAGCAGGAGGTCATGACCTTCATGACGATTCCTTCGACCATTTCGGGCGGACCCTCCATTTTCCAGGTTCGCATCGGGTCGGGCGAGGTGCTCAGCGCGGGGGACGAGGCGGATGTGCTGCTGGCGTTTTACCAGCATTCGTATGACGGGCACCTGGCGTCGCTGCGTCCCGGGGGGCTGGTGCTTTACGACACGGATCATGTCCAGCCGAATCCGGAGATGCAGGGCCGGTACCGGCATGTGGGGATCCCGATTTCGACCCTGACCATCGAGGCGATTGGAGGCACGGCCAAGGACAAGGGCAAGAACGTCTTCGCCCTGGGGTTGCTGGCGCGGATGTTTGACCTCGACGTGCCGAAGCTGGAGGAGCTGATCACCGAACGGTTCAAGGGCAAGGATGAGAGCGTCCTCAAGAACGCGATGGCGGCGTTTCACGCGGGTTACGGGTACACGGTGGGCGCCTGGACGGAGACCTACCGGTTTGCCGAAGCGCGGCACCGTTCCGGGCGCCAGGTGGTGATGAATGGCAATGAGGCGCTGGCTTATGGTGTCATCGCCGCCGGCGTGCGGTTTGGGGCGGCGTATCCGATCACGCCCTGGTCCGACGTGATGGAGATTCTGCGCCGGGAGCTGCCGAAGTACGGGGGGACTTTCGTGCAATGCGAGGATGAGATTGCGGCGATTTCGATGGCGAACGGGGCGAGTTTCGCGGGGCGGGTGGCGGTGACCGGTTCCAGCGGGCCGGGGATTTCGCTTAAGATGGAATCCTTGGGCTGGGCGGTGATGTCCGAGGTGCCGCTGGTGGTCATCAATATCCAGCGGGGGGGCCCTTCGACCGGTCTGCCGACCCAGGTGGAGCAGTCGGACCTGAACCTGGCGTGCTACGGCAGTCATGGGGATGCTCCTCGAGTGGTGCTGGCGCCGGCGGACGTCGAGGATTGTTTTTACACGGCGATCGAAGCGGTGAACATCGCGCGGAAGTACAATGTGCCGGTGTTCATCCTCAGCGACCAGGCCATTGCCACCCGGATTGAAGCCTTCCCGACGCCCGACCTCGAAAAGGTCTGCCAGGACATCAGCCCGGACTTCACGCCCGTGGCGGAATACAAGCCTTATGATCTGTCGTCCCCCGACGGCGTCACCCCGCGGGTGGTGCCGGGCACGCGGATTCTCAACGGGCGTTACCCCGTGGCGGGCGGATTGGAGCACGACGAAATGGGGCATCCGACCGGATCGCCGCGGCTGCACATGGAAATGACAGCCAAGCGCCGGCGGAAGCTCCAAGCCCTGGCGCGAACGCTGCCAGTGCCGAAAGTCTATGGCCCGCCGGAAGGGCGGCTGCTGTTGGTGGGCTGGGGCTCGACCCGCGGTCCCATCCAGGAGGCGGTGGACCGGGCGCGGGCGGCCGGCGAAAGCATTTCGTCGCTGCATTTGAAGCATCTGTATCCCTTGCCACCCGGGCTGGAAGAGATTTTTGCCGGGTTCGGCAGCATTCGCGTGGTCGAGATGAATGACGAAGGACTGTACGGCTACGGCCAGTTGGCCGGGCTGTTGCGGGCCCGCTTTTGCGATTCGCGAATCGCCGGCATCAACAAGACCGACGGCCTGACCTGGAAGGTCAAGGAGATTCTCGAGCGCGCGCGGGCGGTGCTGGCCGCCGGGCCCGCTCCAGAGCAACCGGTTCATGCATCCTGACCTTGAGCCCTTCGCAAACCTTTACCCTTATGAGCGCCACTGTAGTTGATACTCCCATGGACAAACCCCCGGTTCTGTCACCCGATGCCTCCCGGACGGTGCCCGCCGCCCCGGAGCGGAAGCCGCTCACCAAGAAGGAGCTGGCGGCGGACCATCCGACCTGGTGCCCCGGTTGCGGTGATTTTTCGGTGCTCGCGTTGTACTTCAAGCTGATCGAAAAACGCCGCCTCTGGCAGGAAAAGATCACCACCATTTCCGGCATCGGCTGCTCGAGCCGGTTTCCTTACTTCGTGCAGAGTTACGGCGCGCACTATATTCATGGCCGTTCGCTGGCCTTCGCCAGTGGCGTGGCCCTGTCGCGGCCGGACCTGCATGTGTTTGTGTTCGGGGGGGACGGCGACCTCTTTTCCATCGGCGGAAACCATTTCACCCACACCGCGCGCAAGAACATCAAGCTGACGTGCGTGGCGATGGACAATTGGGTGTATGGGTTGACCAAGAAGCAGACCTCTCCCACCTCGCCCTTGGGATTCAAGAGCAAGACCGACGTCTGGGGCGCGGTGGATTACCCGATCAATCCGGTGAAACAGGCGCTGGCGGCGGGGGCGACCTTTGTGGCGCGCACCACCCATTCGAATCCGAACCACGTCATGCAAATGATGGAAGCGGCGATGGACCATGACGGCTTCAGTTTCATTGAATGTCTCAGCGAGTGCGTCGAGTTCTACGAGGGCGCCTTCGATGCCGCCAACCCGCGCAAGGGCGGCGTGTTCAACACCGTGCCGGCGACGCACGATGTCACCAACGAGGTGGCCGCCTACAAGCTCGCCGACGAGCCGTTCCCCGGCTATTTCGGCATCTTTTACCAGGTCCAGCGCCCAACCAAGGGCGCGCGCGAAGCGGAATTGATTGCGGCCGCGCGGGAAAAGCTCAAGGGGTTGAAAGACTGGCAGATTCTGCAGAAAACCTTCGAGAAGATGCAGTAAGCCGCCGGGCGCGGCGCGGCGCCCGGGTTCCGAGCGCCGGCGTTCGAAGCCCGGAGTTTGCGGTCGTTACTTGCCTTGGGCGGCGGCGGTGTCGCGGTAGCGGTAGAACGCCGCGACGAGGCTGAAGAGGATGGCCACGGCGAACGTCAGCGCGGCATACATCAGAAAACGGGAACTGCTGACCGAAGCGTCGTGCGCTCCTTCCCCGGCGAGCGCGCGGGTAAAACCAACGACCATGAGGTTGCCCATGGTGATCGTGAGATTCCAGAAGCCCATGATGGTGCTTTTCATCTGGGGCGCCGCTTCCCGGAAGGCGAACTCGAGCCCGGTGGTTGAAACGAGCACCTCGGCGATGGTCAGGATGATGTAGGGCAGGATTTGCCACAGAATGGAGAGCTGGGCGCCGGCTTCGATGCGGGATTGAAGCATCGCCACCACCACGTAGGAGAGGGCGGCCAGGAACATGCCGGCGGCCATGCGCCGCAGCGGCGTGGCCAGGCGCCCGAGCAGCGGATACAGCCCCCAGGTCATCACCGGGATCAGCAGCATGACGAACAACGGATTGGCCGAAAGCATCTCTTCCGGCCCAATCGTCCACCGCCCCAGGCGATAGGGAACCATTTTCGCGCCCTGGAGGACCCAGGTGGAAAAGGTCTGGTCGAACAGCGCCCAAAACACCGGGATCAGGGCGAAGACGAACAAGATGGGGCTGACGGAGCGGGCGGCGGCAATTTCCGTGTCGCTGAACCGGTTCTGCACGCTCAGCCAGAAGCCCTCGGGCATTTCCATCCGGCGGGACAGGCTCAAGACCAGGATCAAGACATACCAAACGGCGATGGCGCCAAGCGCGGTCCAGTTCAGCCAGGCCAGCCACGGCGCTTTTGAACGGCTGAAGGCCACGAAAGCCAGGGCCGCCATGGCAAAGAGGGGGATGCCGATGGCCGTCAGCAGATTGAGCCACGAGCCGAGGCGGAGGCCGCCCTGCGCGGCGTGGGCGGAGAGAAACACCCGGAGAAAGCCTGCGGTCTTGGTGACGCGGGCGGGCGGGATGCGCACGTAATATTTGGTGCCCAGCCAGAAAATCAGGGTGGCAATGGCCATGAAGATGCCCGGCACGCCGAACGCCCAGCTATAGCCGAATTGCTTGCGAATGGCTGGGATGATCAGAAACGAGAAGAAGGAGCCCAGGTTGATGGACCAATAAAAAGCGGCGTAGGCTTTCTGCAGGAGGTGCCGCTGATCGGGCCTGAACTGGTCGCCCATGAAAGCCGACACGCAGGGCTTGATGCCGCCGGACCCGAAGGCGATGAGAGCCAGGCCCGCGTAAAGGGTCCAGGTTTTGCCCTCGAGGGTCGGGACGAAGTCGCTGGTGGCCAGCACGGCATGCCCGGCGCAGTAGGACAGGGAAATCCAGAGAATCGTGTGGTAACGGCCCCAGAACCGGTCGGAAACCCACGCCCCCACCAGCGGCATGAAGTAGTTCAGGGCGCTGAACAGGGCGATGATGGTGGTGGCATCGTCCTGGGTCTTGAGCAGCACCGTGGTGATGTAAAGGGCGAGAATGCCCTTCATGCCGTAATAACTGAAGCGCTCGCAGGCTTCGTTGCCAACGATGTATTTGACTTGGGGTGGCCAGCGGTGGTTGGCCGGAGCAGTTTCGACCTGTCGTTCGGCGGCGGCTTGGTCCTGGGCTCGCATGATGGACGGGGGCGGGAGAAATGGAGGCGGTTGGGGTTGGCGGATGCCCGCGGCTCAAGGGTTCCCAATAAGGATGCCAGTATTCATTGGGGAAAATCCTCGCCGAAGGTGGGGCCGGGGGCAAGTCTGGATCGAGCGTCTCGTTCAGGACCGGCCTTTTGCTGACTTGACACGCGGGGCTGGCGGCGCTTAGGATTTGAGAAGTCAGCCCAAACCGTTTTCATTCCGGTTTCGGGGCGGATGTACACAAGAAAAGCAACTCAGTTACGGTCCAGCCGGTTATGAAAATCCATCGCTCTCACTTCTCGAACTTCCAGAGCCTCCTGGTCGCCACCCTCCTGTCCGGGGTCTTGGTCGGCGCAGCCCACGCCGCCACGACGCTTTGGACGGGGGCCAGCGGGGTGGATACGCTCTGGGCCACGCCCGCCAACTGGAATCCGAGTCCCCCGGGTTCGGGGGATACCGCGATTTTCAACGATACTGCGACAGTCGGGGACCAGTTCACCGTCAACAACATTGTGGGCGCCGACACCACCATAGCCGCCTTGAGCTACACCAATTCCAGCGCCTGGCACGTGACCCAGATTCCGGCGGGGACCACCCTGACGGTCGGCGGAGCGACGGTGGTTGGCAGTCTTGCCGCGGGGGGCATCACGACGTCGGCCGCCCTGGTGGGCGAGGGCACCTTTGTGGCCACGGGAAACATGACGCTTGGCAACGGCAGCGCCAGCAGTGGCAGCCAGGCTCCGGGCAACCTGGACCTCTCGGGTCTGGCCACGTTTGTTTATAACGCCAGCGCGGGCACCATCGCGATTGGGACGTTGGGAAGCCGAAGCTCCGGCAACCTCACGCTGGCCAGCGGCAGCAACTCCATCACGGCCGGGACGATCAACATCAACGGCGCCACCGGCACCTCCTCCACCCCGAGCTTCAACGTCGGCGCCGGCACGAACATTATTAACGTGAACACGTTCAACGTGGGCGGGGGCCGGTCCACAACGACCCTGCAGTTCGCAAGCGGTTCCGGCGGCTTGAGAATGCGCGGCGCCGGCGGAACCGATTCGCATCGCACGACGATGACGGTCGGCAACCGCAACACGGGCGGGACCGCCACGTTGATCACCACCGGCAACGTGTTGTTCAATGGCCATCCGGTGGACCTCAAGTTCGCGACTCTGACCTTGGGCCAGATGAGCCGCAGCCAGAGCGGGTCGGACACCGGCGGTTACAGCGCGATTGGGCTGTTTGAATTCGACCAGGGAGTGGTGGATGCCACAACCATCAACCTGGCGGTATGTTCGGGCAACTCGACCAATTCCCGCGCCACCGGCACGCTGACGGTCGGTTATGCCGGGGAGCTGACCGTCGGAACCCTCTCGTTGGGCAACAAGAGCACCGCGTCGGTGGGCACCTCCGCCACGGGAACCCTGAATATTCAGGGGGGCGGAAGCGTGACCGCGGGGGACATGATCAAGACCACCTCGCTGGCGACCACGGGCATCGTTACGGTGGCGAATGGATCACTGAGCGTGAGTGGCAGCTTTGGCAGCGCCAGCAATCCGATTGACCTCCTGGACGTGAGCGATGCGACCCTGACACTGCGGGCGGCGGAATCGGCCCCGGCCAACGTGGTGACGCTGACCACCGGCGGCAGCACCAACGTGATCAACATCCGCTCCCTTCCCTCGATTAGCGCTTATCCGGCCCAGTTCCAGGTGATCCAGTACGCAAATGCCATTGGCGGCCTGGGCTTCGACAATATCGGGCTGGGCGCGCTGCCGGCGGGCAGCCCGCCGTTCGAGGGGTATCTGTCGAACAACCTGGCCACCCTGACGATTGACCTGATCGTCACCAACGGCCCGCCGCCGGCGCAGGCCATCGTGTGGACCGGCGCGCAAAACGGCCTGTGGGACACCACCACCCTCAACTGGCTGGCGGGCGGTGTGCCGACCAATTACAACAACGCCGGCGATTTCGTCACGTTCAATGACACGGCGCTCACTTCGACGGTCCATCTCGTGACCGAAACCCTGACGCCGGGCAGCCTGACGGTGGACAACAACGTTCTCGACTACACCTTCACCGGCAGTGGCAAGCTCAGCGGACCCACCGGCATTACCAAGCAAGGGTCCCGCAGGCTGACCCTCGCCAACAGCGCCGCCAACGACTTCCTGGGAGCCATCTCGGTGGAAGGCGAGCTGGCGTTCGACCAGCCGGTCAATGCCACCGTGGCCAACGCCATCTCGGGGCCGGGCAGCCTCCTGCAGAATGGCCCCAACACACTCATCCTCAGCGGGGCCAACAGCTTCAGCGGAGGATTGACGGTCAACAACGGCACGCTGCGAACCGGCCACCTGAATGCGCCCGGCTCTGGCGCCGCCGTAACGGTTAACAGCGGAGGGACGCTCGTGCTCGGGGCGGCCCACACCAATCAAATTCTGCTGGCGGGCGGCACCCTCGGCACAACCGTCACCCTCAACCCGGCGCCCATGAGCGTGACCGCCGCCGCTTCCACGACTTCCACTCTCTACATCGCCGACCCCCAGAATCTTCTCACCCCGACCGACGGCATTGAAGTCAGCTTCACCAATTCCTGGCACGGGGCGGGTACGGTGATTGTCGCCACCGTATTCAACGACCCCTCGCCCGATGGCGGCAACGGCTTCCGGCTGCGCGGCACCAACGTCAGCACTTTCAGCGGCACCCTCATCCTTTCCAACCGGGTCAAGGGGGAACTGCAAACCAGCGTGGCCGGCCCCTTCAGCCCGGCCGGCACGGGGAAAATCGTGCTGCAGGGCGGCGTGCTGACCAACAATACGCTGAACGGAACCTATTCGGAGCTCAACCTGCGGAATAACTCGGCTGGCGCCACGGTATTTGGCAATGACGTCGTAGTGGCCGGGACCGGTCTTGTGGTTCTGGACCCCTTGGGGTCCGCGCCGGCGGGAAGCACCATCACCCTAGGCAACCTCAGGATTGGCGGCGGGCAGGAACTGGGGGTGAACCTCAATGGCACCGGCCCGGACCATCCGGTCGTGTTCCAAAGCGTCACGCTGACCGGCGGCGATGCCGCCTTCTCGCCAAAAACACCGGGCTGGAATACCACGCCGCAAATCGGCTCGGATTTGGTGTTGAACAACGTGGGCGAATCGGCTCCCTCCGGCGTTATCATGGCCGGCCTCCGAACCCTTACCCTGGACGGGACCTGCACGTATTCGGGCAACACGCTGGTTAATAGCGGCACCCTGAACCTGGCCGGAACGCTCAGCGGCGGCGGCACGATCACGGTCGCCGGGGGCGTGCTTGCGGGCAACGGCTCGGCCGCCGGCAACCTCGAAGTCAGCGCCGCCGGCACGCTCACGCCGGGAACGTCCATTGGCAGGTTGACCGTCGGCGGCGCCGTGGTGCTGCAGGGCACCAACATCATGGAGCTCGACCGGTCCCTGGGCACAAACGATGTGCTTCAAGCCGGCGCCAGCATCACCTATGGCGGCACGCTCATCCTCGTGAATCTTGGAGCGCCCTATCAGGCCGGTGACAGCTTCAAGCTCTTCAACGCCGGCAGCTACCTGGGCGCCTTCAGCGCGGTCCAGCCGGCAACGCCCGGTCCGGGCCTTCGCTGGAACCTGAGCGCTTTGAACACGGCGGGCACGATCACGGTCGCGAGCGTCCAGCCGGGCATAACGAACGTCGTCGTCGCCGACGGCAACCTGACGGTCAGCGGCGGCAACGGCCTTCCCAACGGAGAATACCGGGTGTTGACGGCGAGATCGGAAGAGCGTCGTGTAGGGAAAGAGTGTTCGCTGTTGTGTAGA
>ERZ795052.2138-NODE-2138-length-24734-cov-6.752097_pt1 | contig 24734 bp, 11 predicted proteins | sample MGYA00375136_ERZ795052 | MGnify/ENA primary metagenome ERZ795052 (study PRJEB30181, sample SAMN05720156) | activated sludge metagenome | isolation source: Anaerobic digester | place: Japan | collected 2015-05-26 ... | reverse complement strand
ACGGGCTTTTTATCGGCAATGGTTATATGGGGGCAAATGTGTTCGGAAGAACTCATAACGAAAGGATTGCCTTAAACGAATCAACCTTCTGGTCGGGCAGACCTCATGATTATAACGACTATGAGGCAAATAAATATTTTGAAGAGATTAAAAATCTTGTCTTTGCCGGTAAATTTAGCGAGGCAGAAGAGCTGGCCGACAGGCATTTCTACGGAAAACCCGCAGCACAGCAGGCCTACCAGCCTCTTGGTGATCTGATCCTCACTTTTTCCAACAAGGGTGATTCTGTAAGAAACTACTGCCGGGAGCTTAACATGGAAACGGGAGTGGTGAAGATTACCTACACAGAGGGTGACGTGAAGATGACACGCGAGGTGTTTATGTCGTATCCCGACCATGTAATGGTGATGAAGGTGTCGGCAGATAAACCCGGAAAAGTCTCACTGGAGGCAAAACTTAAAAGCCCTTTTTCCGAAAAAACAACGGCAAAAGACAACAGGCTGACCTTAAACGGAACATGGAAATATCTCCCCGAAACTGAAAGCTGGCTGATTGCCAAAGTTGAAGGACAAGGGATGAGGTTCCAGACAGATCTAATTGCATTGCCCGAAAAGGGGAAACTGATGGCCACCGACTCAAGCCTTGTGATATCTGACGCCAGTTCGGTGACACTTATCCTCACGGCTGCCACGAGCTTTGTTAATTACACTGATATAAGCGGAGACCCTGCGGCAAAATGCGAAGAAATACTGGCAGGAGTAAAAGGAAAGAATTTCGCTGCTTTGAAGAAAACCCACCTGGACGATTTCACCGGATTAATGAGCAGGGTTCATCTCAGGATAGGTGATCCGGCCATGAATGAAAAACCTACAGATGAGAGGATTGCAAATATTAAAAAAGGCCTTCCCGACCCGGATCTTCTGGCGAAGATATTCCAGTTTGGCCGTTATATACTCGTTTCAAGCAGCAGGCCAGGCAGTGAACCTGCAAATCTGCAGGGGCGGTGGAACCAGGATCTGCTTCCGAACTGGGGCAGCAAGTACACTATTAACATCAACACTGAGATGAATTACTGGCCGGCAGAGGTGACCAACCTGTCGGAATGCCACATGCCGTTGTTTCACATGCTGAAGGACCTGGCAGAGAACGGGGCAAAGACTGCAAAGGCTTATTACAATGCCGGGGGCTGGGTGGCTCATCATAATACCGACCTCTGGCGCGGCACTGCACCTGTCGATGCCGCACGATACGGAATGTGGCCGGTGGGAGGCAGCTGGCTTTGCCAGCATATATGGGAACATTACCTCTATACCGGAGATGTCGGATTCCTGAGAGAGTACTACCCGATAATGAAAGGCTCCGCACAATTCCTCATGGATATAATGACCATCGAACCAAAACACGGCTGGCTGGTCATCCCATTCTCAATGTCGCCAGAACAGGGATTTTTCGTAAAGGAGGGGGCAAAAGAAGCTTTCCTTTCAACAGGACCTACGATGAACACCGGGATAATTCTGGATTTGTTTCCCAATTGCATTGAGGCGGGGAAGATACTGGGCGTTGACAGGGAGTTCGGCGAACAGCTGAGCGAGGCACTCACGAAAATACCGCCCTACCAGATTGGGAAAGACGGCCTTCTGCAGGTCTGGACCGAAGACTGGATCAGAGGCAACGAAGGGCACAATATGTCGGCGAACTTCGGATTCTTCCCGGGCAAATCCATCACCCTGCGCGGTAATCCTGAGATTGCCGCGGCAATTCAGAAATGGCTCGAACCACGCCGGGCAAGAACAAGCTGGACAAGCGCCTGGGATATATGCGACTGGGCCAGACTTGAAAACGGCATCAAAACAGATACGGTTATTAAACAGTTCTTCCTTGCGCCGGGGCCCAGAGGCGGAATAGGGAATAATTTCCAGAACACATCCAGCAACCAGTCGGATGCAAACTACGGCTATACTGCAGCTGTCGCAGAATGCCTTCTGCAAAGCCATGCAGGCGAGATATCATTATTGCCGGCTCTGCCTGTAAGCTGGAAAAATGGCTCAGTGACAGGCCTCAGGGCAAGAGGAGGATTTGAGGTTGACATTGAATGGAAAGACGGAAAACTTAAAAAAGCCGAAATAACCTCCCTGCTGGGAAATCCATGCGCTGTAAGAGCTAACGGAAAAGTGACAAACTACAATCCGGCCAAAGGTGAAAAAATTATTATCAGGGATATTTAAAACTAACTTCCAATTATAAATCTACGAAAAATGAACAGAAAGGTTACAAAAATCGCACTGCTTTTACTTTGCAGTATTTTTATTTCAGCTGCTTTGGGAGACGGCAGTAAAGGAAAGAAACCTATTTACCTAAATACGGCCTATTCATTCAGGGAAAGGGCCGCCGACCTGGTGTCAAGAATGACTCCCGAGGAAAAGCAGACTCAGCTTGGGAATACAATGCCGGCAATACCACGTCTGGGCGTAAACAAATATGACGTTTGGGGAGAGGCTCTCCACGGGGTAATGGGCAGAAACAACAACAGCGGCAAGACTGCGACTTCATTCCCTAACAGTGTGGCGGTCGGCTCAACGTGGGACCCCGGGCTGATAAAGAAAGAGACTTCTGTGATTGCCGACGAGGCAAGAGGCTTCAACCACGATCTGATTTTCACGCTGACCTACTGGTCGCCGGTTGTTGAACCGACGCGCGATCCCAGATGGGGAAGGACAGCGGAGACTTTCGGAGAGGATCCCTTCCTTGTATCTCAGATAGGAGGCGGTTTTGTCCGCGGCCTGATGGGAGACGATCCGCTGTACCTGAAAGCTGTTCCCTGCGGCAAACATTATCTGGCAAACAATACAGAGTTTAACCGCCATAACGGCAGCGCCGATATGGACGACAGGGATATGAGGGAGTATTATCTTGCACCTTACAAGGCCTTGATTGAGAAAGACAGGCTTCCTGCAATAATGTCCGCGTACAGTGCAATAAACGGTGTTCCCGTTTCAGCCAGCAGGTTCCTCATCGATACCATTGCGAGAAGAACCTACGGACTCGACGGGTACGTGACCGGCGACTGCGGGGCTATTTCTGATATACGCTCCGGACATCGCTATGTTCAGACTGCTGAAGAGGCAACGGCACTGGGACTCAAATCGGGTGTTGATACCGATTGCGGAAGCGTTTATCAGACCAGCGCCCTTAATGCCCTTGCAAAAGGCCTTATTACCGAAGCTGAAATTGACAAGGCCCTGGTCAATATCTTTACCATAAGAATGAGACTTGGGGAATTTGATCCAAAGGAAAAGGTGACTTATGCCGGCATTAAACCGGGAATAATCAATGACCCTTCACATAACGACCTTGCCGTTGAAATAGCAACAAAAACTCCTGTGCTGCTTAAAAATGAAATTTCATCAAAGACCGGACAGAAGGCCCTCCCGCTGAATACGGCAGGCATCAAAAAAATTGCAGTTCTCGGTCCTCAGGCCGACAGGGTGGAATTAGGCGATTATTCAGGGGAAGTCGAACCCGGACTGAAAGTCACTCCTCTGGCAGGAATAAAAAATTACTTAAAGGAAAAAGGACCCGATATCGAGGTTGTTCATAGTTCCGGCGGAAACACGGAGAGAAGAACGGATTTCATTACATTAAACAGTTTTGCAACCAGGTCAAAAGACGGAAGCCTCAGGGAATATAACGCGGCTAATTTCAATGCCTCGGCATCAGGTATTATTGTCTCTTCACGGTTCGGAGGCCCTTCAATTAGGGGAATCAAAGACGGCGACTGGACTGCCTATGACAATATTGTTCTTACAGACCTGGATTCAATTATATTCACAATGTCTGTTGCAGCAGGAGGCACCATAGAGGCAAGGGTAGGATCGGTAACAGGCAATATAATTGCTTCCCAGAAAGTGCAGCCGCCTGCACAGCAGCAGGGAGCACCCGGAGGATTCAGAATGGGTGGAAGACCAACCACTGTCAGAACAAAAGTTAATACCCTTGGAATTACAGGCCCGCAGACTATCGTGATGGTTTACCGTGAGCCGGAACCACCTGCAACCGACAAGGCCACTCTCGACATGGCAGCATCTGCCGATGTAGCACTCGTTTTTGTCGGTACCGACCAGTCAACCGGACGCGAAGAGTCAGACAGGTTTTCGCTGGCACTGCCCGGCAACCAGACTGAACTTATTAAAGCGGTCGCTTCTGTAAACCCGAATACAATAGTTATTATGCAGGGAATGGGAATGGTGGAAGTTGAAGATTTCAGAAATCTGAAAAATATTCCGGGAATGATCTGGACCGGTTACAACGGTCAGGCTCAGGGAACCGCAATGGCCCGTATTTTGTTCGGAGATGTTAACCCGGGCGGTAAACTGAGTTTCTCATGGTACAAATCAGTCAGAGACCTTCCCGAATTCAATAATTATAACCTCCGCAGAGGCAACGGCAGCGTAGGCAGAACCTACTGGTATTTTAACGGCGATGTCTCGTATGAATTCGGATACGGACTATCCTATACAACTTTCGAGTACAGTAATTTTGCAATCAGCAGAAAAAATATCACGCCAAACGACAAGGTTACCGTGACATTCGACATTACAAATACCGGTAATGCCGACGGCGATGAAATAGCACAGGTGTATGTAAGAACCCCTGAAAGCCCTGCCTATCTGCAAAGACCGATAAAAAGGCTTAAAGGATTCAAAAGAGTCACCATTCCTGCCGGTCAGACAAAAACCGTATCGGTCGATATTGATTGCTCCGACCTGTGGTTCTGGGACACTGAAAACAAAAGAATCACTTTCGACAAAGGGAAATACATATTTGAAATCGGCTCGTCGTCAAAGAATATAAAAGGAGAGGTTGAAGCAACCATGTCAGGGGAGTATATTCCCAGACTGAAGACAGTGGTTATTGAAAGCAACAAGGTTGTTTTCCGGCCGGGCAATACAGGTACAACCACCCTTACAGCAAACCTGACAGATGACAGTTTTATTGACATCAGGAAAGCCAGTGTGGTTTATAAAAGCAATAACCCTGCTGTCGTAACTGTTGATGAATCCGGGAATTTAACGGCAATGAGACCCGGAATAGCTTCCGTTTTTGCCTATGTCACATATAACGGGGTAACCGTGTCGAACAGCTGTCCCATAAAAGTAATGCCCGACCTTTCACCGGCCTCCGTAACAGTTGATAAAAAGAAGCTGCCGGGCTTCGACAGCAATGTCAAGGCATACAGCTATCTGCTTAAGGCAGGCTCAAAGATTCCGGTTGTAAGTGCAACTGCGGTCAACAAGGATGTAGAGGTTGTTGTTGAACAGGCCAAGGGATTACCCGGGACCGCAGTCATAAATTTCCTCGATAATTATACCCATGAAAAGAACACCTATTACATTAATTTCGGTGTCAGTTCGGTCAGCGACGAATTCAATGGTCCAAATGTCGGAAGTCAATGGAGCTGGCTGAGAGAGAATCCGGCAACACGTTCACTTACTTCCAGGCCCGGCACACTGACCATCACCAGCGAAAAAGGAGATGTTTCGGAGGGAAGCAATAACGCGAAAAACATTCTTTTGCAAAGTGCCAACAGCGACTGGACCATCGAAACAAAACTAACTTGCTCCAGATCTCCTTCACAGCCGGAGAATGCTGGAATAATTGCTTACGAGGATGATGACAATTTTGTCAAGCTGATGCTCAGAGCCGTGATTAAAACAACAAGGCAGAGAGGGACACAACCCGGTACCGTGGACTTCCTGATAGAAGAAAATGGAATAGCCAAATCAATAGGCTCATTTAATCTGAGTAATGAAATAACCGGATCCAATGCCCTTTTACTTAAACTGGAAAAGAAAGGGAATACCTATACAGCTTACTATTCGGTTGACGGGACAGAGTTCAAAAAGCTTGGTACCGGTGAAGCAATGCTCAGGGACATCAGAGCGGGTTTGATTGTCTGCGACGGAATAATTACACAGAGCATGACCAGTACCTATTATTTCGATTCGGACACCACCAAACCCGATACTCCTTTCAATGTATCCTTTGACTATTTCCGTATTGTTAACAGCGGACTGAAATAATGAATATTTAAAGTGTCGGGAGACTCAAGGCTTTTCTTATGCCGGCAATGAATTAATTATTGCCGGCTTAAGATTTTAACCCGGCATGAATTTAAAAATACAAATGAATCAGACTATGACCAAAAAAGCAGTAGTAACAGGAGCAGGCGGATTTATCGGCGGGCACCTGACCGGGAAGTTGTTAAACATGGGTTATCTGGTACGGGCAGTCGACAAGAAACCCTTAAACCAGTGGTACCAGGTATTTGAAAAAGCTGACAACCTTGTACTTGACCTGAATATCAGGGAAAATTGCTACAGGGCGGTTAACGGTTACAACGAGGTTTTTAACCTTGCGGCAGATATGGGGGGCATGGGGTTTATTGAAACCCACAAGGCCGACTGCATGCTGAGTGTGCTGATCAATACCCATATGCTGATGGCTGCAAGAGATTGCGGCATCGAAAGGTATTTCTATTCCTCTTCAGCCTGCGTTTACAACGGCGAGAAACAGACTGATCCGGATAATCCCGGACTTAAGGAATCCGACGCCTATCCTGCACTTGCCGAAGACGGATACGGGTGGGAAAAACTCTTCAGCGAGCGTATGTGCCGCCATTTTATGGAAGATTACGGGCTGACGACACGGGTGGCAAGATTTCATAATGTTTACGGCCCTTATGGGACTTATGACGGCGGAAGGGAAAAAGCTCCTGCTGCAATTTGCAGAAAAGTGATCGATAAGGAGCTTTACGGAAAAGATGAAATAGTGATCTGGGGAGATGGTCATCAGACTCGCAGTTTTATGTATATTGACGACTGCATAAAGGGGATTATCGACATTATGTACAGCGATATCGAAGAGCCGATAAACCTGGGAAGCAGCGAAATGGTTTCAATAAACCAGCTGGTTGATTATGTTGAAGACATTGCCGGGTATAAACTGAAACGGAAATATGACCCCGATGCACCGAAAGGCGTGCGGGGAAGAAACAGCGACAACACGCTGATAAGGAAATATCTTAACTGGGAACCATCTATTCCTCTCAGGGAGGGACTGAAGAAGACTTATGCATGGATCCGCGAACAGATGATCAGGGATAAGGAAATGATGCAAAAGAACAAGGGGAAAAAAGGACATGGTTACCGGTCGGTCTTTAACGATTGATATTTACCACTTGTACCTGATTCAGTATCCGAACGAGGTAGTATTTATCAGAAGGATATTTCCTGCATTATAAAGATTGATGAAAGAAAAAAAAGTAATGGTAAGCGGCTGCTACGACCTGTTTCACGGAGGTCATGTGGCTTTTTTCAAAACAGCAGCCGCCTACGGTAAGCTCTATGTGGCAATTGGAAAGGATTCGAACATCCTTGAACTGAAGGGTAAAGCCCCCTATTTTTCCGAGAAAGAACGGCAATATATTGTTGGTTCGGTGAAATATGTTCATGAAGCGTTTATAGCGTCGGGCAGGGGAATGCTCGATTTTGAACCCGATATGAAAAGGATAAAGCCCGATATATTTATCGTTAATTCTGACGGGCATACCCCCGAAAAAGAAAAGCTTTGCAGGGACCTGGGAGTGGAATACATTATCCTCGAAAGAATTCCTGAACCGGGTTTGCCCGCCCGTTCAAGCTCCGGTACAAAACGTGACATGCAGTTCCCCTACAGAATATGCATAGCCGGGGGCTGGATGGATCAGCCGTGGGTGTCGGAAGTTTATCCCGGAGCCGTTGTGGTGGCCCAGCTCAGGCCTGATATTGAATTCAACGAAAGAGCCGGAATGGCAACAAGTTCCAGAAAAGTTGCTCTTGAGCTTTGGGGAGGAAAGATTCCTGAAGGCGATCCTGTAAGAAATGCAAGACTTCTGTTTGGCGCTGAAAACCCGCCGGGATCGCAATATGTTTCCGGCTCACAGGACCATCTGGGCCTTCTCGTTCCCGGAATCAGCAGGCTGTATTATGAAGGCGGTTACTGGCCGTCAGGTATCGAAACATGCAGGGAGCCTTCAGTATGCGATTGGCTTTCAGATGTTTTACAGCTTATTCCTCTGAATCCCCGGCCTTCAGGTTATGACCCAATCGCTTTAAAGAATCTCAGGAGAGAATATGTGAAGGAACTTGGTGATTCGGGAATTGAATGTTGGGAAAGCATTGTCAATAAGGATGTTACAGGCCTTGGCAAAGCAATGACCAGATCGTTTCTTGCCTGGAAAAAAATTTTGCCATATACGGTTCCTGATCACATTATGGATGAAATGAATAAATATCTTACAAAATATCCGGGTGCAATAACGTCCGGAAGCGGCGGAGGTTATGCGGTAGTGGCCTCCGAAGAGAGAATTGAAGGGGCGGTAAGAATAAGGGTAAGATATTAGCAATAAAATTCTTAACAGAAATCTCCCTGCAGACCGGGTTTTTACAGGAAAAAATTAAATTATTATGAAACGAAGAAAATTTCTCAGGAGCGGTGCGGTTGCTGCCGGTATTGTAACCATTCCCGGAGCTTTGCTTCCCCTCACAGGCTGCAATGAGGCCGCTAAAGAAACCTCTGTGGCCTCCTCAACAGGCAGAAAAAAGAAAGGGGAAATTCGTTCTTCCGCGTATATGAAGAAAGCGGGATCGGGGAAGAAGTTACCCAAACCTGCCGTATCCCTTCAAACGCACCGGACTCTCCAGGGCATACAGATAACACCCATGCCCCTGGCTGAGCGTATCAGGAGAAAGATTGTCCCGCGAAAAGGCTTTTGCAGCCTGGTGCCTGGAGGTGATGTTCTTCTGTCAGGCAACGGTGCTGTGAGCATCGAAGTGGCGGGCAACCCGTATTCGGAGCGAATTCCTTTTAATCATGAAAGTCTTTTCACCCCCCGCCGGAGGCCCTTCGAAGCCTCAGTAATTGCCCATATTCTGCCTAAGGTACGGCAGATGATCCTTGACGGGAAATATCATGAAGCTGCAAGGTTCGCTTACGATGAATGGCACAAAACTCCGATAACACGGGGAATGGGTGGTTTTGGCGGCGGCAGATTTTCCCTGCTTTTGGAGTATGAGGAAAGCAGGACGGTAAGCGACTATCTCCGCACTGTTGATTTTGAGAGTACCGAGGTAAAGGTGCACTGGACGGATGAGCGGGGCAAGTGGGTTCGCCGTGTTTTCGCATCCAGGCCCGACAATGTCGTAGTGCAGTGGCTGACCCCACCGTCTGGAGTACCGCTTAATATCCGCATTACCATGTCGGAAGGAGGACCTGCAGTACGTGCTGCGGGAACAGGCGTAAATACGGCCGGTGTGCGCGGCAGGGGAGCAGCTGCGGGAAGCAGCGGGCCGGGCAATTCAAGTACTGATTTCAACAGCCAGAGACTGATAATTAAAGGCCGTCTCGACCCTGCGACTAACAACAGGGGATTTGCCAATATTACCCGTGTGGTTCAGGACGGCGGATCGGCCAGGATGGAGGGAAACACACTAGTGGTAGAAAATGCATCATCGGTTATTCTGCTAACACGAATCGATTATTTCCCCGATTACAGCGAGGAACAGGTTGAAGCTTCCGGTAAGTCACTGGAAGAACTTACCCCTGATTATAAAGTCCTGCTTGAACGTGGACGCAAAGTCCAGTCGGAAATGCTCAACCGTGTTACAATAGATTTCGGAGACGAATCAAAATATGGTTTGTCATCCGAAGAGCTTCTGTCCGATCAGCGTTCAAGCCAGGGATTTTCCGGAGCTTTTCTCAAAACTTTCTTTGAGATGTGCCGTTACTGGTTTATCCTTTCAAGCGGCAAGTATCTGGCCGTTTCGGCACTCACAAATGTAAATATCAATCTTCAGATTGCTCCGATGAATCTGGGATATCATCGTGAAGGTGAACAGGCATACTTCAACTGGATGGAAAGTCTTGTGCCTGACTTTCGCACCAATGCCAGAAATATTTACGGTATGCGTGGTACTCACTATGCAATATCCCCCACAAAGGATTCGGGTGTTGTAACGATGTTCGACTATGCCGATAATACAGGAGAGATCTGGCCGCATCCTTACTGGATCAGTGCCGGCGGCTGGTGCCTGCGCCCCTTCTGGGACCATTACCTTGTAACCGGCGACATGGAATTCCTCAGAAAACGTATGGTCCCTGCATACAAGGACCTCGCCCTTTTTTATGAGGACTTTCTGACGTTAACCGATAAAAACGGAAATTATATCTTCGTTCCTTCTTTTTCTCCCGAGAACAACCCCGGCAATCTGAACAACGGCTGCATGGCGGTGATCAATGCCGCCATGGATATTTCCGTTTGCCGTGAGGTACTCTCCAATCTTGTGGAGGCCTGCGAATTGCTGGGCATTGAGGCCGAAAACATACCAAAATGGAAAGCGATGCTGAACAAGCTGCCCCCGCACATGACCGAGCCCGACGGGACTCTTAAGGAATGGGCATGGGAAGGACTTGAAGAGCGGTATAATCATCGTCACATCTCGCAATGCTACGGTGTCTGGCCCGGCGATGAAATTGACCCTGACCGCACGCCACATCTGGCCAGGGCTGCCGTCATCGCAACCCGTAAACGCGTACCGGAACGGCTCGCCGCCCACAGTCATTGCCAGCGGACACTTGTTGCAGCCAGACTCAAGGACAGTTTTATGGTGGAGACACAACTGCGGCTTATGATTGAACAGGGGTTCGTTAACACTACCTTTCTTTGTCCGCACGACCCATACGCCGGAATACGTATAGCCGATGCACAGGGCGGAATAGCCGCTATAATGATGGAAATGCTCGCATATTCACGCCCGGGTGTTATTGAAGTGCTGCCGGCTCTTCCTCCTTCCCTTACAATAGGATCGGTCAACGGAATGCTCCTCCGGACTTTTGCCAGAATGGATAAACTGTCATGGAACATGGAAGAACGAAACGTGGAAATGACCATTACTTCGTTCAGAAAACAGGATATCACTCTTATTGCCCGTTACGGTATCAATAGTATTTCAGCTTCCTCCGGTGTATTAACTGCCAGGCCGGAGAAGGGACAGGCCACCTGCAGTTTGCAGTTGCCTGAAGGAAAAGCGGTAGATATCCGTTTAAAGATTGGCAGACGTAACACGATGGATTGGATGAACTGGGTATAATTAACAGAAAAACCAAGGTCGATGAAACGAAGAAAATTTGTAAAAACAGGCGCAGTCGCAGCAGGACTGGCAGGAACTCTTGAATTACCGGGACTGGCAGCTGCAAATAACAACAATATACCTCAGTTGCCTGAACAGGCTGCTGATAACCGGCCGGCAGATTATATTAACCGGGTGCAGAATGACCCGTTTCTGCCAGGTATGCCCGTAGCGGCAAAATCTTATCCGGTAACACCAATGCCTCTGGCAGAACGCATAAGCCGAAAGGTTGTTCCCCAAAAGGGCTTTTGCAGTATCGCACCCGGAAATAAGGTCAGCGAGGCGCTGATAACAGGGAACGGTAAAGTGAATATTGAGTTGATGGGTGATCCCTGTACAGAACAGATACTTTTCCACCACGAAAGCCTGCTGATGCCCTGGAAAAGACCGGTGGAAGCACCGAAGGTGGCAGACATATTTCCCCGGCTGCGCCAGATGATGCTGGAAGGTAAAACCAGGGAAGCCATCGCTCTCGCAATGGACAGAATGAACCAAAGCCCTGTAAAACAGGACACGGAGCCTCACCTTACAATCCCCGCTTTCCTGATGAAGATAGATCTTCCCGGAAATGGTTCCGTCAGGAATTATCTGCGAACCGTAAACTTTGAAAACGGGGAAGTGAAAATAATCTGGACTGACGATGACGGAGAATGGAACAGACAGTTATTTGTTTCAAAACCCGACGATATAGTTGTTCAGCGTATTACTGCCCCCGCCGGAAAAACCTTTAAAGTCCGTGTCTCATTGCATAAGTCGGGCGGGTGGAGTATGGTGTCAGGAATGAACTGGGGAAGCAGAAGGGGGATAGGAACAACAGACCCTGACATGAAAGCCTTTGTACAACTGACCGAAGACCAGAAGAAATTTGCACCGAAAGGGGTCGAATCATGCGAGGTTCGTCAGGTTACAGGTGAAAACATGCTGATTTACAAATGCCGGCTGGATCCTTCAGTTGATAACAGCGGTTATGCGGGTATAACACGGGTTATCGGTGAGGGAGGCAGAGCACACGTGGAGGGGAACCATCTGGTTGTGGAAAATGCCTCTTCCTTGATAATGCTTACGCGTATTGAATATTTTCCCGATTACAGTGAGAACAAAACCGAAGCTCTTCAGAAAAGCCTCGGCGAAATAACCCCCGATTATAACGGATTGCTCGAAAGACATGAAAAGGTACATTCGGAAATATTTAACCGCGTTTCGGTGGATTTCGGGGGCAGCGGCCAGTACGGAATTTCTGCAGAGGAACTTCTGACCGACCAGCGGACAAGACCTGACTACTCACCGGCTTTTCTGGAAAAGGTCTATGAAATGGGACGCCACTGGTTTATCATTAACAGCGGAAAGTATCCGTGTATTTCATCTCAGGTCAACTCCACAATCAACCTGCTGACTGCAGGCGCTGTTCAGGGGGATCTGAAGGAAGGCATGGAAGCTTACTTCAGATGGATGGAGGAAATAGCTCCGGATTGCAGAAAGAATTCAGAAAATATTTTCGGATTACAGGGCGCTTCGTATCCCCTGTTCCCCGATAAAGGTATTGGCGTCAGCTTCTATTACAACTCAGCCCCGGAAATAGGGATATGGCCTTACTGGATTTCTGCCGGGGGATGGCTTCTGAGACATTTCTGGGAATATTACCTGGCAACGGGAGATGAGGAATTTCTGAAAAACCGGCTTGTGCCTGCCTATAAAGAACTGGCACTTTTCTATGAGAATTTTCTTACTATCACCGATAAAGACGGGAATTACATATTTGTTCCTTCTATCTCCCCGGAAAGTTTACCCCGCAGCACCGAACCTTCCGGTCCGGTACTGGTAAATGCCACAATGGATATCTCGGTGTGCAGGGAGGTACTGACAATTTTGATTCAGGCTTCGGAGATCCTGGGCATAGAAAAGGAGAATATTGAAAAATGGAATGCAATGCTCGACAGGATGCCTCCCTATATGGTTGAGATGGACGGTACCCTGAAAGAATGGGCCTGGCCGACTCTGCAGGAGCGTTACAGCAACCGGCATGTGTCTCATCTTTACGGCGTCTGGCCCGGAGATGAGATAGACCCGGACACCACTCCAGGGCTTGCTCTTGCTGCTGAGATAGCCAACAGGCGGCGTACTTTCGACACTATGTCCACAGCCGTTGCAGGTGAAACACTTGCTGCCTATGCCCGCTGTCACCGGGCCCTGGCAGGTGCACGCCTTAAGGACAATCTTATTGTTGATGTCCAGCTGCGCCATTTGCTTGAACAGGGTTACGTCAGCACTGCATTAAGATGTTCGCGCGAACCTTATGGCACCCCTGTTCCTGATGCCCAGGGCGGAATCCCGGCAATAATAACGGAAATGATTCTGTATTCACGTCCCGGGGTCATAGAAGTGCTTCCCGCCATACCCTCTTCTCTCAGGAAGGGAACTGTAAAAGGAATACTCTCACGGTCATTTGCAAGGATCAATAAACTGTCATGGAATCTCGATGAGAAAAAAGTCGCCATGACTATAATATCTTTTAAAAAACAGGACATAACACTGATTGCCCGGTATGGAATTGAAAATATATCAGCCCCCTCCGGTATAATTGAAAATACCGGGAAGGGCAATGCCGACTGTTTTATGCACCTGCCGGAGAACACTCCTGTGGAAATTGAAATGGAACTGGGTGATCATAGCCCCATGGATTGGATTTCAAACGTACGTTAGCGGTTTTTGATTACGGTCCGGAAAAATAACCGCCGGCCGACATGGATGGCAGGTTAAAAACACGGGGTAAAAGACTTTGATGAATAAAGACAAAAAAATAACTGCTCATGAGAAGTTTATTATTAAGTTTTCTGGTACTGGCAGCAATTACAGATGCCGGGGCACAGGCTGATACGCGGCTGAAACTATGGTACAAACAGCCTGCGAAACAATGGGTGGAAGCATTGCCTGTGGGCAATGGCCGGCTTGGCGCAATGGTCTTCGGCGATCCTGTAGCCGAAACGATACAGCTCAATGAAAATACCATCTGGGCCGGTTCTCCTTACCGGAACGACAATCCCGACGCCAGGGAAGCCCTGCCGGAAGTAAGAAAACTGATCTTTGAAGGGAAATACGGAGAGGCCCAGGATATTATCAACGCAAAATTCATCAGCAAAATATCGAACGGCATGCCCTATCAGACTGCCGGAAACCTGAAACTTGTGTTTCCCGGTCATGAAAATTACTCGGATTATTACAGGGAGCTCGATATTGAGAGAGCTGTTGTGTCTTCAAGGTATAACGTAAAAGGAGTTAATTATTCGACAACGGTGTTTTCTTCATATCCCGATCAGGTGATTGCTGTCAGGATAAGTGCCGACAAACCCCGCTCAGTATCCTTCACCGCTTCTCTGAACAGACCTTCGAAGGTGAATGTATATACAGCCGGAAATGATGTGCTGGTGATGGAAGGCAGAACCAACGATTTTGAATCCGTAAAGGGAGATCTGCTCCGGTTCGAGACAAGGGTTAAAATAATTCCTTCCGGAGGAAGAGTGGCAGCGGCCGATACGGTACTGAACGTTTCAGATGCAGATAATGTAACAATATATATTTCAATCGGGACAAACTTTAAGAAATATAACGATTTGGGTGGTGATGCATCACAAAAGGCTGATAGTTATCTCAGGGAGGTGGTGAAAAAAGATTTCAGCAGGGTTATTGAAGATCATGTTGCGGATTACCGGAAATTCTTCAACCGTGTCACACTTGACCTCGGCATAACGGAAGCAGCAGGAAAACCAACCGATCAGCGGGTGGAACAATTTGCAAAAAGTGACGACCCGCAGCTTGTGAGTTTATATTTTCAGTTTGGCAGGTATCTCCTGATATCATCATCGAGACCGGGAGGCCAGCCTGCAAATCTTCAGGGAATATGGAATTACCAGCTTACTCCCTCATGGGACAGCAAGTACACTGTAAACATCAATACGGAGATGAATTACTGGCCGGCCGAGCTGACCAATCTGGCCGAGATGCATGAGCCTCTGTTTCGGATGGTGCAGGAACTGTCAGAGACAGGGCGGCAGACTGCCCGGGATATGTATGGTGCCCGGGGGTGGGTGCTGCATCACAACACCGATATCTGGAGATTCACCGGCCCCATCGACGGTGCTTTCTGGGGCATGTGGCCCATGGGAGGAGCCTGGCTCTCACAGCATCTGTTCGACAGATATGACTTCAGCGGAGATTTAAACTTTCTGAAATCAATATACCCTGTTGTAAAGGAGGCTTCCTTGTTTTTCCTCGATTTCCTTGTTGAGGAGCCTGAACATAAATGGCTGGTTGTTGCACCTTCAGTCTCTCCGGAGAATGCTCCACAGGTGCATCCCAAATATTCAATTTCCGCAGGGACAACAATGGATAACCAACTGCTCTTCGATCTTTTCTCAAAGACTGTTAAGGCTTCGAAGATACTGAAGGTGGACAATGACCTTGCCGTCAGGCTTGAAGCTGCACTTAAGCGTCTTCCGCCCATGCAGACAGGTAAATGGGGGCAGTTGCAGGAATGGATGTACGACTGGGATAATCCAAAAGACAACCACAGGCATGTGTCGCACTTATATGGTTTGTACCCGTCGAACCAGATTTCTCCTTTCAGGACACCGGAATTATTTTCTGCCGCAAGGACTTCACTGGTTGCCCGCGGAGATGAGTCAACCGGCTGGTCGATGGGATGGAAGGTAAATCTATGGGCACGCCTGCTTGACGGAGATCATGCATTTAAGCTTATAACCGACCAGCTTTCGCCGGCAGTACAGCCGACGGGAAGGCAGAGGGGCGGAACCTATCCCAATCTTTTTGACTCACATCCTCCGTTCCAGATCGACGGTAATTTCGGCTGCACTGCAGGAATTGCCGAAATGCTGCTTCAGAGTCATGACGGAGCCATTCACCTTTTACCGGCTCTCCCCGGAGTATGGAAGAAGGGAAGCGTTAAGGGACTCAGAGCCAGGGGAGGCTTTGAAACAGACATTGAATGGGAAAACGGAGAGCTCACTTCAGCCACCATCAGGTCTTCACTGGGTGGTATTTGCAGGATCAGATCGTATGTTCCCCTCAGGGCAAAAGGTCTGAAACCGGCAAAAGGCCAAAACCCCAACCCGTTTTACAGAACACCGGATATTGCAAAGCCGTTGATCAACGGAGAGATATCACCTCTGCCGGTTCAGAGAAAAATATATGAATATGATATACCGACCCGCAAGGGTGCTGTTATAAAAATAACAAAAGGTTAAGGTAACCGATTCATATTTAACCGGTTACCTCAACTTTTGCGTCTTCGTTCCTAAACGGCTCATCCCTGAACTCAATTCCCGGGCCGGGATGATTTTATAAACCGGCTTGTTTTCTCCGGGGCAGTTTATTTCTGAATAACCTTATTACCTTTAGTTATTCCGGATTCGTTGAAGGCATCAACACTGAAATAATATGTTACGTCCTTGTTCAGCCCCGGAACAAGCAGAGAATTCTTTCCGTAAACAATAACAGATGTGTAAAGCTTGTCTTTATCCGTGCCGTAGTTCACAATATAGCCGGTGGCATTTTTATCGCCCTGCCATTCAACCGTTGCCCTCCGTGTATCGCTTTCATCGCGGGTGACTGTGAAGTCGTTAACGGAATCCGGGGTCTTTCCTTCCCTTATTCCGAAAACCCTCAGATCGTAAACCGAAAATTTACCTGAAGGAACACTTACATTTTCGAGTTTGATGTATTTTGTTTTGACAGGCTTTTTGAGTTCGATGTAATCGTGGCACGCATCTGTGGTGTTGGTGCTTTTGTCAGCTATCACTTTCCACGATTTTCCGTTTGAAGAGGCAAGTAACCGGTACCGGTACCATATCTCTTTACTGTCGGGTTTCAGGGTTGACTCATTATCAGCGAAATTCACCTGAATGGCGTTTACTGTCACATTGTCGTCGAGTTCTACAGAGAGCCATTCGCCGGCTTTCCCGCTTTCAGCCGACCACCATGTTCTTATATCCTCATCGAAAGCATTTTCGACCGGGTATTTATCCATAGCCGTAGAGGCTTCGGCTCTCTTTCCGTACGACTGGAGCATCCAGCCGCTGAAAAGGTTTTCTTTTTCAAAATCAATTTTTCGGGATGGCATAATAGCAGGATAGTCGCCGAATGCGGTAAAGGTTCTCATCACACCGTCATTATCGAAGGTTGCGGGAAACAATCCCAGCCGGCGTTCAAACATATGGCGGACTGAGATTGACATTGATGATACGCGCCAGTAATTGCCGTACTTGTCGAGCAGTGTTGAGCTGTGACCTGCTCCGCCCGCAAAACCGCCCGGCTTGTATGAAAAGGGGCTGTAGGTTTCGTATTGAAATGGTCCCAGCGGGTTGTCGGAAGTATAAACCCCATCGGCATAAGTCTTAAACTCAGTTCCGGGGGCTGCGTACTGAAGGTAATAACGGTTATTATGTTTTGTCATCCATGCGCCCTCGTTCCAGCCGTTTCTTTGCAGTTCATGCTCTTCACCCGGCACTTCCCATCCGTATTTATCCTGATTATGCCTTATCAGTACAACAGGTTCGGTGACAGCCTGCATTTTCTGATTGAGTTTCACGCCGTAAATGGGCAGTTCATTCGAGCAGCCCCAGTAAAGGTATCTCTGTCCGTCGTCGTCGAGGAAAAAATGAGGGTCCCACACTGCAAAAGGAAGGGTATCGGGGAATGGTTTCCAGTCATCCCTGAAGGGATCGGTTGTGTAATAAAAAGGCTTCCGCACCGCAGATGAGGCGATATAAAAAACAGTGTCGTTTATGGCAATCGCGTCGGGGGCATAATCCTCAATCGGCAGTGTTTTCACGGGGAGATAGGTCCAGTCGAGCAGATTGCCGGAATACCAGTACCCTCCGCTGTGCGATACAAAGAGAATGTAACTTTCTTTATATCTTATCAGGGTCGGGTCGGCAGCCTCCCTGTAGGAGACATCTGCTGAGTACTGAAAACGGTAGTTCAGGTTAAGCGGATTGCAGAAGGTTCTTTCCTTCTGCTTTTCTCCTGTTGCGCAGGAGTATAAAACCAGCAGGAAAATAAAATACTTTTTCATTTTTAATAAATTTTATATGCTTTATTGTCAATCTTTTTCGTTCAGTTAATGAATTCACGTTCAGTTTTTCATCAAATGAGTCTTTTTAATTGTCAGTATAAGGAGTCCCATCAGAAGGAGTACACCACCCAGTATCCAGAGCGCCATTTGTATGCTTCCTGTTTTATCTCTCAGCACGCCCACCAGGGTCGGACCTGCAAAACCTCCCAGGTTTCCCACAGAGTTAATCAGAGCAATGCCTCCCGCTGCGGCGGTTCCGCTTAAAAATGTGGTGGCCAGAGCCCAGAAGGGACCCATCGCTGATTTCAAGCCCACAAGAGATGCCATCAGGGCAAACAATGCAAGGAACGGATTCTGCAGCCAGGCGCTGAGTCCGAATCCGGCAGCCGCGATAAAAGCTGCGGTTGCAACATGCCACCGTCTCTCACCTGTCTTGTCCGAGTGATAACCTATAATAAGCATGAAGACAATTGACGCTGCGTATGGTATGGCATTTATAAGTCCGACAACCGAATAACTCCTGACAGTGATTTCCTTTATAATTGAAGGAAGCCACATCTCGTAGCCGTATATTCCGACGGTAAGCAGGAAATAAATCAGGCTGAGAAGCCAGATGCGTCCGCTCTTAAAGGCATCGGATAGTCTGAAGTGAGCCCGGCCTTTTGCCTGCTGTGCTTCCTCTGCGAGACGGGACTCAATGTATTCTTTTTCACTTTGAGAAAGCCATTTTGCTTTACGGGGCCGGTCCGGCAGCACGAAAATTACGATTATGCCCAGCAGAACGGCAGGTATTCCTTCAAGCAGGAAAAGCCATTGCCAGCCATCCAGCCCCGCCACTCCGTGCAGATCAAGGAGTGCTCCGGAGACGGGAGAGCCTATTATCCCGGCCACAACGGTTCCCGTTGCAAAAAGGGCTACGGTATGAGCCCTCTCCTTGTCGGGGAACCAGTATGTGAGGTAAAGTATCATGCCGGGATAAAATCCCGCCTCAGCAATACCGAGCAGAAATCTCAGAATATAAAAAGATGTTGCGCTGTGAATGAACATCATGCATGAGGAGATGATTCCCCAGACTATCATTATCCTTGCAATCCAGAACCGGGCACCCACCCGCTCCATGATAAGGTTGCTGGGCACTTCGAAGAGAAAATAACCGATAAAGAAAAGCCCGGCGCCGATGCCGTAAACACTGCCAAATATCCTTTCATCGACGCCCAGTACCTCCTGAAGCTGAAGTTTTGCAAAACCGATATTGATACGGTCGAGATATGCAACAATGTAACAGATAAACATTATGGGGATCAGGCGCCACGTTATTTTGTTATATAGTGCACGGGATTGCCCATGAGTAATACCGGCATTCCCCACAGATGAAACAGATCCTCCAGATACGCGATCTGTTTTATCTCTTTTTTGATTATCCCCTTGCTGTTTAATGTCTGTCATCCGGATTTTAATAATTTACAGCTTCACTTCTGAACCTTGCCTCCCTGAATAACCTGGTGTCGGGCAGGTTTATCCTGTATGCAGTTTTAATGTCATATCCTATCTCAAGCTTTGAGGCAGCAAACTCCATAAGGTGGCCTCCAATTGTAAGGTCATCCGAAAGAAAGTGAAGATGAAACCCCTGAGAATTTATATCGCCTATATATTTCGGGCACCAGAAACCGACAAGGGTGCCTTTGACATTTCTTCCCTCATAAACAGGTCTTGCTGCCAGCATCTGGTTAAGCGACTTATCATAAGGTTTTTCCTGCATATCCGAGCCGCCGCACTTTATATATTCGAACTCGCCTGTTATTCTGAAAGCATAGAAAAGATTAGGGGAAGGCAGGAGAGAGTCGGCCAGGGCCTTCAGGGCCGGGTAATCGGTTTTGTCTGTACGAAGAAGTAAGTGATCCTGCTTGTAGAAAGCAACGATTGAATAGGGGATCAGTGCGTCATCGGGTTGTTCCTTTATCTTTCCATCCTGGGACACCCTGTAAACAATTCCGTCCAGCACAACCATCTCACCGTCCATCTTATTAAATGTACCCAGGCCAATGTTTCCGTGTTTTTTCAGTTCGCCCGCAGTCATGTTTCCCTCGAGGACTCCGTTATCGAGAGCCTTCAGGACGGAATAGTGAAAGATGGCGTCCCTGTCGGGGGCTGAGCAGCTCAGCAAAATAAGAAATGGAAGAAACATGAAGAGTTTTTTCATGGCTTGTATTTTAAACAATGAAATCAATGCTGTTCCACTTTCCTTTCTGTGCAAAAAGCTGTCCAGAATTTCCCATATCTTTTTTCCGGAGACGTGGTCCTTTCCATCCCGGGTTTATTCCCTGCGGGTTAATGTCCCGGTTAATCCCCCTTATTCCGGGAGGTTTGAATATCCCGGGCTGCAGCCAGGCTGATAATGTTTCGCCCGGTACCTGCCTGTCTAGGCAACGGGTTCGTTCCGGAAAACCTGAAAAATAATCTGACGGAGCCTGAAATTTCAGATCACTGTCAGAACAGTTTTCAGAAGATCCGCATCGCGCGAAGAATTACCGACCATGATTTCAAACTCACCGGGTTCCACAACAAATTTTACATCAATATTGTGAAACGCCAGGTGCTCTGGTGTAATCTTAAGGGCAACACTCTTCGTTTCGCCGGGTTTCAGGGAAATTCTTTTAAATCCCTTTAGCTCTTTAACAGGTCGTGTTACGGAACTTACCCTGTCGCGGATATAAAGCTGCACAATCTCATCACCTGCATATTTACCGGTGTTGGTTACGTCAACTTTCACCGTAACGGTTTCATTTTTCCTTATTTTCTGTTTTGAAAGCTTCAGGTTGGCAAACCTGAATTTTGTGTAACTCAGGCCGTAGCCGAAATGATAAAGAGGGAGGTTATCCTGCGAAAGGTATTCGTTCGCCTGTGCGCTTGGCTTGTAGTTATAGAACATTGGCAGCTGTCCGGCTGATTTGGGAACGGTAATGGTCAGCTTTCCGGAAGGATTGACATCGCCGAAAATAATATCGGCTGCTGCAGTTCCTGTCTGCTGTCCCATATACCATCCTTCAATGATTGCAGGCACATTCTGTGCGATGTAGTTTATGGAAAGAGGCCGGCCGTTCATAAGGTATACCACCACAGGCTTGCCTAGAGCCGTTATTTCTTTTACCAGATCTTCCTGCTGGCCGAAGAGATCAAGAGTCATGTTGTCTCCGATATGGGTTTTTGCCCATGCTTCGCGGCACAGGTGCTCATTCTCACCTATTGCAAGGATGATAACCTCAGCCTTTTTTGCAACATTCACTGCCTGGCTGATGAGTTTCATGTTCTCTTCCCTTGAGGGGAATTTTATTTCATCGAGTTTCCAGTTGAAATAAGGAATTGTCGGGTTTGCTGTTATTTTGCAGCCCTCAGCGTAAAGGACTTCGGTTTTGCTTCCCACTTTTTTCTTAATACCGTCGTAAAGGCTCACTTTGCTGTAAGGTTCACCGGCATAGCCGCCGAATGAGACATATTTTGCACAGGGGCCTATAACGGCGATCTTCCTGTATTTTGTTTTTGAAAGCGGGAGCAGTTTTTCGTTTTTCAGAAGCACTATCGATTCATGGGCGGCCTTAAGTGCGAGCTTGTCTGAAGCAGGGTCTTTTGTTACCTTAATGGCATTTTTGAGATCCACATACGGATTCTCAAAAAGACCGAGGTTAAACTTAAGTTCGAGTACCTGGGCGACTGCCTTGTCAATATCGGCCTTCTTTATTTTTCCCTCTTTCAGCAGTTCGGGAAGATACCTGTAGGCATTTGCCTGGGGAAATTCATACTGTACACCGCAGTTGAATGCTATCCTGGCAGCATCCTTGTTGTCGTTTGCAACAAAATGCTTGTTTGCCAGTTGTTCAACGCCGTAATAATCGGACACGATCATTCCCTTGAAGCCCCATTCTTTACGAAGGACATCCTGTAAAAGCCATTTGTTGGCGTGAGAGGGAACACCGTCAACTTCGTTGTAAGACGGCATGAGGTTCAGGGGTTTCGCGTTTTTGATACAGGCAACAAAAGGGGGCATATGATAATCGTACAATGTCCGCAGCGAATAGTTGGCAGGGGCAGTGTTTTGTCCCCCTTCCGGCTGGCCGTGGCCGACCAGGTGTTTAAGTGTCGCGGCGACATGACCGGGAGCTACCTTTCCGTTTGCCGATCCCTGGAACCCTTTCACGGCTGCAATGCTCAGTATGGAGTTCAGGTAAGGGTCTTCTCCGTATGTTTCTTCAACACGGCCCCATCTGGGATCGCGGCAAACATCAATTACCGGCGACAACACCAGGTGTCCGCCCCTTGTGCGGATTTCTCTGGCAACCACGGTATAAACCTTCTCAAACAGATCCGGATCCCACGAACAGGCCAGCCCTATTGCCTGGGGAAACACAGTCGATTCAGGACGCATCATCCCGTGCTGACCTTCGTCCACAAAGATTACGGGGATTCCCAGCCTTGTCTCCTCAACAAAATATTTCTGAATCATGTTCCTGATTTCCACGGTGTCTTTAACACCAAGGAAAGTGGGATGGATGGAGTGGGCGCCGGAACCGAACAACTCTTTTTTCTTTCCCGGTTCCTTGAGAAATTCTTCATCGAACTCATCAATACCCCCTCTCCAGAGGCCCATCAGCTGAGCTACCTTTTCATCAATGGTCATACGTGAAAGCAGATCTTCCACCCTCGCCTTTACAGGTAGTTTAGGATTCCTGTATGCGGGGATTTTTGAAAATGCGGTTTTCTTCACTGCAGGTTTTTTTCTTTTCTTCATTATTGCTCTTTTTAAAAGGTTTCAATATTTAAGCCATAGCTTTGCGCCGTTCGGCAAGTTCATTCTGCATCTGTATCTCAGCCGACTTGTTGATCTGGTAAAAGAAGAGAAGTACAATCCCGATTGCCAGGAAGGCGGCAGGCCAGACGCTGGTGATCATTCTTATGCCAAGCCGGGCATGAGGAGTCTGTTCCACATTGGCGACATAGCCGTACATGTTGAGAAGCGAACCGGCCATTGCACCTCCTATTGCCAGTCCGACTTTAAGACCGATAATAATTCCTGCGAAAGTGATTGCAGTTGCCCTGCGGTTGTTCTTCCATTCTGAGAAGTCGGCAACGTCGGCCATCATTGCCCAGGGCAGCGACATGGCTGCAACGCCCCAGGTGAACTGGAACAGAAGCTGAAGGATAAGCGTAAGTGCCACTCCCTGCGGAGGTATAAAAATGAATGAAGCTGACAATACAACACACATTATCAGTCCGTAACGGAAAACATCGCGTTTTCCGAACCTGTTGGCGAGGGGCCTCGAGAAGGCAAGTCCGACAATTGTTATAAGCTGGCTGAAGATGTTTATTATACTGAAAGTATTTCCGGCAATATCTGCGCTTGCCCCAAGTAATCCGAGTTTACCTATCAGTCCGAATAATCCCTTGTTCACTGTTTCAAGTAATGAAACCATACTGTCCTTGTCGAGGTAGTATTTGAAATAATAAAGAAGGATGCTGTTCCTAATACCGAGGAAAATGAACATTACTATAAATACAAGGAACATTATCAGCCAGGGGCGGTTTTTAAGCAGATCAGCGATATCCTGTTTAAGCGGTGTTTTTTGTTCCGGTGCAGGTACGATACGCTCCTTGGTCGTAAAGAAGGTAATTAGAAAGAAAATAACTGCGAGGACGCTGAATATCCCCATTGTGATCTGGTATCCTTTTGCGGAGTTTCCCTGTCCGAAATGATTAACCATCGGAAGGGCAAAACCCTGTATTGCGAGTGTGGCAAGTGTGACCACAATAAACCTTACTGAAGAGAGGCTGTTGCGTTCGGCCATATTACCGGTAATTACTCCGCTAAGTGCGGCGTAGGGAACATTGTTGGCGGAATAAACCAGCATCAGGAGTATATATGTTATGTAGGCATAAATAAGTTTTCCTGATGGTCCGAAATCGGGAGTTGTAAAGGCGAGAAAGCCTATAATACCGAATGGCACCGCGGTAAAGAGTATCCAGGGGCGGAACTTACCCCACCGGGTATTTGTCCTGTCGGCAAGTGCGCCGAAAACAGGATCGGCAACAGCGCCGAAAAGGCGTGCCACCAGGAAAAGCCAGCCTGCAGCAGCTGCCGATATGCCGAACGAGTCGGTATAAAAGCTGAGTTGCAGAAGCATAATGGTCTGGAATATGAAATTGGCTGCACCGTCACCAAGGCTGAAGCCAATTTTTTCTCTCATTGAAATTTTTTCAGTCATGATTTTTATCAATGGTTAAAGGTTAATACACAAAAATAGTGTTTTGAAAAGATCAAGTAAGGTAAGGACAATCATAAAATAAAAAATAGCAGATAATTGAAAATCCGGGAAAGAATTTTAAAAGACAAAAGCACGAGATGAAGGAGTGTGAGTGTGAGAACGAGTCTT
>ERZ795052.2131-NODE-2131-length-24783-cov-28.187763_pt1 | contig 24783 bp, 33 predicted proteins | sample MGYA00375136_ERZ795052 | MGnify/ENA primary metagenome ERZ795052 (study PRJEB30181, sample SAMN05720156) | activated sludge metagenome | isolation source: Anaerobic digester | place: Japan | collected 2015-05-26 ... | reverse complement strand
CTGGCCCAATAATCCAGTTAGATATTGTACCACCACTATTGGCTACTATTTTTCCTTTTAAATAAGCATTATCTGAATATAAACCATAACCATTTAAATTTCCACCTAAAGAAGCATCTGTAATCCCAGTTAATTTGCCAAGTCTAACTTTGGTATTAGTAGAAGTAACTTCACCACCACCTCCACCATAAGCTTGTGCACTACTAGAAACATCGTTATAAATATCAATATATGGTCCAAATTCTGCATTGGAAGTTAAATATATTGACCCCTTTCTATCGGGATCTGTTTTATTACCAATTCGTACCCACTAAGTTCCCATTTGAGATGCAGTAGTAACAAAATTTTCCCAAGTTAAACCAGAATTTGTAAATGTAACGGATGCAGTAAGATTATAATTACTCCAACTAGAAGTTTCTACCTAGGCTATAATATCCCAATTCGTTATACTACTACTACCTGAAGTTATCCAACGTCTTGCTCTAATTATATCGCCTGAATAAAATGGCATATTACTGCCAGAATCAAAAGTTAGATATAATTTAACGGGAGATGTAATTGATTTTGTTATATTAATTGCTTTTGCTGCATCTGAAACCCAAAGAGATCCATTTGTTGCACGAATTTGATTTATTACATACTACCATACATTTAATTGTCCTCTAACGGTAATATCGTCAAAAATTGCTTTCCAAATAGATGAAGTAGAGTTATCTGGAAATTTTATATCCTCACTCCAAATTTTATAGCCATACCCCATAGGATATGCGGAATTAAAGTATTCTGATTGTTGATATGATCGTGTAGTAAAGGTTAAAGAATGAGTATTTGAAATACTTTTAGTTGCGTAAAGTAGTCTGGCATTGTTATCATATATTGCAAAAGGAATAGAATCTTGCCCTACTCCAGAATATGCATCCCAAATTGTGGCTGCTGAAGATCCTGTTCCTATCCAAAGACTACCACTAACAAATGTAGGTTGTATTTTTGCCATTATCTTGATTCCTTAAAAATTGTTTTAAATTGTTTGTGTTTCATTACATAATAATCTCCCATTTTCATATAAAAGGATTATTTTATTAATTATTGTTTAATTGTTTATTTAAAAACAATTTTTTAATAAATTCCTTCAAAATATGAAATGTACTAAATTTTTTATTATTTTTATTTTCTAATATTTCAATTCTCTTATTAAGTTCTTTAATAGATTCTAATAAAAAAGGAATTAATTTAATATATGAAATTTGTTTATATTCTGTTGAATTTTTTTGTGAAACCATCTATGGTATAACCTTTTCTACCTATTGTGCAATCATTCCATAATCTAATTTTCCATTTTTATTCCAAGTAAATTGAACTCCTTCTAATTTTTTAATAGTCTAAAGAGGATTGGATATCTTAACAATATTTGATTTTAATCGTATATCAGAGTTTTCAAATAATGTTCCTGAAATATGTAAATCCCCACCAATAGTGCAATATTTTTCAATTAGATCCCAATCTATACCACTCTTAGTAATTGTTAACCCATCAGAACATAATACATTATAATCTGAAGTCTAAAAATTAACTTCAATATCTGTCAAATCTAGCAATTTAAAACTTTGATTGTTTTTTTGCTTTAATTTACTTGAGATCTAAATAAATTGAGACATATATTAATTTAATTCCTATTTAATTTATAATTCATTTTGTATTTTAAATACCAATATTTAATTATTGGATTACAACATTATTGAAAGAAAAAATTCCCTATATTTCATTTTTTTCTTAGATTTTATCTTTTTCGTTATAAAGGGGATTTCTAATTTGAAGAAATGTATGCCCTAAATTATCATTTACCGTATTATATATTACATATTCCTATGTAAAATTTTTTGTATTTGTATAATTTATAATATCATTAGAAGATTTTGTAAATCCTCCATTAATTCCATCAATTATAAAAAAAGGCTAAAAAGGTTCTATCATCCATTTTGGACATGCAAAATACAAAAATTCATCAGGATTATTGGCAAAAAGCTAAAATTGACTAATATAAGATTTAGCAAGTTGTTTATATTCTAATGAGTCAATTATTTCTTGAAAATTCTATGAATTATTAGCTACTCCTGCATATATATAATTTCTAAAATAAATATATCCATATTTTCCATAAGAAGGATATCCTTTATTGTATGTTACTATCTCTAATCTAGTTGATTTTGAACATGCAAATAAATTTATAGATCTTACATCAGAATCTAAAGATCCTGATTCATACTAAATCCAAGTTTTTTCATCTGGATATTCTGCATAACTTAAAGTATAATATTGCTCACCTAAGGTTTCATAAGTAGGATAAACTGACCACGATATAGTTCTTGAATGACTATCCCCAATTACATATTCTTGTGTAGGTTGAAATTTATATCTAAACTAAACTGGAGTATTTTCAAATTGAGAAGATGCTGTACCATTAATATACTCTACTTCTAATTCTGAAGTTATTATTTCACTTGCGGTAATTATACTGGTTGTTATAGAACTACCTGAAATTGAACCTGAAGTTTTTACACTATTAGGAGTTATATCCCCTAAAGAAAGTATAATATGAACTGCTGAAGAAGGATCATTGACAATGGATTGAATTCCATCCTGTCCAATAACCATAACATAATTCACCCCAGAACTACCCATTGAAGATCCCGCAAATTGTGTATCAAAAGCGGATTCTATTATAGAACAATTGGCAGATTCTTTTTTAATAATAGCTCTTCCAATTAATATTGCATGACTTTTTAAAAGAGGAGGAACAATTGGGATGCTAGCCTATGCTTGTGCCTATTGCATCGTATCATATTGCTATGTTCCCAAAACAATTGCAGTTTTAGTAGCATTATTTGCAACAAATCTATATATCCAATTAACATTAAATTTATTAGGATCCAAAATCATTAATCCACTGTTTGTGTCATTATAATGCAAATTATCATATGAATTAGTAGTTATAAAAGACCAAGTACTTGGATTTCCATGCAAATACCAAAGAGAAGTTTCATTGGTTTCACTATTTGCAAATGATAATTTTATTTTCTATGTGCCATACCAAACATAACCTTCTGTTGAGGTAATATAAGGAGGTTTTGTTGATTGCTATAAAGTGCTTGTAGATTCCCCTAGTAATAATCCTCCAGGCTATATCTAAAATTTACGAGTTTTAATTAATCTTTCTGTTAATTTATTGGGAATTCCTTTAGACATTTCAAACGAATCAATATAATAAAAATTACTACCAGTTCTATATACGGTTAATATGGGTATAACATTACTAAAATTTATTTCATCCATCTAATCATTACAATATAATCCTTGCTAATAACTAAATTTAATATATGAAACTGCTTTGTCCGCTATTCCATGCAACCCACTATTTCCATCAAATACGATAGAATTTGTAACTGCAAAACGATACAAGGGAGGATTATACAAAGGATTATCATATACTAAATATTCAGCTGGACCAAGAATTAAATACCCCTAACTGGTTGTTTCTATTGAAGGCATACTTAATATACCAGCATCATATTGCCATTCATCAAAATATGTATCTATTAATTTTCCTAAATTATAAGTTGAAATTATCTAGGTTGTTTGCAAATATGGAATATCATAAGCATTTAATTCTACTTCTCCTGTCATTTTGTTTATTGAAGTAACAAAGGAAGAATCATCTTTTCTGCTACCTCCTATATATACAATTTTATTTCCCTATATTTTATATAATGGTATTTGAGATTGAAGATTTAAATTATATTCTTGATGATAAAACTATTCAGGAGAATATCGTCCTAATGCGTCTTTTGGTTTAAATAATAAATTTGTGGTCTATCCTGAAAAATTTAATATTGGCAAATCCAATGATTTAGTTATGGGAAATATTGTATTATCAATTAATTCTATATTAGATAATAATTGATAAGCATTGTTATCAAGTGTATTATTGTAAAGAACCTATAATGAATTAAAATGTCCAGAATATATATCTACATCATTTATAGTAATATACAATGGTACAGTATCACTAATTTTAATTAATTCAGGCTATTTTAAACTATTTTTATAACTATATGAAATTGCTATCTATAAACTATTAGTATCAGTGGAAGAAGTAATTAATTTTTCTAAAGATCTTATATCATAATTTCTCCATTCTAAATCAATAGCTATAGGAATATATATTTTAGAATAATCATTATCAAAAAAGTGAACTTCTTTAGTACCAAAAATTCTTTGATATGAAGGAGGTAATATGCAATTTACTAACTAATAAAGTTGTATTTCATAATATTGTTGATTACTATCTGAAAGTTGATAATATCCTGTAAATTCGGAATTTTGTGCTGATCCTTTAGATAAATTAAAATAACCATTTAATGTATAATTTCCCTCTTGCAAAGAAATTGTAAATGGAGTCTAAGATTTTATTTTTATATAAGAATTATCATTTTCATTTGGTTCTAAAGAAAAAATTGCAGGAGTATTTGCACCTTTAGGTATAGAAATATCAAATTTACTGATATCAGAAACCCTAAATTCAAATTTTTCTGATTCTAATAACATTTTAGAATATGTAATATTAGGATTATAATGAAATATCTAATACTATTGATCCATTATAGATGAAGAATAAATAGAACCACTAAACTATAAAACTTGTATATTGGCATTATAAGCCTATCCAATAAAAGTATATGAATTTTCTAATTTAATAAATGAACCACTATTATATATACGTGTGTTATGTTCATCTATTTTTAACAAAGAATTATTTTTTGCATATAAAGTTCCTGAACCTTTCATAGAACCACTAAAAAATGAATTACCTCTGTGATCAAATTGCATACGAGTAATTAAATTTGTAGAAAAAATCTATCCCTATAAATAATCAAAAGTTATTGGCTATGTAGATAATTTATGGCCAATAAAAGCATTTTCTATATTACAATTAGTTAATATTGTATTTTTAACACTTAATACATTTATACCATTGTTACTATTAGTTATAGAAATATTTTTATAATATTCATTTTCATTTAACAAAAAATTGGTAAATGCCTCAGGTCTTTTTATTTCTAAATCTTTATAAGAACCAAAAATTTCAAAACCGTTAGAATTAAATTTTAATTGTTCCGAATATATCTATCCTTGATCTCTTATATTAATAGATCCTGAAAAATAATGAGTTTTTAAAGAAATATTTGTTGCTCTTTTAATTTTAGAAATATACTATATCTGTTTAATACGTGATAAATCGGAAAACCCTAATTGAGTTATATTTAAAATGGTATCACTTTCTAAATAAATAGAATAAAAATCTTTTAAATCTTTACGTGGATCAAATATCCAATTCTCTACAATTAATTTATTTAAACCCTAACCTTCCAATAAAGATATGTTGCTATTAGAAACATTTCCTACTGATAATATGCCTTTTTTTATTGTTACCTAACCTTTATCTAAAACAACTAAATTATTTGAAGAAGTTAATGATCCATAAAAATTTCCTAAATAATTTGTTTCAGTAATATTAGTAGAACCACTAAATATTTGATTAAATGCAATAACATGCGAAATATCATTAGTTAATTTATAATTTAAAAATTTTTCATAAAATACACTATGTGTAATTGAAGACGTATCAATGTTTAAACAAATAAAATCATTATGCTATTTCTAGATGGAAATATTTGATATTGTAATGTACTAACATTTATTAACAATATCTTGTTTAAAAAGTCTTTTCTAATCTACATTGGCAATTATGTTAGGTTTAGTTCTAAATCTTAAAACAGAAGGAGTTTTTTCGTAGGGATTTACATATATTTGTTTTTGATATTTAATATTTGCCTTCAATCTTTGATTTGGAGGAATTGAATTTCCATTACTATAATTGGAAAGACATCCTATAACAACAAATGTACCAAATCCGACAGGGTGATTGTCATTTATCTATATATAACATCTTATCATCATTCTCTATCTATATTCTGTAACTACAACAGGAATGGAATGACCATTTTTATCTAAGAAAAAAACATTTAAAAGAGTATCAGGTTCAAAACAATTTCTTCTAATTCCTATTAAAAATGAATTTTTTCCTTTTCCCAAATAATCAGGCATTTCGGATATATAAATGTATTCATTATTATAATCCTCTATAAAAAAAGTTGTATTTGCTAAATATATTAAATCCTGATTATTAATTATTGTCATAAATTATCCTACTAACTCCATCTTTATATGTTATCTAAATTCTTTCTTCTAATAATTCTTTCATAGAGTCTAAATGAGATATAATTATTAAAGTTTCATATTTATCAGCAATAAATGCCAATATTTTGTTAAAATAACTAATATTCTAATAATCTAATACTCCAAATCCCTAATCTATCACAAATATTTTTGCTTTTGATTTATTTGTAATAGTAGACAATGCATGTCTGATAGCCAAAGATATTAAAAATTTTTCAAATCCCGAACAAGTCTATACTAAATAGCTTTTATCTGCATATACAATATTAATATCTATTGATTTACCATCTAAAATAAACTAAACTGTAAAATTAGTTACCATGCTTAATATATCATTAATCTAATTTTCTAACTATATAATAATATTAGAAATAATATAATATTGAACTCCTGTTCTGCCAACTATTAATTTATATTTGTCTAATATTTCTAACTATTCTGAAATTTTATTAAAATCTCTTTTAATTTTATTATTTTGTTTTATTATCTAATTATTTGAAGACTAGGTTATTTTATTAGTTAATAATTTCTACTAAAATAATTTTTTTGTATTTTTTAATTTTTGTAATTCCTACTATAAAACTAAGATTTTCTAGTTTAACTCTTTATTTTTCTATATCAAATTTTGATTAATATAATATTTTTCCTAAATTCTTTTAAGCTAATCTAATTTTTCTTTATGTTGAATTAATATTTTATTTAATTCAGATTCTGCAATAATATTCTAAGATCTTTTTTTCAATAACTAATTCTATATGTGAACAATCTAATTATCATATAATTTAATATCCTAATCCAAATTTCTTTTTTTCTAAAGAAGCTATTGTATATTATTTATTTCAGAATTAATAGAATTAATCTATTCAAGAATTTGGGAATATCGTTTTTTTGACTAAATTGCATCCTTTGTTAAAGGATTATTCATACAATACGGACAATTTTCGTCATACTATAATGTCTATAATAACTACATTTTTTTACTAATTTCTTTAAATTCATATTTTTTCTATTGTAAATAGCGTTCTAATTCTTTATAACGATTTTCAATAATAATTAATTTTTGACTCTATTGTCTTTTTTTATCAATTGCAATATTTTTAATTATTTCACGAATTTCAGTTATATCTTGATCTAGATCAATCCTTATTTTTTTAAGTTCTTCTATTTTTTCAGTTTTCTATTTAATTATTATTTTCTATTTTTTAATTTCGGCTTTTATTTTTTCAATATCAATAACTTCAGTATCTTCTAATTGCTTTTGTGATAATAACTATTTTAAATTATTCTATAAAAGCTAAATTGTCTATATTGTTTCTTCTAATTCTTTTGTATCTGCTTTTATTGCCTATGACAACTTTTTATTTTCTATTTTTTTCTTTTGAATTATATCTAAAATTTTCTAAATATCAATATTATTTAAATATCCTTTAAGATATTTAGATTTTTCATTAGCCTACTAATAACAATTATCAAAAATTGATAAATTTAAAAGAGAATTTAATAAATTTTTTCTATTTGAATTAGTTGATTCTATAAAAGTATTGGTATTTCCTTGTGTTGAAAAAAATGTAGCTGTAGCATCTTCATATTTTCCAATATAACTCTGTATAATTGCATCAGTAGCAAATCTATCTGTCCCAGATAAATCAATTATTTCACCCTATTCAGAATATGTATAAAATTTGCATTTAACTACAACAGAATCCTATTTAGGTGATAATTTTCCATATCTTTCTATAATATAAATTTTCTAATTTATTTTTATTGTCAATTTTCCAAAAAATTCTTTTTTATTTTTGTTCAATAACGCAGAAGCTTTAGATGCTCTAGGAGATTTATCAAATAACATGAACAATAATATGTCTATTAACGCAGAATTATGCGAAACAATACCATTAGAATAATACTGTTTCACTTTCTAGACTTGAATATCCATCAAATCTTTTTTCTAACTTAATATCTATAAAGAAACAATTCTCTAACAACCATTTATAGTTTTAACGTATTGTCCTGGATATAAATTACTAGCTTTAACAAATTTGTTATTTTTGCATTTAATTTTATGATCGGGGGAACATATTAACTATAATCCCGTTTCCGTTTCCAATTTAATCATGTTTGAATTGTAAGCTGTAATCTAACAAGCCTAAATCTTCTTATAACCGTAAGGAGTGTTAACCTTTATTCCAATATCGCCATATTTCTTGAATATATTGTATATTTGATTAATGGTTACTTTCTTTTGTGGTTCACTTAATTCTTCGGGAATAAATCCCAACAAATTTATAATTTCATCTTCGTCATACTAAATATCAATAGTGGTTGATGGATCTACACATTTCCCTGATCTGTTTTCCCCTGTAATACCAAGTATGCCCTTACTTTCTGTGAAATCAACTACGTTGTTTTCTTCGTAACTAAAAAAGTTACTAAATTCTAGCTTCTATACTGTCCATAAGTTTGGAACTTTAGCAGAAGCCTACACCTTAATGCTTTCATTTAGTTTCTTGTTAATTTCAAACATTTTCTTTAGGTGATCTTTAGGAATTAACAACTTCACATGCTAGATGTACTATCTCATAATGGATTCTTGATAAGCTACATCGTTTAGATTCTATAATTGATACTTAAAGATACTACTTTTTCTCTATAAATGTTCAGATAGTTTAAATAATATTATCTATTGAATATTATATTTTTCCTTCAACTGCGCCTAAATTATTTTTAATTGCGCATGAGAAGTATTTTTATATTTAATCTTAACTCTTGGATATTTAGAAACAATATTAGGCATTTCAACTATTTCCCCATTTTCTACAACAACATTATAAAATGAATAGTCATTAAATATTTCAATTTTTTCAAATCGTTTTTCATCTAAATACCATAATAATATTCCATGAAATCCCTACTACTAACCAAAATTTAACTGAACAAGAGATCCTGCATAAGAAATAAGAGGATCTTTACTAACTAAATCGCCAGAATGAATATCTCCCAATAATCCATAATTAAATCCCTAAAAATCTTTAATTGAAAATTTTGATTTCATAGGAATACCATTTACTAAAGGATTATTAACACAGCCATGATATAAACAAATATTAATATTATTATTTTTTGGAAACTACTATGGCATTCTTTCATCAAATACGGAGGCTACCCAAATATTTAAATTCTAATAAAAATACCAACCTGTCTATTTATAATATAATAAATTTGGATTGTACTTATTAATTGCGGAAACTAATGGTGTTAATGAATCTAATCTATTGCTATTAGACAAATTAGCATCATGATTTCCTGCTATTATTATTGTGGGAAGAATCTAAGAAAGTTTATTTAAAAATAATATCCCTAAATTAACCGATTCAGGAGACATTTCAGTTTTAGAATGAAATATATCCCCTGTTATTATTATAAGAGAATGTTCATCCTTTCTTTCATTTATTGTATTTATTAAATTTTCTAAAATAAACTAATATTCTTTTGATCTTCGGTATAATTTAATATGGATATCAGAAATATGAAATATTTTATTTATCATTTAATATGATCCATTTTCATATTAAATTTTATATTTTTAATTTTAATCTAATACATTGTCATTTATTCAAAATCTATTCCTTATTCTTTTTTAAATTTTATTTAAATACTTCAGTAAATATTTTATTTATAAAGTTAACTGATATAATTTTTCTTTTAACCTTTCAAATTGAGTTACTTGTGTATATTTTTTTCTATTAGTCAATAAATATTTCCAATAATCCCATCTATTCATAGAATTTGGATCCTTCTATTTTAAATTTACAAAACTAACATTTTCAATTCCTAACTTTACCATTTTAGTCATAATATCATATTGATCTTCTTGAGCATCATTATCCAAAGAAAAACATACCTAAGCATCATAATAAAGTATTTTTTCTAACAATTTTTTTGAAACCGTTTTTCCTAGTAGAGGAATAGAATTAAAATTAACAGTTATGGCATCAAATACTCCCTAAGTTAATATTATAGGAAAATTCCAATTAATCATGTTTTCAAAAATTATAACTGAATCTTTCTAAAATTTGGGATTAAGATATTTACAAGGTTCATAAGAATGAATGGTTCTAGCTGTAAAATAATTCAAACTATTGTCTTCATTAAACGAAGGGATTATAATCCTATCTTCATATTGTCCTTTATTACAAAATCCAATATCATATTTCCATATCTAATAATTTCCAATTCCTCTTCGTTTTAAATAATTAATCACTTTAGACTTTAAAGGAAAATCTTTAGAATCCTGCAAAGATATATACTATTTAGGCAAACTAATCTAAATTAAAGGTTTCTATTTTTTAAACAGTTTTGCTCGTTTAGAAATGTCTTCAACTTTTGATTTGTAAATTGACCATTTATTAAGTTTACGCAATAAAGAAAAAAGATTATTTCCTCTTTCTTTACAAACCCAACAATGCCATTTATGCGTCTAAACATTAAATGCAAATTTTCTTTTATAATGATGGCAAAATGGGCAATAAAAATATACCCACTAAGAATTTGGATTTTCTGGCTAACCTAATAAATCTCTTAATAATCTATATAATCGTTCTTCCATAGAACCTATCCATATATTTTTTTATCGTTTAAATTAATATAACTTATTTATTTAAAAAATTAATATATATTACGGTATATAATCTAAATTAATAAGTATAGTTGTATCTATAATATTTGAAATTTTAATAGGAGAAGATAATTTAGCAATAGCCATTAAAACATTATTATCATCATACAATCCTATACTACTAATGTATGTATTATTAATATTTGGTAACATACAATATTGCCCATTATCTTCATTTTTTTCATATGCTGTTATATTTAAAGTCCTATTAAATTCTCCAGGTTTTATATTGCACATATACTCAAATTCATGAATTTCAAAATTATACTATATTTCTATTTTCCATTTATTTGATGGATAATTATCAGTAAATAATAACATATTAATATTTGGCAAAAATATTCCTGCTACAGAACTACATTCTTCATCTTTATATATTATAGAATTACTAATGTAAAATAAACTATCTAATCCTTCTTGCACAATAGATAAACCAATTAAATTCTATGGATCCATAGAATTTAAATGCTTAATAGATAATATAGTTTTTACAGAATTTGTCTATAAAAATATTCGGCCATTTTCCACTGAAAACATCTATGAAGGAAAATGTCCCCCTTCTAAAGATTTTAATATTGCATTAAACTAATCCTAATAATCAATAAAAGTATTATTATTGTATATATAACGCTGTAATCCTGCCAATTGATATATTGAAGGATTATTATATTGAGTTAAAAAATAATCATACTATAATCCATCAATGCCTGAACCAGAAACTATAATTCTCTTTTTTGTTATGGGATAACAAATATGAGAAATATCGTTATTTTGAAAATTTTTATAAACCATTAATACTATATTACAACCCTTGCATGAAGTTCTGTATCAACCAATTTTAATACAGGTCTAGAAAGTTTAGCAATTGCTAATAACTAACCCTAATCATTATATAAACCAATACCTGTAATAGCTGTGTATGTATGTCCTGAATCGCCAACTTCTTCACGAATTACATTGGTGCCTAAAGCAGGACTATATGTTACCCAAGTAGGATTTGTTGTTGCATTATATTTTTCATTAGTTATACGGCAAAAAAAAGTTTTAGAATTTAAATTCTCTTCATAAACAGCATTAGATAATGTAATTCCTGAAGGTATATCTATAGGATTTGAACTTTGTGTATAAAAAAACATTAATCCCAGCTACCCAAAAAATAATCCTTTAAAATTTTGAGGATTAGTAGAATTATTTGCATATATCAATCCAAAATTAGAAACTTCATTAACATATTGATTATGTATCTAATATGAAAATCCTGAAAAAGAAGGATCTGTATAATTATAAACATTATATTCAACATTATCCATTCTAAAAGAAAATCTTCCTTCTGTAGCACTATAAATATTTAATTTATCCCCAATTAAATTATTGGCAAATGAAATAACTAAAATGTTATTAACTTTTTCGTGAATACCACTGGCAGAAACAGGATACCATTCATTATAAAATGTTTCTGCATTAAATCCCCTCAATAAACTTTTCATCTAATGATATACTGGAGATTGACTAGTACCTTTTACTACTGTTAATACGGGAACAAAAGTTGTTGGGTGACTACCCGTTGACATGTCTGAATTGACAGAATATAAAGGAATACGAGGTTGATCGGGAAAAATCTAACTAATATATAATTTTGAAGGATTAGAAACAATATCTTTAGAAGGATCAAATACAGTATAAAAATTATCTGGATAATTATAATTTACTGCAGCTCCTCCCGCTGTTCCAACATTAATATTAGCTGGTACTGTTGTAATATTTGTCTATGCCATATTAATTTACTCCTTAAGATTGTATTTGTGTAGTACTTGCAGAAGACGAAGCAGAAGGATTAACTTTAAATGTATAAGTTCCTGTTGCTCCTGTTTTGTTTCCTGTTACTGTCATTCTAAAATAAATAGGAACTGAAATTTCCTTTCTAATAAAAGATATGGAAGAAACATTATTAATTGTAATTAATGCTAAATTCATAGTTTCAGGTGTAACACTAGCAGTATAATTCTAATTTCCCGTATATTCAATAGAAGAAAATGGTTGTCCTTTTGAAAAATCAAGAGCAATGGTATATGTTTCCGCTGTGGAACCAACTGTTGAAGGAGCATAAGTTATTCTTCCCCCTGCAATAGCTGTTATGTTATTTGTTACCAATTGTGAAAGATTGGGAATATCTATAAATGCAAGAAGTCTTGCTCCAGAATTAACATTATAATCCGTATATAATTTAGTTTTTAACATTAAATCTCCATTTGCAACAGGCTATAATAATGGATATTGCTAGGGGTGTTCTTTTAAAAGTTCCTATAACCCTTCCATTGAATAATCTATTTCGTCATCTGAAACTGCAAATTTTGTAATATTAAATGCATTTACACCAGAAGCAAGTTTTTGTCTCCCAGCCTTTGTTAATATAGCAGTAATAGTTATTGCACCATCTGGTGATATAATATGTGCCATGTTATTGTCTCCTCATATATTTGTTTTTTAATAATTATTATTAAATATTAATTTTTGTTATTTTTAAATTTTTATCTTGATCTATAATTAATTTTCTCTATTTAGCAACCGTGGAAGTTTTCGCCTAACCAACGAATGCTCTTATTTTGTATTTAAACATTTTAATGGTAGTTGTATAAGCCTGATAACGATATATTTTGTAACTAGCCTAAGCTTTTATATTCCATATTTCATCTGAACTTACTTTTAATTTTCCCTTTCCATAATTATTATCCATTCCTGAAATTCCTGTAAAATCAATTTTTAATAATCCCTTTCCATAATTATTATCCATTCCTGAAATTCCTGTAAAATCAATTTTTAATAATCCTGACTAAGACTAACAAGAATTACCAATTATTTTTGGAAAAAAATATATATTTCCTATACCCTTTGCAACTTCATCTGCATAAAAATTTGTAAATGTTAACTATACTGAAGTAGAAGGAGTTTTTACAGGCTATGTACTAATTAATTCCATTGTAGGAATTTTATTTCTTGTTAATATATTATTGTTTAAAATAACACCGTATTTAGCATTTAAAGAATATGGTGTAAATTGTTGCAATATTGTATAAAATGAAGAATCTAAATTTTCATAAAAATCAACCATTTTAGTATAACTAGTTGTAAATATATTAAAATAATTGGAATAAAGCATTTTATAATCTTCTAACTTTTTATATTTATATAATTTTTTAAAATTTTTATATTCATTATTGTCTAGTAAAAAATCTAATTTATTCTAATAATCTATTATAAATTGAGAATCATAATAATCACTATATACTGAACCAAAATGTACATTAGGATAATTAACTATTTTTTCAACTTTAACTGGTTTTGGTAACTGAATAGGTTGATTTTCGGCAATCCTATAAAATTTAGAAGGAGTATTTCCCAATGAAAAAATAGACGAATATTTAATTGTTTCAAAAGTCTATATTTTTAATGCCTATGTATTATAATCACATTTTATTTGAGAATTTTCCAATTGATTAGGATATAACTAATTAAAATTAAATATAGCATAAACATTATTTATAGAATCTATAATATTTGTACCCTTAGCATAGATACTATAATCTGACATAGTCTATTTTAAAAATTTTACATTATCTACCGAACATTCACCAACAATAGAAATTTTATCAATGTTGATATTTGAATATAATTTGGTATAATTTGATAATTCCTGTTCTACATAATATGAAAAATTAATTTCTGATTCTCCATATTTTTCTAATATTAATAAATATGGTTTTTTAAGTTCATAAGTAGGCAATCCAATACTTACATTATTAAGCTCTAATAAAGTATTTGAAGAAGGTACTATTGGAAATCTTGCATATATTAATACCACTTTAGCATCTGAATTATTAATAAAGGACATTGTATTAATAGAACTACATGAAAAATATGGTTTAGTTATTCTTACCGTATTTTCTCCACTATAAGAATCTTTAACAAACTAATGTATCTTTAATAATCCTTCTGATAATCCAAAAATATTATACAGTTGCTAAATACAATGTCTACTACCTTTAGATTTTAATAAAAATGGTATATTGGCAAGTAATCTTACTAATAATATTTTATTATAGTGATTAATTTCTATATTATCTCGGTTTAAAAGAGATGATTGAAAGAAAATTTTATTTAAAGTCTCAATTCTAAAACCTCTTTCATACATAATTCCATAATTTCTTAAAACCTAAATTAAATAATTAAAACTAAAATTCTATAACTAAACTTCTAACAAAGAATTTATAGAAGTTAAATTTTTTATTCCTGCCCAAAATTCATCTAAAGTATCCCCAAGAAGATTTACAAATTGTATCAAATCTACATTTTCTTCATCATATAAAATATTTTCTGGTAATAACTTATATAATGCATGTATATTATTTTTATCGCAAATAGAAGCAAAATCACTTTTAGTTTGATACCATTCATTAAACTAAATGGGATTTGCAAATTCTAATATGGAACTTTCTGATCCAGTTGTAATCAAATTCAAATCTAATAAACAATGTCTCTAAAAGGTATTAAAATTCTTAATTAATTCCTATATTTTTTCTACTTTACTAGTTGAAATATATCTTTGACTTATAGAAAGTAAATCAATATATTTTTTGGCAAAAGAATTTAATCTGCTTTGATATGTTCCAAAATGAACAAACGAATTAGTATCATTAATATCATAATAAATGGTTTCTAATGCGTTATTAATAGATAAAGGAATATTATAATCACTTTGTGTAAAAGTAGTTAACGATTCATAAGATTGTGAAATAACCCAATTTGATGAAATATCCGTATCAAAAAATTTAGGTTCCCTTAAAGTAATATATGAAGTAGGCTAATACTAAACAAGAGGTAATAAATCATATTCTTCCGTTATAGGCTAGTATTTCATTACATATAAATAAAAGCTATCTTCAGTAGTATATTCTGTTGGTTCAGAAAATCTAATAACATACTATTTATTAAAAAAGTTAAATTTTAAATGCTAAATTATTGAAGTTTTGTTATTGGCAAAAGATAATAATTTTATTTTAGTTTTATTAGCCTAATAATATGTCTAAAACTATTTAATATTCTAATCAGTAATTAAATTTGGATAATTTTTAAATACAGCTATTGTCTAAATTCTATTTTTAGAAAATTTTATTGGAGTTAATTTATCATTATAAACTTTAAATTCTGAATTTTTCCAAGGACTTAATAAATAATATGTTAATTGAAAATGACCATTAACAAATCCATTATTTCTTAATATAGTTTCTGTAGGAAATACTACTTCGGAATTTTCAGAATCTATTAAATAGTCCTCTAACTATACTATTACAGTTTTTTCATCATTTTTAATTTTGCATAAAATCATTTGTATTTATTCCACATTTTTATTTTATTGTTGATATCTATGGCTATTCCTAATGTCTAAATTTAGCCCATTCAGGTATATATGGAGTTCTATATTCCCAAGTTGCCTTTATCCAATTATCCACCATCTATCCCACTAACATAATAACATTATTATAAACAGGTTGAATCCAATTTCCTTCTTCATCCTTTATTTCCCATTTAACAAAAATACTACAATCAGTATTTAAAGCTGTCAATGTTACATCTGTATCATATTCATATTCAAAACTTTGAGGCTAAGAATAAGTACCTCCAGTACCAGTAAGTGCTCCAGTTGTTTGAGATTCTTGAAATTGTCTTCCATAAATATCAGGAGGATTTAATATAATTCTAGCTCTATCAGGTGTAGCTGTTTCAATAGTTAATATTTTATGAGGATATCCTTCTCTTGTAGTTGTAACCATAATAGTATTAGAATTTAAACTAGAATCGGTGTAACTCATAGCTCTCACACGATAATAATATGTTGTTTCAGGCATAAGATTTGATACTTTATGATGAGTTCCAAAAATCTATTTATTATTATATCCCTAAACAAATGAAGTAAAATTAGGATTTGAAGAAACATCTAATCTATAACTAGTTGCATTAGGAACGGTTGACCAATTAGCTACAAAACTATGTGGAAAAATTCTAGTTGCATCTAAAGCAGTCGGAGGATTAATAATCATAGAACTTCTAACTGCAGAATAAGATCCGATCCCGCTAGAATTTCCAGCTCTAACTCTATAATATGACATTGAAAAGGAAGGAACATTTGTTATACTTTGACTTGTAGTTAAAACTGTTTTATTACAATAACCTGGCAAATAATTCTAAAATACAGGGTCAAGCGCAACATCCAATTTATAAAAAGTTGCTCCCCGAGTGGGTTCCCAATTAGCTACAAAACTAGTTGAAGTATTATCTGAAGGAGGCAATATAACGGGAGCATCTGGAATAGTTAAAACGGAAAAAACTGGAGAATATTCTCCATACCCAATTTCATTAATCGCTCTAATTTTATAATAATAATTAGTACCTGACAAAAGATTATTTACAAAAAATTCATTTAAAATTATTTGCTAATTCTGTATATAATAAATATTTAAAGAATTAGTAAAACTCTAATTTTCTGAAATCTAAAATTTATATTTAATTGAATTTGTAACAGGATCCCATTTTACTTTAAAAAAAGTAGGTTGAATCTAAGTAACTTTACTACTTGTAACTTTTCCTGGAAGAATATTAGATAATCCTTTTTTAAACAAGTTATATATCTATTGATATTCTTTTAAGGTTATTTTAGATGAAGATACTAAATACTAATATGCTTCCTATTCATTTGCAATAAAAATATCCTCATTTAAATACTAAAATTTAGGAGTTTCTTTCTTAATTTTTTTCCATTTCATTATTATAAATCTACTGTTAAATTTTCTAACAATTTTAATAAAAATAAATAAGATTTAATTTTTATTTCCTAACTCAGAATATCAAAATTCTAATAAAACACTTTATATAAATCATACTCGTCTCTAATTAAGTAAAATTTCTACTATAATTGAGTAATTTCATTAGGAATATTATTAATATGTTGAAATTTAGACAATTTTAAATCTTTCCTTAACAGGATAAATTTTATTATTAATTTTTATCTAAAATTGATAAAATCTATTTTTAGGCAATTGTTCCATATCTATATCAAAATAATTTTTCTATCCATTGCAACTTAATCTAGTGTATATTACATTATGATCAAACACTTTAAATTTTTCAATATTAGTAACATCATACAAACAATAAGTTGCTAACATAGTAGGATTTAAAGTATACTATATTAAAGAAGATTTCCAATAACTGCTAGTCCAATCTCTTGAATACATTTTAGGAATTAATTTTAAATAAAATCGTACAATTTCCTATTGTTGATACTATAATTGAATATTTGGTATGGACACAATATAATTCTAAATATTTTCTATTGAATATGAAGATTCTGTCCAAAAATAATCATTTATATAATATTTATATCTAGGATAAAATATTGTAGTTGTATTTGGAGAATAATATCTAATATAGCCAATATTAGCATTTTCATTACGATATTTTATTAATATTCCATATTTATTTAATATTGAAGTATTATCTATTTCCAGAATATCATAAACATTTCTATAAGAACAACTAATACTGAAAAATGGATAATTTTCAAAATCTCCTCCAGGCTAATTCCATCTTATATCAGAAGTTTTACAATTCCATGAAGATCCTTCATCCTTAGAAATAAATTCGTAAGAATCTAAATTAAATCCTGGAGTCCACATTACATTATCCGTTATTTTAATCTAATAACAATCTAAATAAAATTCCTAAGAAGTTTGAAGATTTGCATATGAAGGATACAAACACAAACTTATAGTATCATAATTTGAATATTTTTTGGACTAAAATGGTGCAAGAAGAATTCTTGTGCAATTTGATTTATTTGAATCCTTAATGCATTTCAAAGTTAATTGTTCATCTCCTCCTGCATTTTTAAAAGGATATTTTGAATAAATTGTATTAGCAAATTTTACTTTTTCTAAATATATCATTATAATATACTTCCCACGATATCTTTATCAGGATATTTTAACTAAAATATAGAAGGAGTATAACTAGTAAAATATTTTTTTACCTCACTATTAAATGCTGAATTCATATCATATTGCACCATTGAATAACCCTTCTAATTTCCCACTTTATTTACAAATTTTAAATCTACTACATTAATAATTCCTTTAATTCCCAGTATTTCTGAAATAATATAATTTACATCAATTGGTGTGCCTATTTCAAAATTGTCAATATTCATAATTTCTTTAATTTTTTCAATAGCTTTGTACAACAACTATTTCTTTGAATATGATTTATCCCCTACAATTGAAAATTCACATCCCACATTAATTATGTACGCATCTTTTATTTCCAAAACATCCCCTAACATTCTATATTTCTACATAAACTATCCTATATTAATTTTTATTTGCGGATTTGTTTGAACTAAATGTTTTTCATTATTATAGGAAAGAACATATAACTAAATTACATTATTGGAAGGATTTTTTTGCACATAACTTTTAGCAACATTTCCATATTCAGATGGTAATAATTTAGCAGTATTAATATAATCCTATTGAGTTACCAATCTATTTTGAGAATTAATAAATGCAATTGTATTTTCTTTAATAGAATCTAATGATTCTAATCCCAATCCTCCAATAGTAGGACTATAATTTGTAACATTTAAAGATTCTAAAACTACCTGATATTGTTCTGGGATATAATCATCATTATTAAATGCTTTATAATATACAATTTCATTTATAGTATTAGCAGGATCAGCCACTTCTGCTGATACATAATAAGTTATAGTTAAAGTTTTTCCATATGGCACCTAACCATAATTGTTGTTTAATAGTAATAATGAAGGAGTAGCAATTTCTGAATAATCATAATTATAAAACGCCTAATATAGCTAAGACTATAATCTATTTGAACGCTATTTAGATCCAAAATATAGATAAGTTGAATCATATTTATCCACCAATTTTTTATATCTTTTATTGGTTTTAAATCGTTTGAATACTCTAACACCGTTATTATATTCAACATCATTACTCATAACTAGATCATTAGCCATATTTAAAACCTAATACCAATTATTTCCATCTTCATCTACGACACTTTTAATTTTAACTATATTTTTATCTGGTAAATATATTTTCATATTATTTTTAATTAAATCATCACATTTATATGTAAAAGTTTTTTCAACTACAGAATAAGCATAAACATTTTTTCTTATTATAATATTTAAATTTTCATTTAATAATGGCTGAATTAATTCATCTTTAGGAGTAATCTGCTTAAAATTAACACTTTCAAATATTGTATATAAATTTCCTGCTTCTGATTTTACTTGCATGCCTGGATATATTATTGGAGCTTCTTTAAAATCTATATAAGACTATTGATTTTTACCTAATTGTGAAACAGGAACTAAACACTATATTGCTACAGGAACTGTAGCGGGAATAGAAGTTTTAATTTTATAGCCATATGCTTGTGCTATATTATATATTGTCTATTTATCTGAAGCATGATAAATTAAAGTTTCTTTGGTTTGATGATCTATATAATAATTAAGAACATCTCCCACGTAAGCAATCATTTCCAGCATAATCATACCAGGACTAGCTGGAGAAAAATCATTAAATGAATCAGGATAATAATATTTTATCTGATTTACCAAACGATTTAATATAGTTTCAAAATCTCGGTTTAAATATTTAATTTCACGATTTTTAGGTAATTTCATTTAAATTAAACTCCAAAAAAATATTATCACTTTGCTAACCGACAGTAAAAGTTATATTAAGTTCTAATTTATGTTCTACAATATTAATCAATACATTTACAGTATCAATTTCTTTGATCCAAAATTTAATAACTCTTTCTATTTCAGCCGAAACTTTTATAGCATAATCAGAATATCCTAAATTTTCAAATAACATTTTCTATAAATCTATCCCAAACTAACAATTTTGAGAAAGAATACGCTAACCCTTACGAGTATATAGTAAATTTAATATTTTACCCTTTACATTTTCAACAATATCTGAAATAGGATTAAATACTCCATACGGGGTTCTATGAAAAGGATATCCAATCGCTTTAATTTGTTGCATTTTTCTTAATTTTTGCTAAACCTCTTGTTAAAAAATTAGGAAGAGAATCTATATGATCTAAAATGGACTATCCTGTTTCAAGGGGATCAATATTTTCGTTTAATGTTACTCTTAATTCAGGACTAATTTTAGTACCCTATACCCCTAAATTAGGTAAATCTAGTTCATCTTTTTCATTATAATTCACTTTTTCTGATTTTTTTAGTTGCGCAATTTTACTATTCTTTTCTAATATGTTTGTAATCTTATTTGTAGGTTTTTTTGAGACAATACTATGTTCTTTATTCTAATAAAGAGATAATAAAATCTAATTAATTCCACTTTTTTCAAAATATTCAGAAAGAGCTTCTAACATAATATTTTTAAGCTATTGTTTTCCTTTGTCAGTCATTTTTGACCTCCTATTTAATCAAATTTTGTTAATGTAACTATACCCATCCCTCCACTCATACTAGTTACTGGTAATGGGGTTGAAAAAGGCACAGCTGCTTTTATATCATTTATTAATGTATCTGCTATAGTCAACCATGTATCCTAAAGATTTTTATCTTTTATATCTAGTTTAGAAGGAGAAATGGATAAAAATGCCATACTGGGAGCCATTAATGTTACTTTATCTCCCGCTGGTAGTAAAAGGGAAGTTAATTGAATGTTCATAAGCAATCCCTTATACCATAACTCCATACTTTTTTTTGCAAGTTTTAATAATTCCTACCCTTTTATAGCACAAATCATTAATCTAAATTTAACCAATCCACTAAATGGATCTGATATTGGTGGGGTAGACAAAATCTGCCCTACATAATTACCCTCTATCTATAAATTTTCTATCAAATATAAATTAATAATATTGGCTAAAGATTTATGAATCTATTTAGCATCTGTTTTATTTAAAATTTTATTTATTATTAAATCTTTTAAATTTTGACTATCAAGCATATTATATATTAAGAACCAACTATATTAATTGTATGAGGTGCTCCTGTAAATGCACATATGGGTAAACTGCAAAAACCTGCTGTGCTTCCAGCTGTTATTCCTGAAATCTACGTTGGCCCACCTAAAGTTATTTTTGTTGCATTAATTGTAACTCCCGAAGAATCAATAATAACTTCATTAGAACCTACAGAAATAATAACTTTTTTAGCCTTTAATTTAATATTCTAACTTTCCCCTAATAAATTAGAATTAGCAGATAACTATATATTCTAATTTGCATATATTTCTACATCATTTTTTCTTCCGTTAATTATTATTCTATCACTATATTGCAGAATATTATTTCCAATTAAAGAAAATGAATTAATTTCATCTAATAAAGTTCTAGAAGCAGCAATATCAAATGGATCTTTTGGCTAAATTTCAAAATTTCCTAAGCGTATTAATGAACCACAATCTGCAGAATTCTATATAGTATCATTTTTAATACATTCTGAATTTTCATTTGAAATTATAATAGAAGGAAGCATTGTTTCATTATTTTCGCCTCGTTCATTAGTAAATTTAATAGAATGGCCATAACGACCAGAAAATATTACATCCCCCTATTCATATTTAATATGTTTAACCTCATTATTAATATAAAAATTTTTACCGCATAAATTCTAATTTTCCTAAGCAGGCTATTCCTACTAATTAATTATTGAAACATCCGCTACCACATTATTATTTTGATTATTTAAAATGTTTAATATTTCAAAATAATAATATTGATCAAATATTACTCCCTATTTAGTATCTAAATTCTAAGACGGATATTGACTACATAATACTAATTCTCCAACAACAGGAATTTCTTGAATAAATGGACTCCTTGGATACATTATTAATAACTACTAAAACTATTTTTCCCTCTAAGTATATAATAATCTTGCCAATATTGCTCCAGGTACATGCTACGGATATTTTGAAGGCTACTACTATGTGCCTTCAACTACATCTTCAGGGGTTAATATTTTTATTACTTCTGCTAAATCTATTTCATAAAATTTTTCATCTGGTGAATATTTTTTTATTTTATCTGCTATATTAGCATCAGTTAATATTTGAGTACCCTTGTAAACTGCAGGTTCAATTAGTTTTGGCTATTTTATTTTCATTTTTTAAAATATAAGGCTCCATATCCTAACGGATACTTTTAATTAATTGCTATTTTTCCTAAGGAGTTAAAATTAACTAACCTCCCTACTAACTTAATTTGCTTGTTTCAGCTTTAACTACAATGTTAGCCAATTTCAAAAGAATTTCATCATTTTTTACAAGAGTATTCATATAATCAGAAATTTCTGGAGATAATATTTGCAAGTCTACAGTATCTCTTACTCGTTCAGAAAGATCTTTAATTATATCCTATAATTGTGCTCTAGTTTTTCTTGAATTTCTTACTATTTCTTTAAATAAATCCTAAACAGTATAATTTTCAAATATTTCTTTATCTGTCATAATACTTATTCCTTAATAAGTCTAATATGGTAGAAGTTCTAAACTATTTTCTACTATATTAGTTTTAATTTTAAAGTAACTTTTTCCTATAATTTTTAAAACTTTATTTATTAACTATGGTTTTTGATTTGTCATTTCCGTTATATAAAGAATAATAGCTTTTCTATTAAAATTTTCAATTAAATCTACATCTTTAATTAATTGAATTACAGCATTAGCTATTGCAACTTCATTTTTATTTTTAAGAGAAGGGATAATATTATTTTCTATTTCCTAAACAAGCTATTTTAAAACCTGATTCATTAATATTTGAGAATATTTTTTATTTCTTTCATAAAGCCAATAGTCATAGGAACAAGATTCCAATAAATTAATCTATTCACCCTCACTATTTTCCTAATTAATACTAGTAAACTTTTCATTATGACGAATCTTTTTGTCCAATTGCTACAATATAAAATTTCTTGCAATCACAGTAAAATATGTAAATCCAGAACCTCGGGAAGGATCGTATCCATCCATTTTTTGTATCATAGTGCTTAAACATTCAGTTAACAATGCCTCTGAATTTTGAATTCTCTACTAAATTCGGTATTTAAATAATAAAGAATTAACTATTTTTCTAAAAGCAACATCAATATATTTTTTATATAATTCTTCCCTAATTTCAGGATCTGTCTACTAATTATATTTAATTATTATCCTCTAAAGCTATTTACCAAAATATATATTACTTTTCTTTCTTTTTTCCATTTCCAACTTTCTACACAAAATAATTTCTTAATTCCTAAATAGCTGTAACCAGAAGAACAAATGTCTATCCAACGATATCATGTGCCTAAAAGGCTCCTGTTTTATCCACTTTTCTCATTATATTTAACGCTTTATTCATTTTAATTAACATTTCATATAATATTTTCTAATTTTTTATTCTTGCTTTTAATTGAATATATCCAAATATTATAGATATAATTAGTAATATTATTAAAATCCATATCATTATTTTTATATTCCTTTATACACCAATTTGTAATTATTATAAACTCTTAAAATTTTTTCCGCATATTTATTTTTTGAACTTGCATTCCCATTATAACCGTTGAGAGTTTTATTTAAATTTCCATTATAAAGTTTATAATAATAACTAAATATCTAACAAGCTTTTTTAGTTTGTTCATTTACATCATTTTTAAAATTTTTAGAAACTTTATGAACATTTAAATTAATTTGAAAATA
>ERZ795052.2121-NODE-2121-length-24877-cov-5.310450_pt1 | contig 24877 bp, 22 predicted proteins | sample MGYA00375136_ERZ795052 | MGnify/ENA primary metagenome ERZ795052 (study PRJEB30181, sample SAMN05720156) | activated sludge metagenome | isolation source: Anaerobic digester | place: Japan | collected 2015-05-26 ... | reverse complement strand
GCATGGTTCCGGGATGAATGACGACGGAACCGCGCTTAAGCCTGCGATGGGCGCCGATGATCGTTACCGGAACAATGGGAGCCTGAGCATGCTTGGGTAACAGGAAGGCGCCTCGCCGGAAGGGACCCGGTGAGCCGTCCCATGTGCGCGCTCCCTCGGGATAGACGACGTACGACATTCCGGCAGCCACGTTTCCGGCGATGGACTCATACAGGCGTAGGGTCTGCCGGGGATGCTCGCGCGACACCGGAACGTTACCCGACCGCCGCAAATGCCAACCCAAAAACGGAACACGGAACAAGGAAGCCTTCGCCACAAAGCGGAAAGGAAACGGCAAAAGATGCAGAAACGCCCAAATGTCGAACATACTCAGGTGGTTTGCCATGAACACATAGCCCCGACCCGGCTGCAATTGCTCCATGCCCTCCGCTTGAACCCGAACCCGGGACACCCACAGGATGAAGTCGGCCCATCGGCGCGCACAGCCGTGCTGCAGCCGGCCGGTACCGTCGAACAACGAGAGAATCACGCTCAATGTCGACATGACTCCCGTCATCAAGAGAATCACCGGCACACGCCACACGGCGTTGAGATAAGGCAACCAGTCTCCCATGGAAAATCCCTGACATTCTGGCACCGGATCCCCTAATCTGTCGAACGACCAACCAAGGTTTTCAGCAAAAGCCGCGGCCGACTCCAAAGAACGGGGCACAGGGTACGATGTACGGAGCAGCGCGTGGCCGGGCGGTTGGTGCGGGCTGCTGCATACCGGGCCCTCAGGGACGCGCCGGACTCGACGATGTCCTTGAAGTATGGGAACTTCTACAATGTACCCCGATCCCAAACGGACGCTTGGTACGCCCGGCTGTGAAGACGCGGCTTGCCGGGCGGCGGCCGCTCCCTCGTGAGAATCGCCGGCCCGGACAGGACGTTCTATCCTTGGATTCAGGTTTACCTCCGTCGGCCGCGGGCTCGTTCGCCCTCCGGCGGTAGAGTAGAGATCGAAGCGAGGAACTGAATGAAGCTGGATGAATTCCGGTTCGATCTACCCGACGAGCTGATCGCCCAAGAACCGGTGGAGCCTCGTGATCACTCCCGGTTGATGGTGGTGAACCGCCGGACGCAACAGGTTTCCCATCGGCGCTTCTTTGAGCTGCCCGAGCTTCTTCCCCCGGGGTGTCTCACCGTACTGAACGACACGAAAGTATTTCCGGCCCGTCTGGAAGCGGAAAGGGAAAGCGGAGGCAAGGTGGAAATCTTCTTGCTGCATCCTTTGGACGACCGGCGATGGGAAGTTCTTTTGCGGCCCGCTAGGCGCTGCGGGACCGGCAGCCAATTGAGAGTGAGTGACTCTGTAACGGCCGTCATAGACGAGAGGATTCCGCTAAGCGGCAAGGCGGTGGTGCGGTTCCAAGTAAAGGGGGACTTCTGGGAGTGCCTCGAACAGGTGGGGCACGTACCCCTTCCGCCGTATATCCGCCGCCCTGACGGCCGTACCGACCGGCAGCGCTACCAAACCGTCTTCGCTCGGCACAAGGGATCGGTGGCGGCTCCCACCGCCGGCCTTCACTTTACGCCGGCTTTGCTGGAGCGCATACCTCACTGCGCCATCACCCTACATGTCGGCTACGGAACCTTTCAGCCGGTGCGGGTTCAGGAAGTTGAGGCTCACCGCATGGAGGCCGAGTTCTGCCGCATCCCGTCGGAAATAGCCGACCGCCTGAACCGGCATCGACAACAGGGAGGCCGTATCGGCGCGGTGGGAACAACGACTGTCCGTGCTCTGGAGAGCGCCTGTGACGCAGAGGGACGGCTTCAACCGTTCGAAGGGTGGACGGAGCTGTACATCTACCCGGGCTACCGTTTCCGCTTCGTTGACTGCTTGATTACCAATTTCCACTTGCCCGGGTCGACCCTTCTCCTCTTGGCGGCCGCGTTTGCCGGCAAAGATTTGATCCTGGAAGCTTACCGCACGGCGGTCAGGGAAGGTTACCGGTTTTACAGCTACGGGGATGCGATGCTGATACTGTAGCGCTGTAGAGTCCCGCAAGCCGGCCTGGCACTGAGCTTGAGACGGACTAAGGGGACAGCACAATGTTCGCCGGGCGCGGGAAGCATACGGTGGGAAATCTTGGAACTCCGGGTCCTTGCCAAGACGTTGCAGGAAGAGAGGGGGATGCCCGAAACGGACATCCCCGCAAATCGATCAGCCGGCTTTCACCCGATAATCGTCTTTTTGGCAAACCCAGTACATTCCACCAGGAGCAAAAGCCGAACGAGCGACTTTAGTTGCTACGAGGGGGGAGCCGCACTGCGGGCAAAGTCGGGCCGTTCCGGCCACTCCCTTCTGCAAGAGACTGGCCCGCGCAGTCTTACTAAGTTTCTCAGCCATGACACATATCCTCCTAATTTCTGCAACCGCCTTGGGATTCCGCCGTTTGAGACGCAGTACTCAAACCGTACAAAAAAAGCCGCGCCCGAACGGCGGTTCGGGCGCAGCCCGAGAAAACAGCATTATACGCCGAGAAGAGGCCTTGTCAAGCGCGACGCTTCCGCATCGCCGGCGTAAGAGGGATCAAGTCAACAAGGCGATTTCCACTTGCGTAATGCCCTTAAGCTCCCGCTCCATGTATTTCTTAATTTTCTTGATAAGGGCTTTTTCGTTGAGCCGAATAGCTTCACGAGTCACGCCGAAACGGTCGGCAATTTCCTGTAGCGTCTTCGGTTCCTGGGCGATTAAACGCTCTTTCAAAATGACCCGTTCCCGTTCTCCCAAACCTCGGGCAAATTCTTCCAACTTGCGATTGAAAAGCTCCTGCAGCTCGCCCCGTGCCAGACGATCCTCAATCTGCTCTTCCGTGGTCCGTAACGTATCCACAAAACGCAGCTTCTCATCCTCGTCCACGTAAGCGTCCAGGCGCAGGTCGCCCGATTCGATGTTACTCTCCACCGCGCGAACGTCCTCTTCACTTACGTTCAAGCGCTCCGCCAACAACTGGTGCGTCGGCTCAATCCCCTGCAATCGCAGACGCTCCTTCTCGCGCCGAAGGTTGAACAGCAGACGACGGCGCTCATTGGTAGTCCCTACCCGGACGATACGAAAGTTGTCGAGCAGAAATTTGATGATGTATGCCTTGATCCACCACGAAGCGTACGTGGGGAGCCGATTCCCTTTGTACGGATCGAAGCGCTTCACCGCCTCGATCAAGCCGAGATTGCCTTCCTGAATGAGATCGATGACGTTGTGGTATACGCGAGCGTACAGACGGGCAATCTTCACCACCAGACTGAGGTTCGCCGTGACCAGGCGCCAGGCGGCCTGCTGATCGCCTTCCTCACGGTAGCGAACCGCCAGTTCATACTCTTCTTCGGCGCTCAGGGGCTTGAACCGACGAATCTCCGCCAGATAACGCTGGAGCGGAGTAAGGGGGACCGGACGGGTCTCTTCTTGCACGGCTAAGAGGTGGTCTTCAACTTCGGCGCCAGCGTCGGTTTCCCTTAACTCTTCGTCGGTCTCGCCACTTAGGTCTTCAAGTTCGGCAAAAACCTCGACCTCGTCTTCCGGAGCCGACGCCTCCTCCTGGGGCTCTTCCTCGACCGCCATGGGAGAAACGCGAGAATCCGGTCCCGCCTCCATCGATTGCTTGCGCGGGCTCACTTTTGGGATTCTAACATAGCGACCGCCGACCCCGGGATTGACCGGCGGACGACCCCAAACACCCGTCAACTATCCCAAGACCACCCCGAACCGGGATTCACCTTGCTCTTCGCTGCAGTCCCAACAACTCAATAATGCGATCCTTATCCGCTTCAACCTGAATCGGCCGATTGGCAAATGTGGAGTGCAATTTGCCTCGTTTTCGCACAAGGATCGTCTCGTAGGCGGCCTCTTCGTACAAGTTGTCGAGGTGGTAGTTCACCGTGTAGTCCGGATCCTTCAGCTGGTTCCCGGTCAAAATCGCCACGATCTCCTCGTCGGGATCGATCGTGATCCGAGGATCACCGACCCGGCTCATGGCCATCAGCTTCCTCAATCCGGCGACGGTGGTGGCGGAGGCCGGCTCGCACCCGATGCCGTCTCGGCCCAGTACGGCCTTAGCGTCGGCGATTTCCTGTTCGGTAACGACATCGCACCATCCGTCGCTGAACTCCAAGGCCCGGACGGCTTTCTTCCAGCTGATGGGCTTGCCGATCTTAATGGCGCTTGCCAGCGTAAAAGCGTGGTCAACGGGCACGAGCTCCCGAGAGCTTGAGACCAAGGTCCGGTACAGGGGGCTCGCTCCCGCCGCTTGGATAATGGTCAGTCGCGGCACCTTGTCGATGAAGCCCAACTCCTTCAGTTCCATCAACGCCTTGCCGTAAGAAGAGCTGTTCCCCAAATTGCCCCCGGGCACTACGATCCTGTCGGGGATCTTCCAGTCCAACTGCTCAAACAGGTGAAGCATCACCGTCTTTTGCCCCTCCAAGCGGAAGGGATTGACCGAGTTCATGAGATAGAGATCCGTCTCCCGCGACAGTTCCTGCACCAACTGCATGGCGACGTCGAAATCGCCCTCAATCTGGATGGTGACGGCTCCATAATCAAGACTCTGGGAAAGCTTCCCGTAGGCGATCTGCCCCTCCGGGATGAAGACCACCGCCCGCATCGTGGTACGGGCGCAGTATGCGGCCATCGAGGCCGACGTGTTGCCGGTCGAGGCACAGGCCACGGCGGAGGAACCCAGTTTACGGGCCTGGGTGATGGCTACCGTCATTCCATAGTCTTTGAAAGAGCCGGTCGGGTTCCAACCCAGCGGTTTCACCTTCAATCGGCGGATTCCGGCATATTCCGCGGACTTCGGAGCATCCAGAACGGGAGGGTTGCCCTCCCCCATGGTCACAACCCACCGATAGTCGCCCGGCCCAAAGGGAAGCAACTCCCGGTAGCGCCACACGCCGCTGACATCCAGCGGGTGGTTGGAACAGCGGCGGCGCAGAAAGAGGCTCCGCAGAAAATCGGGGTCTACATCCTTTGGAAAGTCGTAAACGATGTCGAGCAAGTCCGTACAAACGGGGCACCGATAGATCTTACTTTCGATAGGAAACTCGAGACCGCAGCCCGGAGTATTGATGCAGCGGAAGCGATAGCTTGTTTCCAGCCGCTTGTAGCCCGTGTCCGGTTCCGGAAATTCACCCGCTCTCCCCACGACTTCACCCTCCCGTAACAGTCAAGAGGCCGAAAGCTCCAGCCGAACGCCCAAGTTCAGCCATAAGGTCCGAACATGCCCGATCCCAGCCTCAGCAACCCATCTAACACCCCTTACACCCCCGCAGCCGAAGACCATCATGCTACCACGCTCAGGATCGACCGGCACCCGAACAAGCTCACAACTCAGGCCCGACACGTCGCAAGCGCCAAGCCGCCGCGGATGCCGCCGAGAGCAATAGGCGCCAAAGTTTCGAGGCTCGAAGTCCAAGGTGTCATCCGACGGCGCGGCCGGCACACTGCACTCACGCAAAAGAGCGGTCCACTTTCCAGCGGCAAGGCTGTATCATGAGCTTCGATTATGCGCGTTGGACTGTTCGTTACCTGCCTGGTGGATCAGCTTTTCCCTCGCGTCGGTGCGCGCACCCTTCAGTTGCTTCGGTTGGTGGGGCTCGAGGTCGTCGTCGATCCGCGAGGAGTCTGCTGCGGCCAGCCGGCCTTCAATACAGGTTTCACGGCCGAAGCTCGACGCGTCGCCCGCGGGCTGCTGGACTGCTGGGACGACTGCGACGCAGTGGTGGCTCCGTCCGGCTCCTGCGTCGCCATGATCCGACACCACCTGCTCGAGCTTTTCGAAGACGATCCGGCGCTCAAAGACACCGCCCGTTCTCTGGCCGAGCGCACGTGGGAACTGTCCGATTTTCTCGTCAACCGATTAGGAATCACCGACGTGGGCGCTCGCTTCTCCCACGTTGTCACTTATCACGACTCTTGCCACACGTTGCGAGAGCTCCGGATTGAGAAAGAGCCACGGTTGCTGTTGCAGGAGGTTCGAGACCTCGAACTGGTCGAGATGAACGACGGCAACGCCTGCTGCGGATTCGGCGGAACCTTCGCGGTCAAGTTTCCGGACATCTCGTCCGCTATCGGAAACGAGAAGGTCCGCTCCATTAAGGCCACGGGTGCCCAGTTCGTGGTAGGCGGCGACGTCAGTTGCCTGATGCATATCGGAGGTCTTCTGCAGCGGGCCGCACTGCCGATCCGACCTCTGCACTTGGCCGAAGTACTGACGGAGTCCTCATGATTCGCATTCGCCCGCAGACTGCACGTTATCTTTACGACCGGCACCTGCAGGAAGTGCTGCGCACCACCATGGCCACCGCCCAGCAGGCACGTGACGAGGCGGTGGCGGAAGTGGAGAACTGGGAAGAGCTGCGCAACTACGCCCGCCAGGTGAAACTTCACACCCTGGCCCACCTGGGTGACTACCTCGAGGCGCTGGCCGATCGTATCTCGTCCCGGGGAGGCCGAGTCTTTTGGGCTGAGACGGCGGAGGACGCGTGCAATTACGTTGTCGAGACAGCCCGGCGCCACAGCGCCCGCACCGTGGTCAAGAGCAAGACCATGCTGGGCGAAGAGATCGGCATCAATACGGCATTGCAGAAGGCCGGCGTCGAACCGGTCGAAACCGATCTGGGAGAATTCATCGTCCAGCTCTGCCAGGAACCCCCGTTCCACATCATTACACCTGCCTTCCATAAGACCCGGCAGGATGTGGCCCGGATTTTCACCCAGCACCTAGGGCAACCCTTAGGCGAGGATCCGGAAGAACTCACGGCCGCAGCCCGCAAGGCTCTGAGGGAAAAGTTCCTTCAAGCTGACTTGGGCATTACAGGGGTCAACTTGGCGGTCGCCGATTCGGGTCACCTGGTGGTCGTAGAGAACGAAGGAAATGCGCGCCTTTCGCTCTCCGCTCCACCGGTGCACATTGCTTTGATGGGCATCGAAAAGGTCATCCCCCGCCTGCAGGACCTTCCGGTGTTCCTGAAATTGCTGACCCGTAGCGCAACCGGCCAACGGATTACCAGCTACGTCAACCTAATCGGAGGGCCGAGATGCCCCGAAGAAGTCGACGGCCCGGAGGAATTCCATCTCGTGCTGGTCGACAACGGGCGCAGTCGCATTTTGGCGGACGAGCGGAAACGCGAGACCCTCGCCTGCATCCGCTGTGGCGCCTGCCTTAACGTTTGTCCGGTCTACGGGAGGATAGGCGGCCACGCCTATCGTACGGTTTACCAGGGGCCCGTCGGAGCCGTGCTGATGCCTCAATTGTTGGGTCCGGAACAGGTTCCCGAGCATCCTTTCGCTTCGACTCTGTGCGAGGCATGCCGGGACATCTGTCCGGTAAAAATCGATATCCCAAGACTTCTGCTGGAACTTCGTCGCGAGCTTCCCCGCCGGTACCGCCGAGGCGATGCTTTGGCTATGCGGGTATGGGCCTGGACCTTCGAGAATGCCGGCCGCTACGCCGGAATCTCCGCCTGGGGTCGCCGCCTGTTGCGTCTTTTCTACCGCGACGGCCGACTCGCTCTTCCGCTGCCCGTGCTCGGCCGGTGGCAGAGCACTCGGGACTTGCCCCGCTTACCGAACAAGACGTTCTACGAAGAATTCTCCAACCAATCGGCTGACGGGGGAGGAAACGGACAATGAAACAAAGCGTTATACCGGCGAAGTTGCGTCGATCGGCCGGCTCGGCTCCACCACTTCCCGTCGAACCGCCCGCCGGTCCCGACATCGCCGATCCCGTGGAGCGGTTTTGCCGGGAGGCGGAACAGGCTCAAGCCAGGGTGCGGCTTCGCCCCGACCCCTTGGAGGCGCTCCGGGAGGCGGCCGTCTCCGCCGGTACAGACACGATCTACTGGCAAGATCCTGCCGCCGCTTCGGCCCTGGGGATACCACTCGCAGGCGGGGAATCGTCCGCTGAACCAAGTCTCTTCTACTCTGCAGTGCCTGGAGCACAGGATTCCGAAGCTCCGTCTGCTCCCTTGGAGGTTCGGCGCCGACCATACGACCGGAGGGTGATCAGCCAAGTCAGGCTGTCGGTAGCCACCGCGCGCGCAGGCATTGCAGAAACCGGCACGGTGCTCGAATCAACGCTCCCTCCGGGAGGTCGACTCCTGCCGATCCTGGCCCCCCACCACGTGGTGCTTCTGCCGGAGAATGAGATTTACCCGACCTTGGGCCACTACCTCCAAGCTTGGGGGGCGGAATCGCTCGCGCCGGGAAGCAACCTCTTCATGACCGGGCCCAGTCGTACCGCCGATATCGAGAAGGTCCTCATTTTGGGAGTTCACGGACCCCACCGACTTTGGATTTTCATCCTCTCTTGACGTGTTCGGTTTACACTATTCGTCAAGACATGACTACGTATCGGGTGGTGAAGAGGGTTTTCTTCAGCTACGGCCATCGTCTACTGGACTACGCCGGCAAGTGTGCCCACCTTCACGGGCACAACGCCAAGGTGGAAGTCGTGCTGGCCGCTCGTGACCTGGACGCCCGAGGCATGCTTTGGGATTTCGGTGAAATCGCCGGGAGGCTGGAAGGCTTCGTAAAGGAGCATCTGGACCACCGCATGCTTTTGCGGCGGGACGATCCTCTGGTCTCCCTCCTCTCGAGTGCCGGAGAGCCGGTTGTCCCCCTGGACTTCAACCCGACGGCCGAAAACCTTGCGCGATTTCTTTTCGAAGCCGCCCGTGACCATGGGCTTCCGGTCGTTTCGATTCGGTTTTGGGAGAGCCCGAACTCCTGCGCCGAATACACTTCCGAAGGACCGGCCCCTTCGTCGCCTTGACGGCGGTTGTACCGGCGGTGCGATCTTTGGTCAAATCGCGTGTTCCTCGACCGCCCGGCTCAGGAACCGGAAAAGCGGAGCCGAATAAAGAACTCACGGTTACCACGAGCGCCGCGGACCGGACACTCCATGGTTCCGAGCACGCGCAAGCCGGCTTGTTCGGCTCGCGTGACGACCTGCTGAAGAGCTTCTCCGCGGATCCGATCGTCGCGTACCACTCCGCCGCGAGGCACATCCTCCCGCCGAGCTTCGAACTGGGGCTTGACCAGCAGAAGCAGATCAGCCCCGGGGAAATTTCGGAGCACCGGTAAAATCAATCGCAGCGAAATAAAAGAAAGATCGGCCGCAACCAGGTCCACCCTTTCCGGTACGGCGTCGGCCGTCAAGTACCGTACGTTGATCCCTTCACGGACCTCAACACTGGGATTCCTCCGTAACGACCAGTCGAGGACTCCCTTTCCCACGTCAAAAGCGTACACCCGACGGGCTCCGTGTTGCAGCAAACAGTCGGTGAATCCACCGGTCGAGGCTCCCAGATCGACACAGATCTTACCTCTAACCTCGACGCCGAAACGGCGCAGCGCAGCCTCCAGTTTGTACCCTCCGCGGGAGACATACCGATGAACCGGGCGCAAGTCCAGATCACAATCCTCCGGCAAAAGGAAACCGGGCTTCAGAGGTTCACCTGTCTTCAACCGCACCCGCCCACTTAGAAGCAGCCGTTGAGCCTCCACACGATCCTTGGCCCAGCCGCGTTTGACCACTAAATCATCGGCCCGAATCCGCTTCATGGCAGGTGACAAAGACGGCCCGGCATCAGTGCCGGCGGGAGGCGACAAAGCGGGCCAGTTGCACCAATCGGTAAGCTCGCGGACCAAGAGGTTCCAGTCCCGCCACGGCTTCGTCCACCAATCGCTCCGCTTCCCGCCGACTGCTTTCAAGCCCGAACAGCGCCGGGTACGTGGCCTTCTTTTGCACGCGGTCCTTACCCAAGGTCTTGCCGACCTCCTGCTCCGATCCCGTCTCATCGAGAATGTCGTCGACGATCTGGAAGGCCAAGCCAATCTTCCGACCGAACTTCCGACATTGCTCCTCGACGGCGACTTCCGCTCCACAGAGGAAAGCGGCTCCCGCCACGGAGATTTCAATGAGAGCCGCAGTCTTGCACGCATGAATGAAGCGGAGTTCCTCCGCCGTGTACGGCTTTCCTTGCGTAAGTAAATCAACGACCTGTCCGGCTATCACGCCGCGCGGCGTACCGATGGCCTCACACAGGCGATGGATCAGTTCCAGGCGGCACGCCTCCGTCGCCGCCTCGTTCCGGGGACGCGCCAGCAACCAAAAGGCCCTGGCCATCAGGGCGTTTCCCGCCAGGATAGCGACGGCCTCACCGAACCGCTTGTGACACGTGGGTCTTCCCCTACGGAAATCATCGTTGTCCATCGCCGGCAGGTCGTCGTGGATCAGAGAGTACGTGTGAAGCATTTCCAAGGCACAGGCGAAGTCCATGACCCTCTCTTCGTCACCCAGAGCCTCGGCGGTAGCCAGAGCGAGGATGGGGCGAAACCGTTTTCCGCCCGCAAATACACTGTAGTGCATGGCTTGGTGAACCTGAGCAGGCACTTCGGTCTCGGAGGGAAGATAACGTTTCAGACATTCATCCACCCGCCGACGCTGCCGGGCGAGGTATTCGCCCAAACTCTCCCTGGAATTTCCTTCCTCAGCGACTCTGGTCTTCGTCTCCGACATCTTGGGTACCCGCTTCCTCCTCGAGCCGGAAGGGTTGCTCCACCATCTCGCCTTTCGCGTTCTTCACCAAAATCTCGACTTTCCGCTCCGCCTCTTCCAACTTCTCGGTACAGAAGCGCGACAGCTTCATCCCCTCCTCAAACAACTTCATCCCCTCTTCCAGGGAGAGATCCCCCCCTTCCAGCATCTGAACAATCTCTTCGAGGCGCCTGAGAGCCGTCTCGAAATCCGTCGCTTCAACCTTCTTTTCGGGCTCCGAAGACCCCGCCTTGGACTCGGACATGCATTAACTCCTTCGGTCTCAGTTGATCAGGCGACCGCACTACCATTCCGGCCTGATTCGTTACGATGGCATAGCCCCGCTGCAGCACTTGCAGTGGAGAATAGGCCTCCAGCTTTCCCTGCGCTTGCCTGACGCGGGCGCTCACATCCGACAAGTAAAGTTGCGTAGCGCGAACCAACGAGTTCCAGTCTTCTCTCACCCGTCGCCGTGTCTTGTCCAGGAGAGGACCCATTGCAGCCGACAAACGCAGGCGAGCCTCATCGAGACGTTGCAGCTGAAACCGGACTCGGGTTTCGGCGTCTACGAACCCTCGGCTGTGGCGCAACCGCTCCAGCTTCTGCCGCCACCCTTGCAAGATATACCTTATCCCCTGGACGGCCCGACGCGTCAGTTGCTCGACGCGATGCAACAGTTCTTCTCGGTGGGCGGACACAATTTCGGCTGCGGCGGAAGGGGTCGGGGCTCTCAAATCGGCGACGAAATCGGCTATGGTGAAGTCGATCTCATGCCCCACCGCCGATATAACAGGAATGCGCGACCGAAAAATCGCCCGAGCCACGGCCTCTTCGTTAAAAGCCCACAGATCCTCCAGCGAGCCGCCGCCGCGACCTACGATCAGCACGTCGATATCGTCGCGGGAGTTCAGGTAATCGATCCCCGCGGCAATCTCTTCCGCCGCCCCTTTTCCCTGCACACGGGTGGGATAGATCAAGACGTCGATGCGATCGTTGCGTCGCTTCAAGACCCGGAGAATGTCCTGGACGGCCGCCCCCGTGGGTGAGGTGACTACGCCGATCCGGCGCGGCAGCAGAGGCAGCTTCTTCTTGTGGGCGGAATCAAACAACCCTTCCGCCTGCAGCCTGGCTTTCAACTGCTCGAAAGCGAGTTGGAGAGCCCCGCGCCCGAGCGGCTCCATCGTCTCCACCATCACCTGCAGCTGGCCTCGGGGCGGATAGACGGTCACAGAGCCGCGCACCAATACGTCCATGCCGTCTTCCGGATCGAATTGGAGCAGGCGGTTATGCAGGCGGAAGAAAACCGCCGCAATCTGGGCGTCTTTATCCTTCAAAACGAAATACCAATGACCGGACGGAGGCTTCTTAAGGTTGGAAATCTCGCCCTGGATCCAAATGTCCCGAAACTCCCCTTCCAATTCCCGGCGGACCTCGCCGACGAGTTCCGAAACTCGGTAAATCTTGCGTTCAGCGACATCGAAATTGAGGAGCAACTGTTCCATGATCCGCTCGTTCCCCGGCGTCACCCGCCATTGTGGCCATCCTTCTCCCCTCGGGTCAAGGGAGGCGGGATCGCTCCGACTTCATCGGACGTAGATCGGATTGGACAAGATCCACGGCTTGTCCCGCAGTAGCGCCGGAGGATGCAAAAGCATCAGCTCCACCCGATACGCTCCCTGCCGCACGGCTTCATATTCCAGGTGACGACCCTCCAGTTCCAACACGAGCCCTCCGTCTCGGATTAACCGGAAGCGGACCGGCAGGGGACTTTCGGCCACCAGTCGGCTCCCCGTCCCGACTTCCGACCCCATGGGCCGAACCCGTCCCTCCTCGCTGGCGAAGAACGTGAATCCCCGCGGATCGGCAAGACGCCGGAAGACGATGTAGGAGGAACCCTCGGCTAAAGCCTCCAAGACGGTGCCGGCTTCGACCGGTGTGCCCAAAGGAAGCTGGACGTGATTGGCTACGAACCCGAGAGACACCACATATGGGTCAACAAAGACTTCCAACCATCGGCGTCCTGCGCCACTCATCACAACAAACCCGATGTTCTGATGAGCGTTGTTGCCGGCGGTGGCGGCCAACCGTCGACGCTGCATCCATCGATCCCAAAAAGCCGTCTTTGACGGATCGAGCCGCCAGCAATGAAAGAAAAACAGATCGTCGTAGACCGCTCGATGATACAACCAGGTGCCCCAGCCGAGCACATTGTTACAGGCGAGCGCGTTCTCGGCAATGTTGAAAACCTCCACCGCAGTCACAGTCTCGTCGGGATCGGCGAGGTCATACAGCAGTTGGATGCGAACGCTGTCGTCGGGACTGCGAAGTTCCCGTCGTCCGTCGGGAAGCACTTCCTCCCGACCATAGATCAGTACGATCTCGGAGTCCTCGATCGGCCGGTAGAGTTGCGGTTCCCTTGGATGCTCCGTGATAAACAAGAATCGCAGACCCAACTGTTTGGCCGCCGAGATCAGCTCCGGGTACGTGCCGCTGCTGTGACCTCCGGCCGCGGTGTGGAGATGAATGGCTCCCGGTACATCCTCAAACGGAAGGTTTGAGATCTGCGCAGGCGGTAGTGTGGCAAGGAATCGACTCAGCCGCCGGCTCTCGAAAAGGCGATACAGAAACGGAAGCTGTACCGCCAGGAACACGACAACGAGCCAACGGACCGCCGTCTTCACCCAACGCATGATACAGAACCTTTTGCGGCGACGGCGAGCCGGACGGCGCGCCGACAACCTCCCGGGGCCGCAGCATGCTCGTCGCAGGCGGGGTGAAGAGTCCCAGGGCGAGTCAAAAACGTTCGTTCATCGGGGCGAAAAGCGGCGGCCTCTCCCCCGGTATGCCCGTCTTCGCAACGGCCCTCGATCGAGTCGCTTGGCCGCGGCTGCGCTTCCTTTGTTGCCAAGAATGACGGCTGTACCCTATTATGGCGCCGATGAGTTGGCTCGACGGAGAAAAGAAGCCTCTACGCCCGCCAGACGAGGAGGAGCGGAGGGTGCGGACCGAAGGGCTCTTCATCAAATGTGACTCTTGTAAAGGCATCATCTGGAAGAAGGACCTGGAGAACAACCTTTTCGTCTGCCCAAAATGTAGCCATCACTTTCGGATCACCGCACGAAAGCGGCTCGAAATCTTGTTCGATGACGGCAAATGGGAAGAGTTCGACAACGAACTGCGCTCCACCGACCCCCTGAATTTTGTCGACACCAAACCGTACAAGGTCCGCTTGGAAGAGGCAATTCGCAAGACCGGATGCAACGAGGCCGTGGTCAACGCGGTGGGCCGGTTGCGGGGCGTCGAAACCGTTTGCTCCTCCATGGAATACCGGTTTATTGGAGGTTCCATGGGCTCCGTGGTAGGAGAGAAAATCACCCGGGCGGTGGAGCGGGCCACGCGGGGGAAGAAGCCGTTGATCATCGTTTCGGCCAGCGGCGGGGCGCGGATGATGGAGAGTTTTCTTTCACTCATGCAGATGGCGAAGATCAGTGCGGCGCTGGCACGGCATCACGAACAGGGCCTGCCGTACATCTCTCTGCTGACCGACCCCACCACCGGAGGAGTTACCGCCAGTTATGCCATGCTGGGCGACCTGAACATCGCGGAGCCGAAGGCTCTGATCGGCTTTGCGGGACCTCGCGTCATCGAGCAAACCATCCGGCAAAAACTTCCGGAAGGCTTCCAACGCAGCGAGTTTTTGTTGAAGCACGGAATGTTGGACGCCGTTTTGCACCGTCAAGAGCACCGCGACTTCATTTACGATTGGTTCCGCTTCATGGGGGTGGTCTGAGCTTGGCGACCCGATTTACGATCCTCCCGCTTTCCTGAATTCACAGCACACCCCAATCGTTGATGCACACCGATGAACTACGCCGACGCCCTCCAATACCTGAACCGCCTGGGAAACGAAGTCCTAACCATGAAGTTTGGTCTCCAAACGATGCGTCGTTTGCTGGAAATTCTGGGCAGCCCGGAAACGGCCTACCCTTCGGTTCTGGTCGCCGGCACAAACGGCAAAGGCTCAGTCTCGCATTTCTTGTCTTCGGTGTGCACGGCGGCGGGTATCCGTACCGGCCTGTACACCTCGCCGCATTTGGTGGAACCAAGAGAAAGAGTCCGGGTGAACGGCCGTCCCGTGACGGCCGAACAGTTCGCCCAAGGACTTGGGGAGACGGCCGAAGCTATCGCCCGCAACCGTTTGGAGCCTCACCCTACATTTTTCGAAACCGTGACGGCGACGGCGCTCCTACTTTTTGCCCGCCTCGGCGTCCGGCTCGCCGTGCTGGAGGTAGGGATGGGCGGGCGCTTGGACAGCACAAACGCGGTGGAACCGATTCTTTCCCTCATTACTCCGATTTCCTATGATCACGAGAAATACCTGGGTAACTCGCTGAGCGCGATTGCGCAAGAAAAGGCCGGAATATTGCGCGCGGGCAAACCAGCCGTCAGCGCTCCACAGGTTCCCGAAGCGGAAGAAACCTTATTGCGGTGCGCCGCCAACTTGGAGGCACAGCTTTCGTTTGTTACGCCTCCGCCGACGGCCGGCGCTACCGTCGATCATCGCGGCCGCTATGCACTGGTGCACCGGGGCCGCAGTTATCAGCTCGGCCTATGCGGCGAACATCAAGTTACCAACGCCCGCCTGGTGGCGGCGGCCGTAGAACGATTGCACCTCCTGGGCTGGGAACTCCGGGAGGAGCATCTGGAAGCAGGCTTGCGTGACACGGTGGTTCCCGGCGTCGTGCAGTGGTGGTCCCAACATCCGCCGCTGATTCTAGACGGAGGCCATAATCCCCAAGCCGCCCGGGCGCTGGCAACCTACGTGGCCCGCCACACCGGCGAACCTCGAACTCTCGTATTCGGCTGCATGCGCGACAAGAACGTGCCGGAAGTCCTCCGGCCGCTTGTACCGTTGTTCGAACGAGTATTCCTGACCACGGTGGAGAATCGCCGTGCTTTTCAGCCCGAGGAACTCACGGCTTTCTGCCCGGGAGGCCGGACTTTCCGTGATCCGGCAGCCGCTTTGGAAGAGGCGATTCGGTACCCCGGCACCACCGTTGTGGCCGGCTCCTTCTACCTGGCGGGGGCGGTCCTCGCTTATCTTACCGGACAAGCTTCGGCGGCCGCGGGCCGGTCCGCCGAGGAGCCCGGGCGAGTGGTTATGCCCTCCAGGGTCGCGGTCGACCGCTGAAATCTCCGGCCAGAACGTCACAGGCTAGATTCACGTCGTCCACAATTTGGAAGTCGTACATCCCCACGCAGATGAAGTCGGCCCCGTTGGCGAAGGCGAAGCGGAAGCCTTCCTGAGGGGAAATGGCACCGGCCGCCAACACTTTAAAAGCTATCCAGGGTTCTTCCAGCCGGGCCATGTAAGCGATGGTTGCCTCAGGGTCGTAACACCAAATATTATCGTTCTCAGGCTGGGGACGAGCCGACCAATAGTTGCAGTGATGTAACGTTTTCACCCAAAAATCGGGCTTGATGCCGGCGTCCACACAAGCCCGGACGGTATCGAGCCGGTGAGCTCCGACGCCGGCCGGAATCCCGTTGGCCCGTATCAGATCGAGGGCCTCTGCGATTTCTTCCAAGCGTCCTTCTTCGACCAACTGATCGCCGATTCCACCCTGTACGTAGCAGGCGTGCGCCCCTGCATCGACCGAGACCTTAATCCCTGTTACCAAGTCGGTTCCCTGCCAGGCACAGTCTGAAATGAACTGGATTTTTCCTCCCCGACGGCGCCAGTATGCGTTAATGACCCGAGACAAAGCCGGGTTTGTAAGGATCGTGTTAATACCGCACTCCTCGGCGATACGGAACGTATCAAAGACCTTTTCGTCGGTGTGATACGCCTTCACCAGCTCTGAGACGTAGATGAGGTCACGGGCGTGCGCCCAACCGCCGATCAAGTTGCCTCCCAGGAAGAGACGGCTCAGGCGAAGCGAGCCGATCTGCCCGTAGGTCAGGGTCCCCCTGAGATCCTGCAGAGAAGAAAAACGAAACATCTTCACGGTGGCGCTGGTAACGGCGTCCGTACCGTTCGCCGCCAAAAGATGCCGCTCCTCCCAGCTTTCCCAGCCGCGTTTCTTCAAAAAAGCAAACGCGAAGCCGCCGACCAGGGGGACCGCCACAAGAGCTCTCACGAGCTCACGACGGTCCACGCCGTCCCGGCTCACCAGCCGATCCAGCTTCGCGGGAGAACCCACCAGCTCTGGAGCCTTCAGACGGCTGCGCACCCGTTCCCAGAACGGTTCCAGTAAGACATCGAGGCGGCCCCAAGAGGGAGTGGGAAACGCGGCTAGAACCGCTAGCGCCAGCATTTCGATGAAATTCTTGTCGAAGATCAGGTAGTTTCCCTCCGTCGGAAATCCGGAAGAGAAACCGATCCAAGGGGGATTTGCCAGGTAGTACAAGGCCAGCAAGCCGGCTCCGGCTATGGAGGCGGCACGCACGGCTACGCCGGCCAGCAAGCCGGCCCCGATCAGCGTCAGTCCCCAAGCATTCAGGGTGTCGGTCCACGCCAGCGCCCAGGGCGTCCGAGCCGTCCAATGAAAGAGACCGGCCAACGGTCCACTCGATTCAAGTAGAAATGGACCCGCCGTCCACTGCGGATCGAAAACCTTCACCAACCCTTCGTACAGCAGGTGCCAACCCACCACGAAGCGCAAAGCGAATAAAAGGACTTCTTGTACGTGCGAGAAGGACGGCCGTCCCGACTCTCCCATAAGCTGTCTCCCTAAGGTATCCTCGCCCTCTCAACAGTCGCCGGAATCAGGGGCCGACCGGGCCGGTCCGGCGGACTTGGCGCCAGTCGGCCAGGAACTTCTCCACCCCGGAGTCCGTAAGTGGGTGATGAATCATCTGCTCAAGCACCTTGTAAGGCAACGTCACAACGTCGGCACCCAACCGCGCCGCCTCAAGCACATGGAGAGGGTGCCGAATGGACGCTACCAGCACTTCCGTTTCGAACCCATAGTTGTCGTAAATTTGCACGATATCGCCGACCAAGTCCATACCGTCCGTGGAGATGTCGTCGAGCCGCCCCACGAAGGGACTGACAAAGCGAGCCCCGTTCTTGGCGACTAGAAGCGCCTGCAAGGGAGAAAACACAAGGGTCATATTGACGTTGATCTTCTCGGCGGCCAGAACACGCAGGGCCTTCAGGCCCTCTCGGACGGTCGGTAACTTCACGACGACGTTAGGGTGAATGCCGGCCAACCGACGGGCTTCTTCAATCATCGCCGGCGCCTCGGTGGAGAGCACCTCGACACTGACCGGACCATCCACCAGTTCACAGATTTCGCGCGCCGCCTCCTCCATGCCGCGACCCACCTTGGCCACCAAAGAAGGGTTCGTCGTCACACCGTCCAGCACACCCAGTTCCAAGGCCTGCCGAATCTCCGTGACGTCTGCCGTATCCAGAAAGATCTTCATCGACACACTCCTTTCCTCTCAACCCGTCCTTACTCTGTCCCCGTTGCACCGATCCCAACCGGACGAGAGCGCCCGCTCTCGTTCCCCGCGGCGTCAAAGGCCGACACGGCGTACTCGTAACCTCTCCCCGCTTCCGGAACTTCCGTGTCGAGGTATCGGTTCAGGATCGTCTCGGCGATCGCCTCAGCCCATCCCGTCGTCCCCCTTTCTCGACGATAAACCCGGTAGCCCGCAAGGTCCGCCGCCATAACTTCATCCCAGAACAGTTGAACACCGTTCTCCACCCAAAGAGCCTGCAGACCTTGAGGAACCGGCGGAGGAAAGACGTCCCGCGGCGTTATGGAAAACTCGACGGGATCGCTCACGATCCATACCGGTCCGGTGGAAGCGACGCTCTGGATCGACAAGGTGATCGGCTCCCCGAAGTGAAAGTCCTCCACCACCCATCTCGGTTCCTTCACCAGCTCCCGTCGATTCAGCCAGTACCCTACAACGGAATCTTCCTCCGCCGGAGGGAGCCAGTGCACAACAACGGCCGCCTCACTCACGTCGGCACGAACTTCCCGAGGGGGTCCCGGAGCCTGAACTACGGGAACCGTGATCACCGGTGACAGCTCCGACCGGTCTCCGGTTTCCCCGACAAAGCGGACGGCATAGATGCATTCCCGGTCCGGAGACGGTTCGGCGTCCCGCACCACAAAGTGTCCAGCGACCTCTCGAAGGTCGGGAGAACGAACCTCCTGCACTCGCTGCAGACGTCCCTCGGGGGTACACGACCGGTAAAGCAGCAGGCCGGAAACCTTTCCCCCGGCCGGAAGCGGCACTCGTACCAAAACCCCCGCTTCGCCTTCGCGGATCACTTCAACCGGCCCCGGAAGCGGCGGGGGAGTACGTAAGGGCGGCTTCGGATCACCCACCTTGGCACAACCCGTCACCAGGGAGAGCAGCAGTAAAAGGAGCAAGTAAACCACTCGGTGGAAGCTACCGCGGTGGCTCACCCGATCGTAGATCTCACAGGATGTAACGGGAAAGATCGGCATCTTTCACTTTTCCGGCCAAGCGTTCACGTACGTAGGTCCGATCGATGACCACTCGTCCGGAAGCCATCTCGGGAGCCTGAAAGGAAATCTCTTCCAGCAGCAGTTCCATGATGGTATACAAGCGGCGGGCCCCGATATTCTCAGTCGTCTCGTTGACCACCCAGGCCAGGTGGGCAATCTCCTCGACGGCATCTTCGCTGAACTCCAGTTCGATTCCCTCGGTCGCCAGCAAAGCCTGGTACTGGCGTGTCAGAGCGTTGCGCGGCTGCGTCAAAACGGCGCGGAGGTCCTCCTCGGTCAGCGGATCCATTTCCACCCGGATGGGGAAGCGGCCCTGCAATTCGGGAATCAAATCCGAAGGCTTCGCCACATGAAAAGCTCCCGCCGCCACAAAGAGGATCCCTTCCGTATGCACGGTACCGAACGGCGTCCCCACCGCCGTGCCTTCCACGATGGGCAAGATGTCCCGTTGGACTCCCTCCCGGCTCACCTCCGGACCGTACCCCGACTCTCGACCGGCGATCTTATCCATCTCGTCGACGAACACGATCCCGCTGGTCTCCACTCGGTTCAGAGCCTCCCGGGCCACGCGATCCATGTCGATCAACTTCCTCTCTTCTTCCCGAGTCAAATACTCGAGGGCCTCGTCCACGCGCATCCGCTTCTTGGTAGTCCGAGGGGCCGGAGAACCGGCCAGGGTTTCCCGTACCGGGAGATCCATATCGTCTTCGAAATCCATTCCCCAATAGTCGGAGGCTCCGAAAAACCGCTCCTGCACTTCCAGCTCGACCATGCGATGGTTCAACTTCCCTGCATTCAGGTCGTGCCGCAACTTCTCTAGACGCTCCTTGCTCAAGGATCCGGTACGCTTGTTGGCGGCCCGGGCCTTCCCTTTGGGAGGAGCTGAAGGAGCCGCTAGAACCTCCAGTAACCGTTCACAGGCCGCTTCTTCAGCCTGCCCGATCACCTGGCGAACTTTCTCCTGCCGTACCATCTCCATCGCGATCTCCACGAGATCACGTACGATGGCGTCGACATCCCGTCCCACGTAACCCACTTCGGTGAACTTGCTGGCCTCCACCTTGATGAAGGGGGAACGGGAAATCCGCGCCAAGCGACGCGCCAACTCGGTCTTCCCAACCCCGGTGGGACCGATCAAAATCACGTTCCGGGGACGAACATCCTCGGCAAACTCCGGGGGTAGTTTTTGGCGACGAAGCCGGTCCCGCAAGGCTACGGCCAAAGCCCGCTTAGCTTTCTGCTGTCCGACAATATACTTGTCCAGCTCCGCGACAATCTGGCGGGGAGTCATTTCCTCCAGGCTCAACGCCTCGCCGGTTGTTTGTTCCTGACCGGGTTCCATCTCGTCCGCCTTAGAGAACCTCCAAAAGGATTTCAGAGTTCGTGTAAACGCAAATCTCTCCGGCGATCTGCAACGCCTCTCGGGCCACATCCGGAGCCGGCAAGTCGGTGAAACGCATCAACGCCCGCGCCGCCGCCAGGGCGTAGACACCTCCCGAACCCACGGCGATCAGACCGTCGTCGGGCTCCAAAACGTCTCCCTTGCCCGAAATCATGAAGGAGTCCTTTCGATCCGCGACCACCAACACCGCGTCAAAATGGCGCAAAAGCCGATCAGTCCGCCAGTCTTTTGCCAACTCTACGGAAGCTCGACGGAGGTTCCCCCGAAACTCGTCCAACTTCGCTTCGAAGCGTCCAAACAGCGCAAGAGCGTCGGCCGTCGAGCCGGCAAATCCGGCCAATACCTGGTCATTGTGCAGGCGACGGATCTTGCGTGCTCGGTGTTTCAAAATGGTGTCACCCAAGCTGACTTGGCCGTCTCCAGCCATAGCGACCTGGTCCTCACGTCGGACCAGCAGTACCGTGGTTCCCTCCAACCTCCGCCGCACGCGCTTCAGTATATACCGAAGCATAAACACCACCAACCGAGCATCCGCGACCGGTGTGCTAGGATGCCGGCGAGTTGGAACCATTTCATACAAAGGTCGCTGATCCGGAGTTATGGGAAGGCGCCCTATTCATCGCTCGTCGCCTGAAGAATGCCGGGTATTTGGTCTACTTTGCGGGGGGTGCCGTGCGGGATCTTTTGCTGGGGCGGACCGTGTCGGATATCGACGTGGTTACGTCCGCACCTCCGGAGAGAGTGGAGGCTCTGTTCGAGCGGACGATTCCCGTGGGACGCCAATTCGGAGTGGTCATCGTGGTGGTGGGAAACTATCAGTACGAGGTGGCGACCTTTCGTGGAGAAGATAGATATTTGGACGGACGCCATCCTTCCCAAGTCGTTTTCGCCGATCCCGAAACCGACGCGCGGCGCCGGGATTTCACAATCAACGCGCTCTTTTATGATCCCTTCAGCGAAACGATCATTGATTTCGTGGGAGGTCGTGAAGATCTGGCTCGCGGCGTGTTGCGGGCCGTGGGAGATCCTCATGCACGTTTTCGCGAAGATCGCCTACGATTGCTCCGGGCGGTGCGGCTGGCGTGTCAACTAGACTTCACTATTGAAGCGGCCACTTTCGACGCGATCCGCCGCGAAGCGGCGGGCGTCGGAGAGGTAAGCGCCGAGCGCGTCCGGGATGAACTGATTCGCTTGCTGACCGGTCCGGCACCGGCTCGCGGGCTCGATCTTCTCTTGGAGACCGGCCTGCTACAGGTAATTCTTCCGGAGGTTTTCGCGATGGTCGGCGTCCCCCAGCCCCCGGAATTCCATCCCGAGGGAGACGTCTTCGCTCACACCCGACTGATGTTCGAGAAGGCCGACTCCCTGCACGAGGTGCTGGCGCTGGGCGTTCTGCTGCATGATGTGGGCAAACCTCCAACCTTCCGCGTGGAAGACCGCATCCGATTTGACGGCCACGCAGAGGTCGGCGCCGAGATGGCCGTTGAGATCTGCCGTCGGTTGCGGTTCCCCAACCAAACCACGCTACGGGTGAAAGAGCTCGTGCGCCGGCACCTGCGATTCATGCATGTCCGGGAAATGCGCGTGAGTACGCTGAAGCGCTTCTTGCTCCAAGAACACTTCGAAGATCATTTGGAACTCCATCGGCTGGATTGTCTGGCCAGTCACGGCGACTTGACCAACTACGAGTTCTGCAGGGAAAAGCTGGAAGAGCTTCAGCGGGAACCGACTCGAATGCCGCGACTGTTGACCGGTCACGATCTGATCGACGCCGGCTTCCGACCGGGACCGATTTTCTCCCGGATCCTGGGGTCGCTGGAAGATCTACAGCTGGAAGGGAAAATCACCAGCCGTGAAGACGCCTTGCGTTGGCTGAAAACCAACTGGTCGGCCGATCCCTCCACGGCCGCGCCGAACGGCGACGGTTAGTGTCGGCGATCTGAGATTCCAGGAAACCCGGCTTCGCATCCTTTGTTTGCACACGCTGAAAGAAAAGTTTCATCAAACCTATAGCCGTTTGCAGTGTCTGGTGGTATAAGTGTTGTGGTATGAAACCCTACACACTAATCCTGACGACGCTGTTGATAGGTGTGTTATTGCTTCCCGGCTGTTCATCCCAGCCGGATGAAACTGGCATGGAGGAAGCCGCTCCGGCTCCGGAAGAGACTCGTCCGGAACTCGGTGCAATGGTTGTCGTTCCGGCGGGTGAGTTCACGATGGGCTCCGACGTCATGCCGGGAACGCCTCCGTTGGCGGCTCCGGCCCACAAGGTCACCTTACCCGCTTACGAGATCGACGTCTATGAAGTGACGAACGTCGAGTTCGCCCGCTTCCAAATTGAAAGCGACTACGAGGCTCAAGGGGACTGGAGAACGTACTATAAGATCGGGCGCGAGGAGCACCCGGTGGCGAACGTAACTTGGGAGGATGCCAAGGCCTACTGTGAGTGGGCGGGCAAGCGACTTCCGACCGAGGCCGAATGGGAAAAGGCCGCTCGGGGAACGGAAGGATTACGGTACCCCTGGGGCGAAGTGTTCGATTGGACGAAGACAAATACCAATGAGCACGGCGTCCGCGACGTTCTCCCAGTCGGTTCTTTGCCGGACGACAAGAGCCCGTACGGTGTTTATGACATCTTCGGGAACATACAGGAATGGACGGCGGACACGCTCGAACCGTACCCCGGTGCGAAGACGGAAGGGCTGGGTAACGTGTACAACAAGAAGTACAAGGTTGTTCGCGGCTCCTCGTATGCCATGAAGGGGGAGAGCATGGCCCTGTGGACCCGGGCGGGCTTTTTGCCTAATTCGCAGTACGGCATAGGGTTCCGCTGCGCCAGGGATGTGGAACAGCCTGGCGGTGAGACACAAACCCAGGCTGCGGCATCGCGATAGTTCGTCTTCGCCGAACGTTCCCGGCACGGAAGAACGCCGTTTGCGGTTAGAGTGTGGATTTCGTATACTTTACAGGTTAACAGCCCTTGACGCGGGGTGGAGCAGTCCGGTAGCTCGTTGGGCTCATAACCCAAAGGTCGGAGGTTCAAATCCTCCCCCCGCAACCACGGTCTTTCTTGAGGCCGCCGCTAGGCGGCCTCGTTTTTTTTGCTACCCAATGGAAAGAGCGGAACCGCCGCCTCGGAGGAGGCCGCACAGAGTGCGCTCGTGCATCAACCCTGGGACTGCAGGCCTGCCGCCGACTCCCGGAGGACACTTGCCGCATTACGTGAGCCGGTCCGTGACGGGGGCTCCGAACCTCGGGGATTCCCAGAAGCCTCGATCGGACTGGCAGAGAAGGTGTCAGGCATTGCGCCGTTCATGAGACCTTGAGGATGCATCCGGCTGAACCATAAGACCTGCGCGTTTCCCCCGGCCGATTCGCATTCTCGTAGTCTCACCCCCCACACCCGGGCCAGTAAGGACCTTCCGAAATTCGCCGGAAGCTGTCGAAACCCCGCCCGGCGCCCGCAGGTTCCCGAGTACACGGTGTCCCGGTCGTTGCTCAGCGACGGCTGGAAAGGGAGGACGGGGGTTCCAGTGCACCGGTACGGAACAACTGCGAGGGTTCCAGCCCGACCAGCCGCGCCACCACGCGCAAGTACAGTTCGAGCCCGAAACGAAAGTCCTCCTCTTCCAAACTCTCTCCTTCCGAATGGGTCATCCCGCCCTCCGCGTGACGAAACGGCCAGAATCCAACGGCCGTCACCCCGCGCTCTCGGAAGAAACGAGCGTCTGTGAACCCCGGCTGAACAGCGGGACCGACCTCGGACGACTGACCCATCTCCTTAAGAGCCTTGTCAACCATACGGGTGAGGCGCGCGGGCTCAAGGCTGGCCGCGGGACGACCACGTAGCACTACCTCCAGCTGCACGCCGGCGTCGTGCACAATATTTTGAAGATCCCATAAGAAGCTCTCAGGATTTCGATCGGGCTGTAGACGGCAGTCCAGCAAAGCCGTCCCGACGCCCGAGAGAATGTTCGGAGGCCCCTCCGTCTTGATCTGCATTACATTGACGGTGTTCTGCAGCAACGCGGCGTAGTAAGGCCCCAATCCAGCCACATCAGGTACAGGATCCTTCAGGCCCGCTTCAACGTCGGCAAACCAAGTCTTCCAGCCTTCGGACTGATAAGGAGCAAGCCGGCGAAAGTACTCGGCCACCGCCGGCGAAGCACGCAACGGACTTCGCCAGGTAAGGATACGATGCAAAACCCGGGTCAGCCTTGCCGTCGCCGAATCGGGCATCCAAAGCGCACCGTGAGCGGGCCTTCCGTGCGCCGATACGCGGAGCCATACCGGAACCTTTTGGGTCAACTCCAAACCCACATACTGCAGCGCTCCGTCTTCCGAGGTACAGTTTGCGCCCCCTTCCGCCAAAACCAGTTCCACGCTTCGAACCAATTCCG
>ERZ795052.2118-NODE-2118-length-24919-cov-35.584580_pt1 | contig 24919 bp, 20 predicted proteins | sample MGYA00375136_ERZ795052 | MGnify/ENA primary metagenome ERZ795052 (study PRJEB30181, sample SAMN05720156) | activated sludge metagenome | isolation source: Anaerobic digester | place: Japan | collected 2015-05-26 ... | reverse complement strand
CGGGTCCTGATACCTTCGTCCAGGTTCCCGTACCTACACTCGGCGTATTCCCCGCAAGCGTAGCATTCAAAACTCCACACCTCTGCTGATCCGGCCCAGCATTTGCCGCCTCCGCATAGGTGACTGTAACTTCGTCAAATGAAGTGCAAATACCACCATTTACTTCAGTCCATCTAAATACATATGTTCCGTAGGCGCTTACGGTTGCATTTGACGTCGGGCTATTTGGATTTGAAAAGTTTACTGTTCCGGGTCCACTGGTTTTTGACCAGGTGCCTGTCCCGACACTTGGTGTTGCATTAAGAGTTGCAACCAGTGCACCGCAAATATTAATATCTGAACCAGCGTTGGCGATAGGATTAGCATATATATTTATTGTATATGAACCCGGTAGTCCTCCTGCCGGTACATTGTTGCCACAGTTATCAGTAACCTGTGTAATTACATAAGTATAAGAGCCAACTGCCAGTAACCCCAGGTTATAATTTGTCCCACTTGTATAGTTAATGATATCCGGCTGGGGCACACCATTACGTGTGTATTTAATTGTATAAGGCGGTGCACCTCCGGTAATCACCGATTTTATCCAGCTTGTCGCACCCGCGCAGGCATCACCACTGCCTGTTAGGGTGGCGGTGGTTGGAGTAGAACCAACTGTTATGGTTATTGGAGTTCCAAGGCTTTCAGCCGGACATCCATTGGCATCTGTTACGGAAGTGAGCTGGAAAACAGTTGTACTTGCCAGTATGCCTGTACTGACATCTGTTCCGCTTATATAATTAATCAATGCAGGTTGAGGTACTCCGGCTTTGGTATAATTTACTGTATATGGAGACACACCTCCTGTCATTGCAATATTAAAGTTTGTCGAGGTATTTACACATATGCTGGCATCGTCATGTAATTGCGCAAGCTGGAAGCGTGGACGGACAACAATTGTTCTCGTCCCTGAATATACAGCTGGACAGGTTCCGCTTTGAACAAGTGCCCGGTAATCCCAGGTACCTGATGATGAAGGTACTTCAGAATAAGTCGTACTTGTATTAGCAATATCCTGCCATGCACCGCCATCAACTCTCTTTTCCCATTTAACAACAGACCCTGTATGACCGCTCAGAGTCATCACTCCGGTATTAATCCCATAGCATATGGGTGTAGAGCCTCCTGAAATAGTACCACCTACTGATGCTGGATCAACTATAATGGTTCTCGCAGTTGAAAATGCCGATGCACACGTCCCGCTCTTCACTTCAGCACGATACTCCCATGTGCCAGCTGAGGAAGGAACCTCAGAATAAGTCGTATTAGTATTGGCAATATCTACCCATGCACCTGCATTAACACGCTTCTGCCACTTCTGAACAGTGCCTGTGTGTCCACTCAGTGTCATTGTCCCGGTGGATGTACCTATACATATCGGCGTTGACCCGCCTGTTACTGAACCACCAACCGTAGTGGGGTCAACAACTATTGTTAATATTGAGGAATAGACTGCTGCACATGCCCCACTCTTCACACGCACCCTGTAATCCCATGTGCCTGCTGATGAAGGTGTCTCAGAATAAGTTGGACTCGTATTTGCTATATTTGACCAGCCTCCTCCATTAACCCGTTTCTCCCACCTTACTATTGAACCAACATACCCTGTAAGCGTCATTACACCAGTACTGGAACCCTGACAAATAGGTGTAGAACCTCCAGAAAGGGTGCCTCCCACTGAAGTCGGGTCAACTACTATGGTACGAGGAGTTGAAAATGCAGATGCACAGCTTCCACTCTTTACCTCAGCACGGTATTCCCACGTGCCAGCTGAGGAAGGTGTCTCCGAATAAGTTGTGCTTGTATTGGCAATATCTACCCATGCACCTGCATTAACACGCTTCTGCCACTTCTGAACAGTGCCTGTGTGTCCACTCAGTGTCATTGTCCCGGTGGATGTACCTATACATATCGGCGTTGACCCGCCTGTTACTGAACCACCAACCGTAGTGGGGTCAACAACTATTGTTAATATTGAGGAATAGACTGCTGCACATGCCCCACTCTTCACACGCACCCTGTAATCCCATGTGCCTGCTGATGAAGGTGTCTCAGAATAAGTTGGACTCGTATTTGCTATATTTGACCAGCCTCCTCCATTAACCCGTTTCTCCCACCTTACTATTGAACCAACATACCCTGTAAGCGTCATTACACCAGTACTGGAACCCTGACAAATAGGTGTAGAACCTCCAGAAAGGGTGCCTCCCACTGAAGTCGGGTCAACTACTATGGTACGAGGAGTTGAAAATGCAGATGCACAGCTTCCACTCTTTACCTCAGCACGGTATTCCCACGTGCCTGCTGAGGAAGGTACCTCAGAATAAGTCGTATTCGTATTGGCAATATCTACCCATGCACCTGCATTAACACGCTTCTGCCATTTCTGAACTGTGCCTGTGTGTCCACTCAGCGTCATTGTCCCGGTGGATGTACCTATACATATCGGCGTTGACCCGCCTGTTACTGAACCACCAACCGAAAGTGGACTTACTGTTACAGAATATGTTCTTGCCGTTGATGGACAATTGGGTGCAGTAAGATACTGGGCTACCACGCTTACTGTCTGTGAACCTGCTGCCCCTCCGATATTTACAGTAATCTGTTTTGTTCCCTGCCCTGAGGTAATTGTCCACCCTGCTGGTACGCTCCATACATATTGTGTAGCACCTCCAATTGGCATAGTGGGGGGATCTGAAGGAACAGAAAATACTTGCCCGGTAGCGTTAATGCAAACTTCTGATGGCCCTGAAATTGCACCGGGCTGAGGTATCTGTTCTCTTATAATAAATATTATCTCAGTAGCAGGACCCTCACAACTATTTGATTGGCTAGCTTCAGCAGCATAGAAATAATATACCCCGGAGGAAGTTTTTCCATGTGTATACGAAGTCCCTGTACCAAGGTAGATTGTCTTTGCCGCATCTGCATACCAGTTTATAGTATTGCCTGCAGTATTCGGTGTGGCTGAAACAGTTGTCGGATAAGTATTGTAACAATACCTCTGTGGAGTTGTAACTATCGGTGCATCAGGTGCATCAATTATTTCAATGATAAATTGCGTGTATTCGTAATTTACATCAGGATTACCGCTGTAGGGATTGCACTTGTTCCAGTTCTTGAGGTAAACGTAATATCTTTGTCCCACAACGCTTGTTGCGGGGATTGTGATTACTTCGCTCGTGAGCCCAACAGATGTCTGTCCTGTATTAACAGGTCCCACATATCCGTCCGAAGCATTTGTAATATGTGTACCGCCCACGATAACATCACCTGTTATTGTATTCATAACTGTTCCTGTAGGCGTCTCACCGTAAACCCACTGCAATGTGCGGGGTACATCATTATCGTAATCTGCTGGATTAAGAGGTGGAGGTACGTTGGGCGACTGGCAGTTCCAGGTGCTGTTATCGCGCAGGGTAACGTTGTATTGCTGACCCTCGCATAAATATAGAATATTGGGAGTCCCCGTTGCATTATCAACAATTTCAAGGTGTCCATCACCGTCAGCCGGTATATCGCGACCATGAACTACGAAAATATTTCTTCCGGACAAAAATTCACCACATGGGTTTCTAACCACCCATCGTCCCTCGTAAACACATTCAGTAACATTTGTATAAGCATGTACCTGGGCAGGTGGTATATCATTGTCAGCAGTGGAAGTATATGACCATGTTGCACCATCACCCCAGTCGATATTCCACGTTGTTCCTTTAAGAACTCCTGTTGGAAGTACTCCGAGCGGTGCAGCCTGAAACTGACCAGTAGCACCTGTATTCACACACTCACCTACATTTCCAAAAAATGTAAAAAGCTGAACCTTCGGGCAGGGGAGGGTGGTGGCGTAAATCATTACAGAATTAGCTTGAATCTGCCCACTGGTATTCTCAGCAGCAAAAAACACAGTATGTAAGGAATTTGCATTCAACACGTCAAAAATTGTAGTTAAAATCTTCCCTACATCTCCAGATGATATTGTTATTATCGCTGTTGCAACCCGACCTGCACCAGGATTTGGTCCTGCCTGTGCTCTAATTTTTACATCAAACCCACTTAATGGAGTTTCAACCTTCCAGTTGTAAACAATTATATATACATACCCTTGAACATCTATTCCATAATTTGTAGTAATGGTTAATGGCCCTGTTGATGGAACTGATGGTGTCCCCGGTACCCAGTTAGGTTGTGCGTAAGTTTTCCCGGTAAAAAATATTGCTAAAGAAAATATAAGCAATATTCTAAAAACTCTTTTCATAGAATTAATTATATTACTCGAACAAGTAGTTGAATCCATGATGCAGGGTGTTGAATATTTAACTTTATATAAGCTTATTTCTTTAAAAGCTTATTTCTGTCTGAAATTAAGACCAAAAGATAATAAAAAAGGTTGCATAAAAAAGTCCCATAGTTCAAAGTTCCATGGTTCAAAGTTCCTTGGTTCAAGGTTCCGGGTTCCGGGTTCCGTGTTCCGGGTTTTGTATTATGTATTAACCACCTTTATGCTGGCAATTAAAATAGAGTGCGACTGGTATTAAAAATTTGCCAGGGGGTTAGTCAAGTCAGTATAAATTTAAACAGAGACAAAGGTGCTGGCTAAAAAGATTTTTAACAGGTAAGTATAATAAAAGCTAAATTTTGAAACAGTATATCAATAAGTCCCCTCTCATGGCCTGTCCGACTTTGCAGTAGTAAAGGCGGGGCATTCGATTGTAATTGATCCACCTACGGTGGATGTAATTCAATAGTAATTGATTCGCCTGAAGGCGAATGTAATTTATTGTAATTGGTCCGCCTATCGGCGGATGAAATTCGTAGTAATTGATTCGCCTGAAGGCGAATGTAATTCATTGTAATTGGTCCGCCTATCGGCGGATGTAATTCGTAGTAATTGATTCGCCTGACGGCAAATGTAATTCATTGTAATTGATCCGCCTATCGGCGAATGTAATTCATTGTAATTGATCCACCTAACGGTGGATGTAATTCAATTGTAATTGATTCGCCTGAAGGCGAATGTAATTCAATTGTATGAGGTTTAGAAATTTTCATCTGTTAGTTTTTCTGGTCTGGAAGTTTGACGGATATAGTTATTCAGTCTTATTCCGATATCCTCTATCTGTTTTATAAATACCTCAAAATCACCAATATTCAATAATCCTCGGTTAAATGCTTTTGTAAGCCAGGTTTTTGTTTCAAATAACGAGCCTCGTGAATAATAATTAAAGTTCGTTTTTTCCCTGTAATGATACCTCCCAAAACCTTCACTTAAGTTGGCAGCAATTGAATCTGCTGCCTTTACAAGCTGCTTCCCAACGGTATCTTTTGAAAAATAATCCCATTCCCCAACAACAACCCATATTTTTTCAGCTATGTCCATTGACAGTTTGTAGACATTTAATTCTTCAAGTTTCATATCCTTTTAGCACTTAATTTTTTAATATTAATATTCCAATATCGGGAACTATTGAATTTCGAAGCGAAGCGTAGATCCCGATAGCGTAGCGTATCGGGAACTATTGAATTACAATGAATTACAATGAATTACAATTGAATTACTATTGAATTACTATTGAATTACAATCGAATTACAATTGAATAAAAATCAAACCATCACGCCCACAACATCACCAGGTGTAAAAATAAGAAAGCCTTTCGGGTTGTTTTTAGGTTTCTTCTTAAGAAAGAGAGCCGGTATGACTTCATGGTGCGAGAAAAAGGGTAATGCCTTTATCTTTGCTTGAAGCTCTTCTGCCGTTTTTTGAGCATCCTGTTCATCCGACCATTTGCATTCTCCAATAAGCAACGATTTACCGTCGGATGAGCATGCCACAACGTCAACCTCCGTAATGGTTCCGTCAATTGCCCTGCCCCACCATCTTGCGCCCGGTTCAAATTCGCCCGGCAAACCAAGGAAAGGAACAGCCCTTCTGCACAGATTTTCCCATTCGGCCGAAACATATCCCTGTAGCTCCCTGTTTATCCTTTTCATCACCTGATCTGTAAGACCGGCTTCAATCCTGCTCCTTTCCGGAACGATAAATGTAAACCAGAACCTGAGGAAAGGATCATCTATCTTATATAATGTCTTTTTTGTTGACCTGACTGATTCCCCCCATGGCAGTTCCCGTCTTATGTATTTTAATCCGGTCAGGAAAGAAAGAATTCCCGATAGGTGTGTTGCAGGTTTTCCAACCCTTGAAGCCATTTCGGTAAGCCGGTGGCATCCTGCCGCAATAAGTGCCAGAAGCGTGTAAGCCTGTATAGAGGTACGCAACTCATCGGCAAATAGCCGCTCAGGTTCATCAGCCAGCAGTCCGTGAGGATTTACCACATGCCTTAGGAGTGCCTCCTCAATTGACTTCGACTCTTTACGTATTTCCCAGTAACGCGGAACGCCACCCCAGATACTGTATTCAGTAACCGCATCCACGGCATTCACACCAAGAAACTCTTTCAGATTACCAATCTGCATCGGATCGACCCTCAGAATCTCATTTGCCCTTCCGTAAAGAGGAGCATGACAGTCAACTACCATGCCCCTCATCATGGCCTGCGAAGAGCCGCACAGAATAATATTAAAATTATCCTGATCCCTTTCGTCAACCAGATTCTGAAGCATTGAAGGCAGTTCGGGTGAGTTCTTTACAAGATACGGGAATTCGTCAATGCAGAGCGTAACACGTCTCTTAAGTGCATTATTAAAACTGCGTAACAATACGTCCCACCTGCTATAAACCGGACCGGCAAACCCCGGAACGACCTTTTCCATTCTTTCCGACAACGCTTTTATCTGCAGCGGCGTTTCACTCATATCAGCCGAATAGTAAACGAAACTGTCGTCCATTATCTTTCTCAACAGGGCAGATTTGCCACACCGCCTCCGGCCATAAATGACTATTAACTGGCTCTTTTTACTGCTGAGTGCCAGCTTCAGCCGCTCAATCTCCGTTTTTCTGTTTACAAACACCTTCAAATATTATGTTTTACAAATATAATTTTTATGAAATATAATTATAAATTTCTTTCATTGTAATTGGTGGGGATGTCTAAAAAGATGTATATTAGGTAAGTTTAATAAAAACATAAAAGCTATAATATTATATATCAATAAGTCCCCTCTCAGGGCCTGTCCGACTTTGCAGTTGCAAAGGCGGGGATTCAGGGGTGAAAACAAAAAGGAGACTTTTAAGACAGCTACACTATGTTTGCAGATTAAGTATGCCCTCTTTAATGGCGCCGGGACGAGACGTGAACTATAGGCCTGAGCTCTAATCGCCGGCGCAATTGGTATAAAAAATTGCAGAATAAAATTGCAAAAACGTGATATTTAGTTGATTATAGACCATTGTCCGTATTCTGCCAATCCTGGTTTTTTACTGCTGCCTGACAATAATATATTTCACAATATTTTTTAAATTCTGCCACACAAGTTCCTTAATCCACGGAATAAAATCATCTGTCCATCGCTGAGGATGAACCGTTAACATAATCCTGTCAGGAAGTTTTCTTTCACTTGCAGCTTTAATTATATCAATAGTAGAATGGAAATGAATATTTCTATTTCCCTGAGCCTCCCCGCTTCGCGGGATTTCGCTTGACTTCGTGAGCTCTGCCGCTTTATGGGTCTTCGCTTTGCTTCTTGTATTCTGAACTTTGTCGCGTATAGATACATCCTCTCCGTCCCATCTCCTACCCGTATCAGTAAGATATAAAACTTCATTGAAATCAATATCAGAATAAGGTTCTCCAATTATTCCGAAATCTCTGTAATCATAATAATTCCAGAGAATTCTGTTATCCCACCTGCACAGCGGACTCCCATGCGCACAGATAGTTTTGACCGGCACAACCCTCCTTAACCTTTCAAGATTCTCACTGAACAATTCAATCGCCTCTCCTGCAATCCTCCTTTCAAACTCTTCACTCCCTGAACCAATCCTTGAACCCTGAACCTTGAACCCTGAACCTTGAACCCTGAACCCTGAACCCTGAACCCTGACCCTTGAACCTTGAACCTTGAACCTTGAACCTTGAACTTTTAACTTCTTTATTGCTCTCTCAACATCCTCATAATGATACCCCACTTCATGCCCCATCTCTGCAATTTTTCTTATAACCTCTTCATCCCATGAATCTGGTACTACTCTGAAATAATATGTGCCCCTTATACTGTATTCACTTTCAATTTTTGCTACAGCCAGCGCATTCTTCGGTTTGCGGTCAATATCATGGCGCAATATAACTACCTTATTACCTGGGTTTTCAATAAATCCGCTAAAGGTCTGAAACAAAAATCCCTGCCTGAGCAGGGTTTCCATAAGTTTATTGTATGTTCTCAGTGTAAAATCCATGCTGTAGAGGAGTACTGCATACAAATTATAGTAAACTAGAATAATAATAACATCACAGTTTCAGTCTATTTCATTAGTTTTTAACGTTAAACTTTTCAGCAATTATTTGTACTATTCTCTGAGCTGTCCTACCATCCCATAACTCTGGTATTGAACCTTTTTTAATATTACCGTTTAAAACTTCATATACTGATTTTTTAACCTCTTCAATATTTGTACCTGTAATCCTATTTGTTCCAACTTCTACAGTTACAGGTCTTTCAGTGTTATTCCTCATGGTAATACATTGTACTCCAAGGAATGTTGTTTCTTCCTGAATACCTCCACTGTCAGTTATAACTGCTGAAGCATTTTTTACCAGTGCAAGAAAATCTAAATATCCCAGAGGTTCTATCAACAACAATCTGGAATTATTAACTGCAAATAAATTTTTATTTTTTATTCTAGTAATGTTTTTTCGAGTTCTCGGATGGACAGGAAATATTACTTTAATTTCACATGAGAGCTCCAATAAAAACTCCATCAAATTTGTTAATTTTTCCGGGTCATCAACATTTGACGGACGGTGAAACGTTACAAGAAGATATGGTTCATTATCAGATACCAAATGTGACAGAATCGTGGATTTTTCAATTATCGGCAGATAATTTATAAGACTGTCAATCATTATATTACCCACAAAAAATATTTTTTCAGATGGAATGCCTTCCCTTATCAGGTTATTTATACCACTCTTTTCGGTAACAAAAAGAAAATCAGATAGTACATCTGTCACAATTCTATTTATCTCCTCAGGCATAGAACGGTCAAAGCTTCTTAATCCTGATTCAATATGTGCTAAAGGTATTCCAAGTTTGGATGCCACAATTGCACTTGCCAAAGTTGAATTAACATCACCGGGAACAATGACCAGATCGGGTTTTTCATTAAATAAAACTTTTTCTAACTCCATCATTATACCAGCGGTCTGTATTGCATGAGAACCTCCGCTGATTCCAAGAAAAAAGTCAGGAACCGGAATCCCGAGTTCCTTAAAAAATACCCCCGACATATTTTCATCAAAATGTTGCCCGGTGTGGCAAACAAGGTGCTTTATCCCGCAATAATCTTTAAATGCATTAATTAAAGGAGCTATTTTTATAAAATTAGGCCTTGTCCCGACAACACTAATTACTTTAATCATAAAATCACGTCTATAAAAATCTGAAAGTTGTCTATTTGAAGTTATTTTGATAACCTGGGTTATTAATCATTTTATCGTAACTGTATGGAAAATTTTCAACAAACCATATCATGAAACCAGTAACATCAATTTTTTCATTTAGCATTCTTTCCCGTTTCTCTTTCCACTCTTCTTTGACTTTATCATTAATAATCAGTTTATTTATTTTATCAATTAAAAGTCCAAAATTATCCGGTGTATAAGAATATACCAAATCATACTTGTTTTCAAGCTCCGTCAGATAACTGATTTTGCCTGAGAATGTGTTGCACCTTATCGCAGGTGTGCCAAGTATAGCTGCCTCACTTGTCATTGTCTGGCTATCTCCTGCAAACAGTTTTGCATAATATAATAGTGAATGGATTTTCGATGATGGAATTTTAATTTTATAAGGTTCAAATTCAGGTTCAATATCTGCTTCAGTAGTAATCATAACCTTGCCATAATTCATGAGTAGCCTTACAAGAATAAGTTTCTTTTCAGTATCAAGTCCCTTTATTCCTACATCATGATGAGCTTTGAAAGCATTAAACCTTAAAACAAAATATGGTTCTCCTTCTTTTATTCCGACTTCCCTAAGAACTTCTTTATCAGGAATAAATCTTGATGGATGCAAATAAGCCAACTCATGAAATCCCGAATAATAAATTGTTCTGGAAGCACGCCTTCTGAGAGAGTCGGGAGATATAATGCAATGTGCAAACGGATGACCGAATTTTGTCATCAGCGGTTGCACATCATCATCATCATCATCAAATAAAATTGATTTCATTCCCGTCAGTCTTGAAACATGACAAATAGTAATAGAAGAACCTATCCCTATATCAATTTTTTTACTTTTTACAATTGAAAGAAGTTTATAATCAAATTTTAACTGGTTTATTCCTTTTCCTATCAAACCTGCACCTTTCTCCCCAATACTAAAATAGGGAATTCTATAATAGTCAAGAAGTTCAATAATTATTGGAACTTCCTTTGTAGTAACTGTAACTTCATGTCCTCTTTTCTGCATTTCAAAATAAAAATTCCTGAACAGATGGACATGTGCTGGATGTCCGATATCTATTAAAACTTTCAAAACTTAAAATTTTTAATAATGTTTAATCCAAACTCACCAATTTTATATAGAAATGAATTATTGATTTTAATAAACCTTCCGTATTCAACAATTTCACCTCCAAATCTTTTCTTAAAATCCCTTACACCATAATTTTCATAAGGGTTTCCAGCACCCATGAAATCAAAAACTTCCATGCCATTATTATGCGCATATTCAATACCAGCCCATGTAGCTATTACGCTAGGATATTGTTCCTTATATTCATCATCAAGCCCGCATACATAAAATTCATATAAGGCTTTTTGTGATAATATGGCACACATTATACCTCCAATTATTATATTCCGGTATATCACAAGTAAATACTTGCCAATGTTTCTTTTGTAAAACTGAATAAAAAACTCACGTGGCAATAAAGGCTTACCAATTTTTTTCTTATAAATTTTTTTTAATAATTCAAAAAAAAGAATAATATCATTTTCGTTTTCAGCTTCCTTAATTTCAACACCATTCTTTAAAGCTTTCCTGATTTGTCTAAGTCTTGAGTTTGAAATACCCCTGATTATCTCATCATAATTTTTAACGGATATTTTAATATTCAACCATGGCATAAAATCGAATCCGTTTTTTTTAAAAATATTTCTATAAGAAGTATAATCAAAAAAATTTCTTGATTCAATATAAATACAGGTAGACTTAAGCCTTTTTGATACATGATTTAACAAAAATTCAAGAGCATCATAGGCATTATCTTTAATTACCGGACCTCCATAAATTATTCCTCTTCTGGAAAAAAATGTTTTCCAGCCTCTTTCTTTCTGTATTGTAACTACAACAAGCGCAGATATTGAATTATTCTCTTCCACTGCAAATGCTTCTGCGGAAAGCCCCGGTACTGAGTTGAACAAAGCATAATACTCTGGAGTCTGAAAAGGAGAAGAAAAAGAGCTTATATAAATTAATTCTTTCCATTTATCCAACAAAATTTCTTCGTTATTTAATAAATTCATTCTTATTTCTTAAATTCTGTTTTTAATTATTAACTGGAATTAAATCCTAATCAATAAAATATTTAAACCACAATTCAAGATTAATCCATTTCCATATCTCTTTAGATGCATCAATTTTTTGTTCAATATGCTCGTTAAATATTTTACCAGCTCTCTGCTGGTCTATTATACCTCTTGAAGAAAATTACTGGCTTTTAATTATTTTATTAACCATATCAATCCAGATTTCATCCCTGAACCACTCTTCCTGAGGTGTCCCGAAACCAATTTTGTCATTCCTGCTCCTTATTTTTTCAGGCAAAATATCTTTCATTGCTTCCCTGAGCAGATGCTTTGTGGTCCCATTCCTTATAATCATTTCTGAAGGTGTGGCAAGTGTTTTTTCAACTAACCGGTAATCTAGAAATGGAACCCTGGCTTCTAATGAAAACCACATTGAATTCCTGTCTTCCCATTTTAATAAATGTTCAAGTTTATATTCAAAATGATTTATCAGAGAATCTGTTAAACTTTTTGAATCATATAAATTTTCTGAAATTATACTGGTATTTCTAAATTGCTCTGCAAAATCTCTCTGCAAATACCCTTTTTCATTTATCCTGACACCAGTTTTTAATTTTTCAGGCAATAAAAAATAAAGTAAAGTTTTTATCCCGTAAAAATCATTGTGGTTTTTTAAGTAATTCAATATTTCAGTACCTAATTTCCTTATTTTTAATTTTATCAGAAGTTCTTTAAAGAAAATACCAAAAAAATAATGGTAGCCAGCTAAAAGCTCATCTGCGCCCTGTCCATCAAGCGTTACAACTACCTGGCCTCTCGCTAGCTGCATCACTTTAAACTGCGCATAGGGTGAAGTGGAAGGAACTGGTTCAGCATGTGCTCTAAAAATCTTCCATATCCGATAAAAGTGTCTGTGCATTGGGGGTAATATAATACATGTTTTTTAAAAACAAACTGAATTCCTTGATATATTCTGTTTCATCACCTGTTTGCCCTTTTTCGTAAACAGCCGAAAATGTTTTAAGATCAGTTTTATTATAATATTTCAGCAAAATAGAAACTATACTTGAAGAGTCAAGCCCTCCACTCAGGCAGACACCAACAGGTACATCACTCCTTAGCCTCAAACCAATTGATGAAGAAAGTATATGACGAAATTCTTCAGCATTCACAAATTTTTCTGATTCTGACACTTGTTTTCTTAAATCGTACCACTTCTGCGCTTTTATATTTCCAGCACTCTTGCCCCCATTATTCCTACCTGAAGGTGGGGCATTGGTTTCTATTAGAAACTTATGGCCATGCTGAAGTTTTTTTACTTGCTCAAAGAATGTATTTTCTGTCTGGTCGGTGCGATTAAAAACAAGGTAGTCAGAAATTAACTGGTAATCAGGCTGGGGCTTACCCTGGAGTAGTGCAAGAAGTGGCGGAATTTCAGACGCAAATGCAAAAAAATCAGATGTCTGTAAATAATAGAATGGCTTAATTCCAAAACGATCGCGGGCTGCAAAGACTTTTTAATCCAGCCTGTCATATACGACAAATGCCCACATTCCGTTAAACTTATTCAGGCATTCCTCACCCCACTCAGTAAAAGCGGTAAGAAGAACTTCCGTACCCGAATTCGTTTTAAAAAAATAACCCTTCGATTTAAGCTCGTCCCTCAGTTCTATATAGTTATAAATTTCTCCATTATATACAACTACATAACGTTCATCATATGAAAACATCGGTTGATGTCCGGTTGATGTAAAGTCAATGATGCTGAGCCGTACAAACCCCAGTCCGACATTACCTTCAATAAACATGCCTTCGTTGTCAGGTCCCCGATGCTTCATAATCTGCATCATCTTTTTTATTGAATCTTCCTGAACCTTCTGATTATCAAACCTTATTATGCCACAAATTCCATACATTTTAAATTTTAATGATACCCTTTATAATATTCAATTACAATAATGTCTTTAAAAATTAAATTTATCAATCAACATATCATATATGTCTTCAAGTTCTTTTTCTTTTTCAATTATATCAAGGTTTTTAAGTGCATATTCCTGACCCGCAGTACCAATTTTTATACATAATCCCCTGTTAATATATAATGTTTTGATAGCATTTGCCAGTCCATCTATATCCCACTCATTAACCAATAATCCAGTTTCATAATTTTTTATAACATAAGGTATACCCCCATGGTAGGTAGAAATAACAGGCAATCCTGCCATCATGGCTTCCACAATTGTACCTGGAATCCCTTCTTTCTCATTTGTAGTAACGCTCGGATGAATAAATGCATCTGCATTAATATATTCTGATACTATTTCTCTAGAACCATATTTAAGAGGGCCTAAAAATTTAATGTATTTCTCAAGTCTATTTTTTGATATGAAATCAGTTATTATACTATTATTATAGTTTTTTCCTACTATTCTTAACTGGATTTTAATATCTTCGTGATCAATCAATCTTTTTATAGCTTGAAAAATAAATATATGACCTTTCACTGGATTGTAATTTGCAACATTTAATAATACAAAGTCTCTTTCTTTAAAAGATCCATAATTATTTCTTTTAATTAAAAATATTTCAGAAGGCACTCCATGATAATGAACTATAATTTTCTCAGGCGGACAACCAATATTAATCAGATCTTTCTTCATTTCTTCTGTCATAGCTAAAACCACCTTTACTTTCTTAAAAACTCTATTCCTTAAAAAAAATTTACCATAACCTAAAAACCTATTAGGGAAAAAAGACACATCATATCCATAAAAAGAAACAACAGATGGTATTTTAATTTTTTCAAGTAAAGGATAAAAAACACCGCAATCTGTACCATAGTGGAAATGGCATATGTCTATGCTTTTTTCTTTTATGAAATTTTCAATCAACCTGATCTGCCGCTTTGTAATCGTTCTGATAGTTTTATATTTTATCTTCTCAATTATTGTTTCATTTAAACTTAAATCAAGGTATTCAAATAAATCTAAATTAAATTCTGCAAATCCTCCATCTTTTTCTTTATCAACATTTTTCCTGCAAACAATAAATGGCTCATAATTAACATGGTGAGTGATCTGATTTTTTATAAAAGAAGTTTTAAGTTGAGAAGATTTTCTTACAAAATGAAGAACACGTTTTTTCATATTCTATATTAATAAAGATAAGAATGCTTTTATTGATGTTATATGTCTGAATGTTAGATAATTACTTTTATTATATGTAATATCAGAGTTGTAAATAATATTTTTATCGAATATTTGGTCCTCATTTAATCCTTTTTGTTTTATTATCTTTCTTAAAGTTTCCTCTGCCCATATTTCTGTTTTAAAAGTATCATTTCCTCCAGCTTTTTTCATATATCGTTTAGCCCTTATTACAACCGGTAAGATCTTTAAATAATTTATAGGAAAAGGCAAAAGTAAATCATCGGGTTTATACCCTCTGTCGAGAATAATTTTGCCCAGTTCAGGCTTGTATTTCCTGAAAATATAGGCATAAAGCAATTGCCCATTTCGCCTTTTAATTTTGCTTTCACCAAGAAAGCCGTTATACATACCCGCCCATGGTGTTCTGTATATTAAATCAACCATATCAGTATCAAAATAGGGTATTCGTGTAGTAACATATACACGTTCAATGGAAATTTCCTGAGAAAAATATTTTCTTATTCCTTCCTTGATTATAAAAAAGAAGAAACGAGTGACAGATTTATAATTATTGTATCTAGCAAAATAATTTTTATCAAAATATTCAATCAAAGCTTCTTCACAATCTTTACTTGAAAAATTTGTATAGTTTCTGTAAATACTTTTAATTGCTTTATTTATTCCTTCTTTAAAATCTTTATCAAGAAATATTAAGAAAGACTTTTCGTTTACCATTATACCTGTATTGTGAAGTGGACGAAGTATTTCACTCCCGAAAAGACCTGTTAAAACTTTATCAGAATATTCTGAGAGCTTACTATAAACATAAGGTAAATTACAAAATCCAACTGGTGCTGTTCCATTTGAAAAATATGTCGCTCTAAAAGTATTTTCATAGTATTGATCCAGGAATTCTTGATCCAGAATAACAGGTTCATAATTTATCCCTGTCCTCTGGGCAATCATCATTGGTACAATAATTTGTTTACTTCCAGCCATGCCGTAAGAGTAACATTTAAACGTATTAACAGGTCTACTTAGTAAAGCAAGATTGGCCCTGCCGTCAAAACCACCCGTTAATGAAACCAATATTTTGTCGGCATCAGACGAATAAAGTTCAACATTTTCTTTTAACTGTTCAGCCAGCATATCAAGCGATTCCTGGCGGGAGAAAAGATTCTTATGGTGCAACTCACATACATCCCAGTAAGGCTTTTTCTTTACACTTTCCAAATCAAATTTATAAATACTTGCATTTTCAAACCTCCTTATGCCCCGGAAAAAGTAATATTCTCCAAGGGTATAATCAAACAAATGCTGCATAAGAAATGAAAGCTCATCAGGTGTTTTATCAACCCAATTAGCCTTCAAAATAAGCGATGTGTTTGAGGATACAATCAATTTGCCATTGCTAAATGAGTAATATAGTGGTAAAACATTAAGTCTGTCGCTTATAACTACTATTTCATTATTTGATTCATCTATAAAAACAAGCATAAAAGAACCTTTCAGAAAATGAACAAAATTATCAGAGTCTATCATATACAGATTCAGAATTTCTGAAGCATCCAGCTTATACGGCTTTTTCCCATTAAGGTCGTAATATTTTTTGTTAGTAAATACTTCACCAAAAACATAAAGCTTGATCTCCCCTTTCTGATAATAATACTTCTGAAATTCTCTTCTGCATAAACAGGTTATGTAACCCCTTGTTAAAATCTCCGACCTTTCTTCTCCTTTTATTCCAATATAAAATTTTTCATCCCTGAATTTATAATTATGTATCCAGTTCTTTCCAGTGGATCTAAAATCGTATGCCAGGTAGAAATCAAAAATCATTTACCAAACTTTTAATAATTTCTGCAAAATCTGAAAAGTCAACAATAGTTTTGATTTAAATCCTATTGTAAAAACTATATCTGACCTACTTGAATTTATTGACTTTATTAACTCTTTTTTAACTTTATTAACAATAAGATTATATTGTGATAGTTTATTTCCTTCTGTATCAGTTAATGAACCCGGACATATTGTTGTAACAGTTATATTATATTTCATTGAAGCTAATTCTTTTTCGAGAGATTCGTGAAATGTAATCCATGCAGATTTAAGACTACAATATAATGCGCCAGATGAATAACCTTTTACAGCTGATTTTGAACCAATTATAATTATATTAGCCAATTGGTTATTAAATATCATTTTTTGTAAAAAGTAATTCAATATTATCAACTGACCGGTAAATGCACAATTAATAAAACCTACTATATCCTGCTTGTTAAAATTTTCAAATCTTTTAAAAATCCTTGGAAACGCATTAATTATAAGAACATCTGGTTTAATTACCTCATTTTCAAAATAATTGTTTATTATAGAACTAACTGACTCAATGTCAGATAAATCCAGTTCAATATATTTTTTTAATTTGGAAAAATATTTTTTGTCAAGCTTTTCTTCAGGCATTTTATCTAATACAATAACAGAAAAACCTTCATTAATTAATGTCAATGCAAGGGTTTGTCCTAATCCGCTTGCTCCACCTGTAATTATTGCGGTTCTACCTATTTCCTGAAAAGCTTTTTCCACAAATAACCAGGGATTTTATACAATTTTTTTCCAAATCTTATTTCGTAAAATAAAGGAAGAGGATCTGTCCATATGAAATCATGGTATATCTTTTTACCTTTAAGGCTTTTTATCCATTCATAAAAAGTAATGACTCCTTCCTTTTTATATGCTGCTAATGCATTAAAATCCATATATATATTTATCCATTTTATTCCTTCTTTAAAACTTCTTGCACACCCATAATTTCCTTCAACAAGATCAAAATAATTTATATATGGAAAATTAATCCCACAGGCTGTAGCAAGATAATTTTGCTGCCAGTATCTTGGATTTATTTCAATTAATTTCAATTTTCCGTCTCTTTCGTCAATCTTGAACTCTGCTGAACCAATCCCCTTATACCCGATTGAAGTAAAAAGCTTACGTCCCACATCAATTAGTTCCGGTTTGTATACACTCTCTACAACTGCACCAACTCCAAAGTGTACCGGCCATTGTCTGATTTTTCTCAATGTAAACTCAGCAAGTATGTTGCCTCTGGCATCAGTATAACTGCAATATTTAAAATGATTTGTATCTGGTCCTGTAATAATTTCCTGAACAATAATAGGTACTTTTTTAGAAATTATTTCTTCAACTTCTTTCAATAACTCTTTCCGGTCATTAACTTTAATACCCTTTAATGTACCTCCGAAATTTTTTCTCCACGAATTGACTTCCTGACCTTTGATAAAAGCCGGAAAATTAATATTATGAGGCAATTTATCAATATCCTGAAAATCATTTATTTTCCATGTACATGGAACCGGTATTCCATTATTAAGTGCCAAAAGATACTGAGTATATTTATCATATATTTTTTCAAGAAGATCATGCTCGGAAAGGTTAAAAAGAAAATATTCACTCAGAAATGACCTATATTTCGAAAAAATTTTTAAAAAATTATCTGATGTAAAAAATACAGGTAATTTTTTCTCAATTCCAGTGAACCGGGAATGTAACCAGTTAAGAAATTTATTCTCTTCATCTACCGGATGTGGACATTTATAAGGTTTAACATACCTTGAATACCAGCCGATATCTTTTTTGTAGTCAATGCCTATGACTTTTATTCCTTTCTGACCTAAACTCCGACTTACGCCAAGTCCGGTTTCAAAAAGGTCAAATACTACTGCTGCTGGTTCTTTCAAGCCATGTAACATACTCAGAATGTGTTGTTATCCATATTTTATCTCTGTTTTTATTCAGGAAACTGAAAACTTCAGGAAAAATTTCTTCGACCACAATGGGATCTAAAGAGGGATGAAACCACAAAACACAGATTGTTCTTGATTTCAGAGCTCTTTCTATTATTGTAATATATCTGTAAATATGATATTTTATGCTCCATCCTTTTCTGAATACGATCTCAGCGGTTTGTTTTAATTCCCACAAGCCGTTTTTGTGCTTTACAGGAAAGCCAAGAATATTATTATAGTTAGTTCGAAAATTTGTAAATCCTTCTTCACTTAATACATCCAGGTTCCCTATAGTATGTCCTGGATGAACAAATGATCTCAATTCAAGACCCCAATTCTCCGCAAGCCTTTTACATTCTATTAATTCTGCCCTCATAAGTTCAGGAGTACAAACTTCATCGCGGCAGTCTATATGGGAAAAAGTATGGCATGCTATTTCATGCTTTACCTCAGAATTTAATATCAACTTAATTAAATCAGGGGCATACCATTCAGGGTCTTTAAGGTAGTCTGAACACGGATCATTTTCAAACCAGTCATTGCCAGAAAATTTCCAATAGTCATTTTCAAAATGAAACAAACGAGGAATTTTTTCATGAGCTTTTTCATTATCATTGTTACATGATTCAAGGAACAGGTGCCCGACAGTTGCCCATGTAACAGGAATATTGTACTTATCACATATTTTAAGTATTTCAGGAATATTTTCACGTTCACGAAGTGCGAGTTTCTTTGCTTCCCTCACCGGATCCTTAAATAATTTTGAATATTGCCATGCCCACGCAAGTTCGAAATCAGCACTTAACATTATCACCGATTTATATTGTTCTGGAATATATTTTTTCCATTCCTTACTGCTACTGACTACCGGATTACAATGGAGTTCAAAATTGATTTTACTGAGAAAAGATCTGATCATTTCCGTAAAACTTCATTATATAAACTTAACAGCTTCTGCAGATGAATTTCTTGACCGAATTTTTGTCGACAATATTCCTTTGCTTTTTCTCCCATTTTTTTTCTTAATGGTTTATTCATTACCAACAAAAAGACATTTTCAAATAATTCTTCTTTAGTATTCACAATATATCCTGTTTCTCCATTTATAATAATTTCATTGTTTCCGCCTGCATTAAATGCCACTGATGCTATTCCGCACATTCCCGCATCTATTAGTGCAATTGACAAACACTCCTCCCGCGAAGGATTAACAAACAAATCAAAATTTCTATAATACTTTTCTATATCCTTTTGAAAACCTTCGAAAGAAATATAATCCTGTAATTTGTTTCTTATAGATTCGTTTTCCAGCACGGTACGACTTTCCCCATCACCGACAATCATGATATGGAAATTTTTAAACCCATTATTAACAAGATATTGAGCCAGTTCAATTAAATATTCAACCCGTTTTAGTGGCACTAATCTGCCAATAAAACCTATAATTATTCTGTCGTTTTCATTTTTATTATTTTTATTTTCATTTGTAGTTTTAACTGTTGCAGTATTATATAGCAAAGTAATTTTCTTGAAAGGAAAATTAAATCCCTTTTTTTGAAAATGATTAATTAGTTCCCGGCTTACAAAACATATTTTTTTTACACTAGGTAAATACGACAAATACTTAAATGCCATTTTGTGAATAAAAGGAATATTATATTCGTGAGAATGAAAATGCCAGATTATTTTTACTTTGCAAAATAAACTGCTTATTGCAGAAATTATCATTGAAGAAAATAGAGAACAGTGAATAACCTGGATTTTATTTTGTTTTACCAGTCTGGCAATATTTATAGCTGTAAATAAGTAGTTTGTTTTATTTATCTTAATAACTATTACTTCCGGATCAATTATTTCTTTCTGAGGACCATCGTAAAAATAACCAAGAAAAACTTTGTTATTAATTGCCATAAAGTTAGCATCAATTATAGTTTGTTTTTCGGCACCTCCATAATGCAAAGAACTTATTAAATATAGAATTTTCATATTCTCAATAATACAGAGTTATATAAATCGATTAAACCTTCTGAAATCCTGTCCCAACTATATTCACTTTCTTTTTCAATGAATATTATATTATTTCTTATTTTCTCAAGTAATTCAGAATTACTCATAAATAATTATATCTTTTCAGCAAGTGCATATGGATCATATGGTCTTACCAGGCCACCAGTAATACCATCTTTAATTACTTCCTTAAAACTTCCAACAGATGAAACAATCATAGGTTTATTAAAAGCAAATGCAGTCATTGCCACGCCGCTTTGGGTGGCATCTGTATAAGGACAGACTATAATTTTTGTTTTCTTATTTTAAAGAACTTATATAAGATATAATATATTCATCCTTTTAAAACAGTTTCATATAATTTAACCATTTTATTAGTTATATTATCCCAGGAATAATCTCCCTCACTGCAAAATTTTTGAATATTTTCTTCCAGCTTTTTTATTAGATCTCTATTATTAATTAAATATTCAATTTTATATGCTAGTGCCTTTGAATCTCCCGGAGGAAAAAGAAACCCTGTTGTTCCATCCTTAACAATTTCTGATAAACCCCCAATATCTGAGGCAATTACAGGTTTAGAAAATGCATAAGCAGTTGCAACAACTGCCGAATGAGTGGAATCAACATAAGGAACTATAATAAATAAAGAATTTTTGATTAATCCAATTAATTCGTCTGTTTTTAAATAACGATTTAAAAAAATAATATTCCGATTTACTTCAATTTCAAAATCCAATTTGCCCCGACCGGCAATAACAAGTTTTATATCAATAGAATTATAATTAATAAGATTAAAAGCTTTAATGAGAATATCTAGCCCTTTATATTTAGAAATACGCCCAAAAAATAAAATATATTTTTCTTTATCTGAAATGATAAATTTTGGCGTGAAAGCATTAAAAATATTTAATGGCCCGGTAGGAATATGATGTACTTTATTAGGTGGTATATTATAATACTCTATTATTTTATTTTTCAAATATTTATAATGTTGAATATGATGAAAATTAAATTTCATCAAAAACTTTTGAAACTTAAATGCTTTCTTATTTTCTTCCCCATAGTGGGGAATATAATCATGCAATGTCCAAACTTTTTTATTTCTTAATAAAAAAACGAGAAAATAAATTATAAAGCCAGCAATGCCGTTAAAATGAATTAAATCATAATTTTCTTTTTTCAAAATTTTAATAAGAGAAATAATTTTACGTAAATTCCTTAAACCTTTATCTTTTAATAGCTTCCGATCGTACGTTCTAAAAAATCTTAACTTAAATTTTTCACCAAGGTAATCTCTTATGTTTACAGGGAGTATACTTAAAGAATCTTCATATGAATTTAATCCATAGTTAAGACTGTCGAGTTTAATACTTAAAACACCTTCTTCATAAATGTTACCCGAAACAAAAAAAATAAGGTTAAAATCAATAGACCTTGTGAGGTATTTGCAAAGAGTTAAAACATTATCAGGATGCCCGAAAGCGATCATTAAAACTTTCATAAATAAACTTTTCCTTACCAGTTAAAACCATTATAGTTATTATGCGTTCTCAGTTCAGGAATATATTTAAGATCAAGTATATATAAATCTTTTTTATTTAAGATCATTTTGTAATTCTCACTACTTCCCTTTTTATTTATGACTATAACTTCTGACTTTATAAGTAGTTCATGAAAGTTTTTCAAGATTAAATTTTTAAAATGAGGAACCACTTTCTCAATGTATTCCTTATTTGCACCAATTAGATTTGACTCATCTACTGATTCATCAAATAAATAAACATTATATCCCCTACCTATTATTCGTTCAATAACTTGGACTACAGGACTGTTACGTAAGTCATCTGTACCCTCTTTGAAAGTAATTCCCCAGAAACCTATATGTCGACACTTAAAATTTTCAATCATATTTATAGCTCTTTCAATTTGATGTTGATTGCTTATTTCTATACTGTTTATTATCGGTGTTTTAAGATAATAGTCATGAGCCATTAACTTTAAAGCACTTAAGTCTTTTGGCAAGCATGATCCTCCATAAGCAAAACCAGGTAGTAAATAAGCAGTTGATATATTCAGTTTTGTATCGAGTAGAAAAATATCAATAAGTTCCTGCGTGTTTATACCAAGAATTTTGGAAATATTACCAATTTCATTAATAAAAGCAACTTTTAATGCATGAAATGAATTATTCAGTAACTTAATAGTTTCAGCAACCTTTATATCAACAACTTTTTTTATACCGGGTAGATTTTTATATATTTCGAGCAAAATATTAATTCCTTTTTCATTTCTTCCTCCTATTATTGTAATAGAAGGATTAAAAAAATCTTCGACAGCATTTCCTTCACGAAGAAATTCAGGATTAACAAGCACACAAAAATCTTTATCAGGTGTTTTATTGCTTGCATATTTTAAAATATTTAATATTTCAGCCGAAGTCCCTGGCAAAATCGTACTTCTTATTACAATCGTATGGAAGTCTTTCTTAATCTTTAACCCCTTACCAATTTCTCTTGCAACTTTCCTTAGTTGATTCAGATTCAAATGTCCATTTTTATCTGAAGGTGTTCCTACGCATATAAAAGATATCTGTGAATTCAATACAGCTTCAATTGAATTATCAGTTCCATATATTTGCTTTTGATTGTATGCAGATTCTATTAATTCCCTAATACCCTTCTCATATACAGTAGGCACACCTCTGTTAATAAGTTCTATTTTATACTTATTAGTATCAACCCCTATTACCTCATTACCCATATGAGCCAGACATCCAATACTGACACAACCAACATAACCAATACCAAATACACTTATTTTCATATGTTAAACAATATCTGATTTAGTATAAAGTAATTTACCAGATCTCTCACGTTCAATATAATCTACAAATTTGAAATTATAAGAAACTTCATCACCTGTATAATATTTAAAATAATTTAATAATTCATTTATCAATACTTCCTTGTTTTTTATATCACCTGGCACAATTAAAACATCTATATTGTCAAATGTCTTTTGGTGAATCTGAAATTGTTGAATTTCTTTAACATAATTAAAAAGCTTCCTGGAAAACATATGCCCATAAATTTGTTTACCATTTTTTAATTTAAAGACATTATAAATTCTACCTTTAACAAAATCCAATAAAGGAAATTTTATTCCACAATTACATTTAAACTCTGAGTAAGAAGAAATATCATCATTTTTATAACGTATAATCGGCATTACATAATTTTCAAAATCTGTAATTACAACATAACCTAATTCACCTGGAGCTAAATTTTTACCTTTATCGTCCGTTATTTCCACCAAACGAGAATCAGCATGCACATGAAGACCTTTGTGACTATTACATTCATAACCTATATGTAATATCTCGCTTGAGCCATATTGAGAGTAAACATTAGATTTAAACACTTTTTCAATAAAATCTCTTTGTTCTTTTTCAATAGGTTCTGCTGTAAGCCATATTGCTTTCGGAGGATAAAAATTTAAATTATTCTTATCAATAAATTTTGCATATTCAAATATAGAACTTACATATCCAATAACTAATTCTGGTTTAAATTTAAATGAAAAATCTGCAAAAGCATACATGCTTTCATTATTCATATCAAAAGCATTAAACCATGTTGTATTTTTTATAAAATGACTTTTAAAATTATTTTTTCTGAAATCAAGTGATTCATATTCTTTTGGCAAACCCCATATCCACGCTGTTTTTGAACCAATTGAACAACCGAAATTTTTTACAGTTCTTACGAACAAAGCCGTCATCCAGAATTTTGAACCAGTATCTCTATAAAATCTTAAAGGAATTCCAGTTGTTCCACTCGTATATACCTCTTCATTTCTGTAGCTTAGAAAATTGACCCTCAATCTGTCAATGTTTTCTTTAATATCTCTTTTTGTTAGAATGGGAATGCGTTCTATATCATTTATTTCTTTAAATTGTTCAGGATGAAATCCTGCATCATCAAAACTCTTTTTATAATATGGACAATTATTATATGCATGAAATAGAAGTTTTTTAATTTTATCTTTTTGTATTTTTATTAACTCATCTTCAGAAACAAATTGATTATACCATGCCGCTCTTATATTTTTAATAAGAAGAGGATTAAAAAGTAGATTTTTAGAGTAAAAAATTGTGGAATAGATTTTCCTGTTCATAATATAAAACTCTTAATATCTAATTGATAAATATGAAGTTGTGCAACTTTTTTTCTGTAAAATCATTTAAGCCACGATTAATTTTTTGAC
>ERZ795052.2112-NODE-2112-length-24975-cov-4.882785_pt1 | contig 24975 bp, 1 predicted proteins | sample MGYA00375136_ERZ795052 | MGnify/ENA primary metagenome ERZ795052 (study PRJEB30181, sample SAMN05720156) | activated sludge metagenome | isolation source: Anaerobic digester | place: Japan | collected 2015-05-26 ... | reverse complement strand
GCGCACAAGACAATTCCTCGAACGTCGCCGAAGCCGCGACAACTAAAACATGGAACGGCACGACGACCATGAATCTGTCGACATGGACGATGAACTCCAACATATTGGTTACGGGACTCCAGAGCTTCGCCGGATATTCGTGGTCAAGCGGCACTTCGGTAGGAGAGAGAGACGACTACACCGGCACGGATACCTCCGCAACTTGGGACCATTATTGGCTCATAGCATCGGCGCAAAAGTCGGGCTATTTTATCGGGTATATACCCCTTTCGGGCAAACTTTTGAACTTTGTTTCCTCCGGCCTTGCCAGGGTATCCATATCCTGCAGCGCATCGGTCGATAACGGCAGCTCAATCTATTATGGCGTTCAGGGCGTAAACACGCTGTATTCAGGCTCATTTACCCCGATAGCTTACACCGGAAGCGATGCGTCGGGGCAGTTGAACAACATCAATCAAAGAAGCAACGTGGCTTTGGCCTCGGACACAAAGTGTCTGCGCATAAATTTATATCTCTACGATCCCAGCCATGCGTTTCACGGCACTTGGTCGAACATCAATATTCAATTCTCGACGGCTGATACCACCGCTCCCACTAACCTCGGATATTCATTCAAGGACACCACATGGGCGGCCGCGGCATGGAGCTCGACCTCGAGAATCATCAAGGTGACGGCGCAGGACGCAGGCTGCCTCCGCTCAATAGCGCTGGAATATTCGACCGACGGCTCCACCGTTGTCAATACCGACCAAGTTATCGACTGGGGCGTGACTTCGGCGGCGGGAAGTTATGTGACGACGCTTTATACATATGACACAGGGAAGACCGTCACCATCTCGGCGCAAAACCGCTATTTCAGAGTCAGAGCGACCGATATTTCGGGAAATACCGCCGCAACGGCGTGGTATGACATAAAACAGAAACTGAAAATCGACGACGTAACGCCGCAGGTCGGTGCGCTCGCCCTAAAGAACGGGGCGGGCTTTTCGCTGAATTACACTCAGAATACATGGTCGTCTACCGATGTAAGGGTATCGGTGACGAGCGGGCCTTCCGCCTCCAACAACGTTTCGGGACTGACTTGGCAATACAGCGCGGGCGGCGGCGCATGGACAAACTATGATTCGGTGGCGGCCATATCCAGCGATTCCGGCACCAATACCACCTACGGCATCGTAAAAAACATTGACTTCGGCAACGGCACGGCGCAGGGCTACCGTTTCCGTCTGGTTTCGGGAGCCGGCCTCATCACTTATGTCGGCACCGTCGCTTCGCCCAATAACCCCAGCACGGCATCAACGCACACCATTAAGATCGATACCAAATCGCCGGTCTTCACTGCCAACTTGAGATATAACAACTATCTGACTGGCCCGGCCTGGGCAGGCAGCGGCAACTGGAACAAACAAAATGTCTACGCTTCCATTACATATCAAGGCAACGGCGACGGCATCATCAACATTTCGGGCGCCGAGTTCGCCTACTATCCCGCGGGACAGCAGGGGTCGGCGAGCTGGGCTCCTTTAGGAAGTGCGGGTGAAACACAGACGCTGACCATCTTCACCCACGGCACCGACGGCAACTACGTCTTCGCCGTCAGAACGGGTGCGGGCAAGATTGTCGAAGTGACCAACAACATCAAAGTGGACACTTCGGTGCCGGCGACGCCGTCCTCCGCCCAGCTCGACGAGATGGCGAATAAGTGGCGCACCACGCCGGGCAACTGGACGCTTCCCGTATCGTGGACCAGCACCGACACCTTCGACACCACCTATAATTCCGTCGTGGCCGTCCGCTTTAAGGTTTGGGACCTTTCGGGGCTTTCCAGCTTTGATATAGACTCGACCTCGTCTAATACTCAGGAAGGACTGAAGCTCTATTCATCCTTTGCCAGCGCGCCCAACCTCAACATTCCGTTTTCGGGCGGCGACCTCACCTCTGGTACCGGCGCCAGAAGAATCGATATCTGGGTTACCGACCAGGCGGGCAACACCTCGGCCGTCTACAAGAGATTGGTCTACTGGGACACCAACGATTACAGCATCAGCCTTTTGACGGAGGGCGCGAACGCGGCTCAAGGCACCATCAGAATAGTGGAGCGCAACGGCGCCACGGTTGACCTCGGCGGCGGCACCTTCAAGCGCGGCGAGGTTTTGAAGATTAGGGCGGCAACATCCAGCCCCTCAGTCTATCTTTTGAACCAAGTGCTTCTGACGATGGACGGCGACGCCAACCGCTATTCGATTTACGGCGGCGCGCTTAATGCCGACGCCAATTACTGGAACACCTCTTCGCCTGCCAACAGAAATTATTTCACGGCGAAAAAAGTTTACGAGAGCGGCTCGGCCGTCAACTACTGGGGCACGGAATCCTACACAATGAGCGTAGGTCCCATCGACGTCAACGCCGACACCTCGGGCATCAACTTCGCCTCCTTCGCCTCGGTGCGGGCATCCTTCCGCGAATTTGTGGAGCTTGACTACGAACGCTCCGAACGGAAATACAACGGCCGCGAACAGGGCTCCTATTTCAACTACACGCCGCGAACGGTCGGCAGCCCCGCTAACTGGACGGCGGCCATCGTCTCCATTTTCGATGTTTCCTATAAACACGGCGGCGTGCCCTACGGCACCTCGCCCGTTCTCAAATACGGCAACGGCGCCACGCTTTCCACCTGGCTCACCGCTGTTCAACCCGGCATGAAAGAGGTCGGAAATTATTCATATTCCGCCCAAATTTACAGCTGCAACTATGTTTCTAACGCCATCTCCGATATGCCCTTCGAGATAACTCAGCGTAAAATTACGCTGACGCCGCTCTCTTACGCCGCGACGGGCCAGAACTACAAGGTCTACGGCGACCCCCACACCTGGCTTTGGAACGGCTCGACTTTCGTCGCCGTCGATTCGACGACGCGGTATTACGCCGACCCCGAAATTAAATACGTCTACACCATCGAAGGGTATACCTTTACGCCCGATTCCGCAATAGTTTATAACGGAGCGCCCATCGTTCAAGGCGGCGCGGCCATCGAGAGCACAGCCACGACGGGCGACAAATACCTCCGCGACGACTCGGGCAATTTCATAACCCAGCTCGCTGGCACCGGCCTCACCAGAACGGGCGCGGGCATGGGCGCGGGAAGCTCCCATAACGTGGGCAACAGCTATGAGATTCTCATCGGCAACCTCGTCTTCGGCGCGGCGGGCAACAACAACTTCAATATGGATTTGAAAAAGGAATATTTCACCATAGTGAAGCGGCCCATCGCGCTCTCCGTCACCGTTCCCGCCAATGAAATGATGAAGCGCTACGATCCCTCGCTCGCCGGCCAAAGCGAATATATCATCGCTTCGACCGGCCCCGCGGGTCAGGACGGCAGCGGCGCCAACGATATTTTTGACGTATCTTCGGGCAACCTCGCCTACGGCGACAAGCTTGTTTTGAGTTTGATTGCGGTTTCGGGCACTACCGGCACCAATAATTGGAACGCCGGCATTTACCGCGTCGGTATCAGCTTCTCCGCCGACGCCGTCAACGACAACTACACCGTCACCAACTACCAGCCCGACACCACTTCCTCATTCAACATAAACGTGCCGGTTCTTCCCGAGGCATATTTCATCATTTACCCCGGCGACATCTTTATTAGACCGGTCACCAACCAAGGCAAGCAGTTCGGCGAGGAGAACCCGCTCGCCGTCGACTACAACGTCTACACTTCCTCGACGCTGACGCCCGCTTCCATCAACAACACGCTGAAGGGCGGCATATTCCCGGGCGCGAGATTCGTGCGCCAGCCCGGCGAGGATGTAGGCATATATTACTACACAAACGCACTCGGCTATCATTACAACGTCGGCGCAATGTCCAACAACCTTTACGGGCAGAGCTCGCTTTTGGTCGATAACGCCGCCGAGGTCTACACCTACGACTTCAACGGTTTGCTCACTGTATACACGCTGGGCATGACACAGTCGGGCGGGCTTTACAGCCCCTACGAGGAGCTCGAAGTTGGGCTGGACTACGAGGGCAAAAAGACTAAAGGCCAATTTCTTTGGGAAGCGGTCGATTACCTCGAGAGCTTGGGCTACGACTTCAGCTCGGGTATCGACGCGCCGCGCGCCTTCCTCTATGTCTGGAACGGCAGCTCGCTCGTTCCTTATAGTTCGATTTATTATAACGACGTCGTGACGACGGGCAGAGTATTTCTCTATTGCCCCGACTACAAGATCGGCAGCTTCACGACTGGCTCCAGCCCCTGTCTCTACAACGGCTCCAACGGCGCCGCGCTCCAGAGTGCGGGATATGTCTATAATATCGCCGTCAGAGACGCAAACGCCACCAACGACTATCAGACCGTCATTTCGCCCGTTCCCGACCAAAGCAAGATTTACGGCAACGCCGACGCCGAGCTCAACTGGGGCCTTGTCGTCAGCGGAGTTCTGGGCGGCAAATCCTTGACAATAACGCCATTCGCGCAATATTCCACCGCGGCTTCCACCGACACTAGATATTTCGGCATAGCGTTTGCGACGGGCAGCGCGCTCGTCCGCGCGTTGAGGCTTCCCGAAGCCAGCCCGGTGTTCAGCATCACCTATACACCGCAGGGAGGCGGCGCGCCCGTTTCGCGCTCTTACAGCTCCTTTGATTTCGTCACCTTCCGCATGGCCGAGCTGTTTAGAGATGTCAACGGCGACAACCGCCTCATCACCATGTTCGAGCAGGCGGGCGACTACTACATCGTGCCCTCCATCGACTACGGCGAGACAATCAACTGGGGCGGCTTCGTCTACGGCTACTACAGCACCGTCAACGACACCACCGGCCTTACCAAGGCGGGAATGGCCAACCACGCCTCCTTCAAGCTGTCATTTTATAACTCGCTGACCGAGGGCTCGCCCGACGGCATGGTCGTCTACAAAATCAACAAGCGCGTCATCAATATGTCGGTGACGGCGGGCCAGACCTACATTTACGGCGAGGTCAATTTCGCGGGCTCCACCATCATTGCCCACACCATCAGCAATTTCGCCTCCAATCCCTCCATCGGCATTTCCGACATAACCTACACGCCGATAACGATTGGCGATCCACGCGTCGAGGCATGGTATTTCTATCTCACGCCCACCGAAAGCCTTGAGCCGGCAGTCCGCGCCCTGCACCCCAACGACTTTTTGAACAACGTGATGCTTGCCGCGCATTTCCCGAGCGGCTTTGTCGGGCTCTATAAAAAGACGGGTGCGGCATACGCGCCGTGGTATGGCAACTTTGCCGACATCGGCGACGGGCTCTATTTAGGCTCGGTGTCGCCATCCGCTCTCTCTTCCAAGCTGGCTCTTGCGGGCTCGCTTTCGGCGGGCATAGGCTATGCCGTCTCGACGAGTTCCTACACCGTCAGCGGCAACTACAGCTTAATTTACGACACCGCGACCACCATGGTCATCCATCCGAGGAAGGTTTACGCCAACTTCTTCGATAAAACGGATTACGGCACGGGCTACACCGCGCAGCAGCTTTTGACGTCGCATATGTCCGCCGCCAACCGTTTGACCAAGGTCTACGACCGCACCGACCGCGTCTATCAGGCGGAGTCCTACATCGTCACGCTCGACTGGTTCAACGTCCTCGGCAACGCCTCGGCAGGCCTTGCGCCCTCCGAACGCGCCAGTATGGAAGCCGATCCTCTTTTCATTTCGGCGAGCTATGCCAACTATATCGCCCTCGGCGGGCAAATCAACAACGTGACGGGCTTCGAGCGCCAGCTTGCCGATTACGTCGGCTTTAACGCCACTTTCAGATATAAGAGCGCGGGCATCAACACCGGCAACTATGTTTTGGTTCTGCCCGACATGATAACGGTCGACATTACGCCCAGACCCATCTCGGTCGATATCACCGAAATGGGCAGCCCCGATTGGCTGGTGATGCTCAACACCAAATATTACGACGGCACCACCGAGGCCATCAATCAGGTTCTGACGCCGGGCGGTATATCGTCCACCGGCATTTGCGCCGGCGACTCCATCAATATAACGCTTGTTTCCGCCAAGTTCGCGCAGGCCAACGTAGCGGGAGCGGGTGCTGTTCCCGACGCCGTGACGGTGACGCTCATCTTCTCGATTTCGGGCGCGGGCGCCTACAACTATACGGTTAATAACCACGTTACCTCCGCCGTCATCAACCGCAAAGTAGTGACGGTCGACGTCGGCGACATTACTGTGCAATACGGCGACACACCGATTTACACCGCGTCCTACAGCGGCTGGGTTGGCGGCGACAGCGCCGCGCTCATTGCGGCTGTTCGGACTTTCACCACATCGAGCCGCGCCGCAGTCGAGCACGACTACGACTATTCGCAGTATTACACCTATCTTCTTGAGGGCGGCGCTTCGGCCTATCCCGGCTTGACCGACTGCTTCAAAGCGGGCACCACCCACGACATCGAATTCGGCATCGGCGGCGCCGACTACTTCGGCAACTACCAATTTGTCGCCGATACCGGCACGCTGACGATAGCCAAAAAGACGGTGACTTTCAGTCTCACCAACTCCAGCATACCCGTCGTCACCTTCGCGGCGTTTGCCGATTATCAGCAGGCGGTGAACGCCCTCGAGGTTTCCGCAGTTCCTTTCCCCGATTCATCCAACCCCTCGCGCACATTCGGCTCCGTCACCATCACGATGGCGGTAAGCTTTATCGAGCAGGACGGCGTGACGCCGACTACTTTCGAGGCAATCAGAGCCGCCGCCGCGATGGGCATAGGAGATATGTATAACGTCCTCTTCGTCGTCGACGAGAGCGACTTCTTCTTCGCGGGCGAGGCCATGCTGTTCTTCTCGGTCGGCGTCTATCAAGAAATCACCATCGAGATAGTGAGGGACACCGCCGTTTATAACGGTGACGTCGTCGACTTCACCAAGCTTTTGTCCTTCACCTACAACGACGGCTCCGGCACCGTCACCCTTCCCGCCGAATGGGCTTGGGTGTTCGGCGGAACTTTCAGCGGCTCATCTTCGGGCAGCTTTATCGACGGCAACGGGCCTAGGAACGCCGGCAACTATTCCGTCATCATGACGGTCAGCTATAAGGGCCCCGAGGTATCGGGCTACGGCGTGTCGGGCTTCTACGGCAACCTGCCCGCAGGACTGGTCACCATTTTGAAAGCCGACGTCGTCGTCGTTCCCGAGGCCGCTTCCAAGACCTACGGCACCGACGATCCCGACTTCAATTATTCGGGCTTTGCCTTCTATCCCGTCGCCGACGCATCCGCATTGACGGGTTATGAAGATATATACATTAAATATACCGATAACAAATACCATAGAGTAATTGAGGACGGCGGATTGAAAATTGTCATTGATAACGCTACCGCCATCGGTTACAGCGAGGCTGTGCACGGCCCGCTCTTCCGCCTCACCGCGCTGATTCGCGACGGCGAGGACGGTTCCGGAACAGCCCAGCTCCTCTACAGCGTGACGAGGGACGCCGGCATCCACGCGGGCGACTACGTCATGAGGAAGGGCGCCGTCAGCTTCGGCGGCACTACCTTCGCCTACGCCAACCACAATATTCTGCTTGCTTCGGAAGCGGTTGACGCCACCGCCGAACTTTCCGGCACGCCGCTGGCGTTTGAGATTGACGGCGAAAGCGCGTCTACCATCGGCGGCGAGGTCTTCTTTACCATTAATTCCAAGACCGTCACCGTCACCGTAATGCCGGGCACCAAGATTTACGACAACACCTCAAATGCCGTGATAAATTACGCCGCATCGGGCTACGTGACGGAATACGGCGACAGCGCGGCCAACCTTCTCGACCTTAAGTTCCTGATAAGAAAGCGCGTCAACATCGACGACGCCACCGCGGCGGGCTATATTGCGGCGGGCACGCCTCAAGTTTACGGCTCGGCGGGCGATTACTACATCCTCACCGAATCGACGATGGCAGGCAAATATTACGCCGTCCTCGACAGCGGTTTCGCCAACCGCTACGCCGACCCGCTCTATCCCAACGACTACGTTCTCGAGATTCAGGGCTACGCCGATTGCTTCACCATAGCCAAGCGCGTCGTCATAGTGACCGTTTCGACTTACAACAGCTTTAAATACTACGGCGACCCCGATCCCGTCTTCTACTACACCTATAACTCCGCCGACATCGTCGACGGCGCCACTTTCTCGGGCGCGCTCGGCCGCACCTACGCGGGCAGTCTTGAGGGCGAGGACGTCGGCACCTACAGCTTTACGCTGGGCTCGCTGCGCCTGACCGACAACTACGTCGTCGGCGTCAGTTCCTCGGTATCGTTCACGATAAGAAAGGTTACGCTGACGGTAACCCAGCCCGACGTGACGCGGCAGTTCTACGCCGCCAACCCCGAAACTCTCAGCGTTTAGATATCGGGCTTCAAGACAATAGCCTACACTTCGGCGGGCGGCATCACTTATCCCGAAACGCAATATAGAAACGACCAGCAGATAATCACCGCGCTTCTTACCGGCTACACGCTGAAGATTAACTACATGTATAACGGCCAGCAAATCAGCAGGTATGCCGACGCCGGCGTCTACGAAAACGCCATCACGGCGCAGTATTCGCAGGGCGGAGTGGCGCTGAGCCTTACCAACTACACCATCAACTACGCGCCCAGCCGCCTGACGATTACACCCATTCCCATCACCATGACGGCGGCCGCCGCGCGCTTCACCAAGGTTTACGGCACCCTCGACGACGCCAACCTCTTCCAGCTCAGGAGCGGAATGGGCAATCCCGTTCTCATCGGCTCGCCCATTATCGGCTTGAACTTCTCCGTCGTCATCGGCGCCGCCAATCCCGCCGACGTCACCACGCTGCTCAACTCCGTCCACATCTTCGGCACCTTCTCCCGCGCCGCCAAAGAGGACGTGGGAAGCTATCTCGTTTCCAAGGGCTCGGTGAGATGCACCAGAAGCGATACCGATATCGCCGAAAGCCCCAACTTCATTCTGACGATAAATCCCTTCTACTTCACCATCACCAAGCGTCCGGTAAACATTTACATCGACAACGAAAACAGCATTCTCACCAAGCAATACGGCGACTTCACGCCCGTTATACGCCCGACCGGCAGAGGCAACTGGGCGCCTACCGGTGCCTATACCTCGGTCGCCTACAACGGGCAGGTCCTGATTGCCGACAACGACGAGAAATGCATCGTGATGTCGACGGGCGCCTACGAATACTTCGACAACATCAACTATATTTACAACAACCGCAACGCCATTCCCGGCTACTATCCCATCCACAACACCGTGCCCTATACCGTGTCGTCCAACTATCAGCCGACCTTCACCAATCTGGGAGTCATAGGCGGCACCACGGTGTTCTTTGAAATCACCAAAAAGCAGCTCGCGATTAGCGACGCCAATTTCTACGTTTACGGCAAGGTCTACGACGGCACCGACATCGTTTTAGATGGAGACGCCGGCGTCGTTTACACCAACTTCGACCTCGTCGGCTCCGACTCGGTGACAATCACTTTCCAGGCGCGTTACGCCTCCAGTGATGCGGGCATAACCGAGGCGATATTCAGCTATATCGGGCTGGACTACACCGCCGCCGACCAGAGCCGCTACTACGACCTCATCTACTACGAAGGAAGCGGCGTCCAAATCATCAACTCGGCTTCGCCCGGCCCGCTGCCGCGCTTCTACAAGTCGCTCGATAACTTCGGCAATCCCATCGAGATAGACCGCTATCCGATAGGCTTCGACAAGAGCGCCATCAAGCTCAAGCCGCGCCAATACGACGGCACGACCACGGCCGAGATAGTTTCGGTGCAGGACGGCATCTACACTTACTACGAAATCGGCATTCCCAGATTCGTCCAAAAAGTGGTGCAGGACAACGCTTCGGTGACGGGCTACGGCATGAATTTCACCGTCAACTACCAAAGCAAGAACGTCAATTACAGCGCCCGCGCCACTGTCTACATCAGGATTGATTTGCCGCGCGCCGCCGTCAACTTCACGGTGGGCACCTTCCACCTTGACGAAGGCGAGTATTTCACGGTGAGCGACAACTACATTGAAGTCTATCTCACCAACGGAATTACCGGCGTCATACAATACCGCGACCTCTATCTTTCGGTGTTCGCCGCAATCAACAAGGTCTACGACGCCACGCCGACGGCGCAGTTCAACTACAACCTCGGCAACATCATCTGCTACCTGCAGCCCGACGGCAGCTATATTTACGAGCAGGTCGGAATCACCTTCGCCGGCGTCTTTGCCGACATCGACGAATTCGGCATCGCCACTATAACCTCCGACGTCGGCTTCCACACCGCCATACTTGAGACGCTTTCCAACGGCCGCAAGTTCCTTCTTACCGGCGCCGACAAGGGCAATTACAGCCTTGTGCTCAAGGACTATGACTATGTCATAGCCGACAACGGCGAACTGCACGGCGACGACCTCTACACTTGGGAATATTCCTCAGTTTATAAGACGCCGACGGCGGAGCAGATTGCCGCTCTCGACGAAATTTACAGAAAGTCGGGCGACGACTATATCAAGATTACCGACAACGCCGGCCTTTACGCCATAAAGACGCTTGCGACGCAGGCGCAAATTCTCGCCGGTCTCAACCTCTACGTGCTGATTGACAATATCTTCGTTCCCTACGTTCCGGCTCAGCACGGCGGGCGCGACATCTACTACTGCGTCCTCCACGAGCTCTATCACCGCAGCATCGAATACTCATGGCAGCCCTACGTTCAGGCCAACGACTACACCGACACGCTGACGCCCGAGATGGAGGCGGACACCGACAACCTCTACGTGATTTACAACGGCGAGTATGTCCAATATATCCCGGGCACGCCCGAGCTTATCGGCTACACTCCGCTCTATAAGCACAATAAAGTGACTTATTCAATCGTCACCGAGTGGCAGGTCACCGAGGGCGTCAACCTCTACGTCGCGACGGGCGAAAGCTTTATGCCGGGCGCCACCGAGAACCAACTCAAGGCGCGCGAAAACGTCTATATCCGTTACAGCGTCTATTATTCGGTGCCCACGCCGCAGCAGCTTTCCGCCAACCAAAACCTCTTCGTCTACGACAGCGGGGAATGGATACCCTACACCACTCAGCCGCAGTCGCAGGCAAGGTATAGAAACGAGAACTACTATATGAACCTCGGCGACTACGAGCCCGATCCCGTTCAGGACGGCGCCATAGTCATGGACGGCGCCGAGTTCGCCTACTTCACGAGAAGCGACGGCATGGTGCGCTACGACCGCGCGGTGCACGGCGCCATTTACGGCGACACTACCGCGATAGGCGGCTACAAGGTCTACTACGCCAGCTTCCCCTCGGTCTACTACACCGTCGCCACCGATGCCGAGCTCGCCGCGGGCGAGGAACTCTACGTCATATTCACGGGCTACCGCGACACCACCAACGAGGATATGTCGCGCGGGCTTTATCTCTACAACAAAGAGGGCGATGACTACGTGCCCTATGTGCTGGGTGTGCTGCCTGTCTACTACTTCGAGCGCAACCTTTACGTGCCTTACGACGCCGAAAATCCCGAACACGACGGGCTGGCCGTTTACTACCGCCACTGCGGTGTCTTCACGCGCACGGCTAACGAGCTCGACTATCCCGTGACGGCGAGAATGAAAGCCGAAATCACGCCTGTGACGCTGGAGGTCACCGCCAACATCGAAAGCAAGACCTACGACGCCACCACCAACGCTTCGCTCGTTCCCGGCAGCGACCTTGTCACCTCCTTCAGCAACGTGGTGGGGCAGGGCTACGACGCCTTCAGAATGGATATGGATGCCGCGACGGCAAGGTTTACGTCCAAGGACGTCGCCATAAACAGCATAGGCAACGTCACGACGCGCGAGGTGCTGCTCTCCGACATTCTGCTTTACAAATACATCAACATACGCACCGAGATTCTTTCGGGCGCGGCTTACAACACACTGCTGACCGACGGTGCGAGTGACTACGTCGGTTTCAAGCGCTACTACCGCCCGATTGCCGAAGGCGAAACGCCGATTGCGGGCGCCAACTTCTACGTCTTTAAATCGGAATATTACGCCGAAGCCGACGGTAACACCGTCAGCGAATGCTTAGAGAAGGGCACAGAGCTTTATTTCTACCGCGGCGGAGCCTTCGTCGTCCGCGACAAGTCCGAGCCGATAAGGGGCGACAAGCCGGTTTATTACCGCCTTGTCAACGTATTCGTGCCTTACGACGACACCGACTTCCGCCAGTCGCCCGCCGACTCGGTTTACTACTGCTATTACGCCGGCTACGCGCCTTACACCTATTCCGCGGCAACCTCGACATACGCCGTCATTATGCCCGACGGAACGGCGCTCGCCTTTAACGAGGCGGAGTTCAAGGCGGCTTTCGGCAACGAGCTCTACAAGCTCTACCGCGTAGTCAACAAAAATTACGTTCCCGTCACCGATTACAGCTACGCCGCCTACTCGGCGGAAACGCTCTACTTTAAGACGTCGGGGCAGGAAATCAACAACTACGTCTACAACAAGACGGCCAACCTCTCCGCCTACATCAATCCCAAGAAAGTCTCGCTCAACGCCGCCAACGTTTACATCAAGAATAAGGTCTACGACAAAAACGACGCCGGCGAAATGGTCTTCAAGGCGGTGAGCGCGCAGGCGACCGAGTATTACAACGCGCTCCGCGCCTACTTCGCGGGGGCGACCAACTACGCCGAGTTCATTGCGGCCGCACAAAATATGTCGGGCTTCACACCGCTTTACGGCCTCTATGTCATCGACTACGAGAACCTCGACGCCAACGGCGACTTCGTGACGCATCCGCTCTACACGCTTTTGAAGGACTTCACCGCTTCCGACTACGACGACTTCATGGCGATTGCACCCGCCTCGGCGCTTTCGGGGCTCGGCGCGATGTTCGGCGGAATTTACACCACTTCCGACACCATCCTCTCGGGCATCTACGCCGGTGACGAAGTGGCGGCGTCTTACCGCGTCGTCTACAACCAGACCTACGCCGGCGACAATATTAACGTCAGGATAAGCATCAATGCGCTGTCCGGCGCCAACCGCACCAACTACCTCACCGACGAAACCGTCAACATCACAGTCAAGGGCAACATACTTCCCATTGAGCTCGATATAGTGAGAGCGTCGGTCGCCGATAAAGTTTACAACGGCACGGCCGAAACCGCCGTCGAGGACGTCATCATAAGCGGCGTGCTTGCGGGCGACATCTGCTCGGCGGTGGCATCGGGCAATGCGCGGCTGACCTACGCCGACGGCAGCGACGCCCGCGATTTTGCCGAAACCGGATATTACGGCATGCTGGTAGGCCTCAACCTGACGGGACGCGACAGCCGCAACTACATCTTCAAGCTGGTTCCCGGCTTTGTCTGGAAAGACGGACAGGGCAGAGTCTGCGCCTTTGCCGTTACCGCGCCCGGCGAGCTCGACACATCCAACTCGATCTCGGCGCGGCCACTCTCCGTCTCCGTCTGGGCCGACAGCAAGCCCTATGACGGCACAACATCGATACTGCCCGGGAAATACGGCTTCAAGCTGAGCAACGTCACATCCTTTGAAACGGCGATACCCGGCACCAACGCCTATTCGATTGACATCGACTACGAATATTACGAAGTGATAGCGGGCAGCGGCATATTCGCGCCCAAGGTCTACTTCGCCCAGCCCAACGTCAACCCCTCGGGCGGCGTCGAAGTCAAGATGTATTTCAAGGCCGAGGTCTACAATATGCGGCAGGTGGACGGCGCCGAGCTCTTCGACCCCGACACGCTCTACTATCTGCTCGTCTTCAACGCGGCGCGAAACTGCTATCAATACGAGCCTCAGCACGGCCTTACCGAATTTGCGGCGGGCGCGGTCTATTACGTCCGCGACGGCGTCAACAGAAATTACGTCAATTCCAACCTTTATGTGCCGGCTCAGGGCGTCATCACCAAGCTTACCGTGACGGCGACCGCCAACGACGTCTCCGACAACTACGGCTCCTTCGACGTCTCCAGAATGACGGTCTCCTACACCGAGCCCGGCGTCCAATATTACAATATAGGCGAGGCGGCTTTCAACTCCTATACGCCCGCTTACGCCGAGGCCTTGGGGTTCGGCAATCTGCTCTCGGGCTATTCGGCCAACCTGACCACCGAAAGCTTCGCCACGCCGGCTTCGCGCGCCGCCATCCTCGGCTTCAAGGAGGCGACGACGGAGTGCAGCAACAATAACAATGCCTTTGCCGACGTCATCGAACTGCCCGGCGGCGCGATAGGCGGCTACGTCATCTATGTTAAGAACGCCGCCGCCGCCAACTACAGCTTCAACTACGTCCCGGGCACTTACAGGATTACCAAGGCGACACTCTACATCAGCATTGCCGACGCGTCCAGGCCGTTCGGCGTCGCCAATCCCGCTTTCCCCATCATCTATTCGGGATGGCTGGGCACCGACAACGCAAACCTGCCTTCGTCCTATTTCGTGGCGCCCACCGTCACTTCGGCGGCCGGCCCCAACTCGCCGATAGGCAGCGACTACGACATTACGGTGTCGGGCGGCTATGCCAGAAACTACGTCATGAAGTGGTATAGCAACGGCAATTACTACGACATCACCAACACTCCGCTCGCCGTCGCCAAGCTCACCATTGTCCGCGCTACCTTCGGCGGAATAACTTTCAACAGCTTGACGGCGGTCTACGACGGCACGGGTAAAAAACTCGACATCACGCAGGGCAACGCGCTTCCCGCGGGCACCGTGGTGACTTACTCCGACACCATCGAAGGCACGCTTAAGACTTACAGCACGCCGCGTATGCTGGTCAATGCCGGCACCTACACCATCACTGCGCGGCTCGACAACCCCAACTACACCTCGCGCACCTATACCGCCACGCTGAAAATTGAGAAAGCGACGCCCGTAATTACGGCGCGCACCATCACCACCGTTTACATGGGCAGCGCGATAAGCGGCATAGCCGATGTCTATCCCTACGACTTGCCGGTAGCCTACCACTACTACACCGACAAGGACAACGAAGGAAGCCTGATGGCGGGCGCGCCTGCCAATGCGGGAACTTATTACTACTACGCCTCGACGGCGGGCAACAGCAACTATAACCCCGAGCGCACATCCCTCGTCAAGCTGACAATCCTCAAGGTCACGGTGGGCGTCATCGTCATCAAGCAGACCTACGTCGAGGGCGACCCCGACGGCAACGGCGTCGAGTTCGCGCTGTCCAACGAAAATCTGACCGACATTGTCAATGCCAGCGTCAAATACACCGACAAGGCGACGGGCGTCGCGCTTCCCACGGGCAACGTGCCGACGGCGGCCGGCCTCTATGAGTTCAACATAATATCGGGCAATCCCAACTATACGCTGGCGGGCGGCAAGGGCATTCTGACGATAGGCGCCAAGCAGCTCGAAACGCCCGAAAAAGAAGTTACCGTCACTCCCGTCGACAGCGGCACCATCCTCGATTCGCAGGCTTATCTCTCCTACCACACCATAGTGTCCAAGAACAACAAGCCCGCCGAGGATCCCGACGACCGCGTCATATGGGCGCAAGCCAAGAGCGCGGTGGGCGGCGGCTACAACCTTTTGGCCGTCATCTCCGCCAATCTCTTAATCGACGAGCAGGGCGTCAGCCGCACCGCGCTTCCCGGCGGCGGAATAGTGGTCACGCTCAGAATTCCCGACGGCATTGACACAAGCAAGGCTATGCTGATGCGCTATAACGAGGACGGCACGGTGACCGAAATCGACGCCGTGTTCGAGCGCGGCTACGCCGTCTTTATGACCGATGAACTCGGCACCTTCGCCATAGTCGAAAAGGCGACGGCGTTCTGGGTGTGGATTGCCGTGGGCGGCGGCGCGGGATTCGTTCTAATCGGCGCATTCGTCTTCGCTTTCATCGCCAACAAGAAGCGTCAGCTGGAATACGGCGGCGAGCTCATCTCGAAAAACAAAGAAATCTTAAGCGACGACGACCCCGAATAAGCAATAACCCAAGGCTAAAGGGTAACAGAAAAACTCGGCAGTCCGAAAAACGCCGAAAAACCAAATAATTCTTAAGCGCACGGAACTCCGCGCGCCAATAAACGCAACGGATACAGTGTAACATCATAGGAGTAGCCATGAAAGCACAAACTCAGTTCGGAAAGAAAAAGGCCGCCGCTATGGCGCTGCTCGCAATCGCTCTCGCGCTCATCATCGGGCTTTTCGGCGGCGGGCAGATCCTAGCCGCCGAGGCCGCGGGACCGGTAGTCGCGAGCGATCTCGCCGTCGTCTTCAACGAGATAGAGGCGGCTAAGCTTGCCGACACTTCCTTCGCCTACACCGAATATTTGGGGCATAACCTCGACTCCGGCGAGGGCACCATCACCTGCGCGAGAAACGGCGATACCGGCGCCATCAACTTCGCTTTTCAGGACAAGTTCTTGGGCATCGGCTCGGCGGAAGGCAAAACGTGGTTTGCCGCTTTCTTAATCCAAATCGACACCGAAGGCACGCTTGCGACGGCCGTCGCGACGGGCAGGGTGAACATGACCTTTGCCGCGTTGCCCACCGGCGCCAGCGGCAACGTCACCTGCGTTTTAGCCATCAAGCAGTTTACAGCGGGCGATACTCCCGTGTTCAACATGGAGACCATCGCCACCGGCGTTACGACGGGCACTCCCGACGTTCCCGCTTCGGGCGGCACTCCCCGCGCCATCAACGTGACGACCACGCTCAATGCCGACACCGTGCTTGCCGCCGTCATCTGCACAGGCACGATAATGGACAACAACTCTGCCTCCGTCAACTACTCCAACCTCTCGGTGAGCTTTTCCTTAAGCGACTACTCCGCGCCCAAGATTACCGCGCTCACTATGGTTCCTTACGTTCTCGGCGACGTCGGTTTCCCCTGCGCGACCGAGGAAGAAAACAACAGAATATCGGGGAAAACCGTCGACACTCTCAACATCTTAACCTCTCCCGACGGCAAGAGCACCTTCAAGTTCCCCGCTTGGTATAACGGCAACAAAAACATAACCAGCCTGGTCATAACCGATATGGCCAAGCCCAAGCCGGGCGAAGAGATGCCTCAGGAAATAACGGGCATAAACAAGGTGGCCTTTAATGACACCATGTTTTTGCTGACTCCCGAAAATCTTGTGCCCGACGTCTGGCACGACATCTTCACAGAGGACGACCTCGTCACTCCCGCCGCCAGATTTGCCTATGTCAGCCACGATACCTACACGGGGAGCGGTGAACCCGTCTGTCAGTGGATAGAGTTTAAAGTTGAGATAGTTGAAAACTTAAGCATCGCCGTCACCATGACCGACAACGGCAATTTGGCGCGGACGGAAATCATCGACGTCCGCGGCATCGACAGGTATCAGCCGCACGCCTATGAGCCCGAAAGCGACCAATATAGCCCCGATTTCCCCATCGTAGGGCCCATCTCGCATGACGGCACCGCCTTTGATTTCGGCGAATTCGGCAGCGAAGCCGCGCTTTCCGCCGTCCTCGACTCCGTCAACTGGGTAGTTTCCAAAAACGCCTTTATCGAGCTTGCCGCGCTGGTGCCCGACCTCGACGGGCTTTCGCCCACGGTATATTATTATTCTGTCACGCGCACGCGAAACTTTACCGTAGCGCCGGTGCCCGCAGGCTCGCCGAGCTGGCGAAGCTCAATGAACTCCTCGCTGGCGTTTTCCGAGATTTTCAAAAACACCGGCTACTACTGTCTGGCGCTGTTCGGCAGAAATTACGCAGGCTCCACGACCGATGTCTATTACTATTATTTCAAGGTGGACTATACCACACCCGCCTTCAGCGTCACCAAGATTAACCTCTATCAAAACGTCAACCCCGACATACCCGGAAGCGGCTCGCTGTTCCAGACCTACACCGCGGCGCAGTGGGCGGGCGCATGGACGCGCTACGCCGTCGAAATTGAGCTGACGCTCGCCGAGAGCTTTGACGAGCTTTTGAGTGTCGACATTTTGAGGCGAAGCGGCGTCAAATTCTTCTATCATTTCGGCGACGACGACCTCATTGAAATAGTCCAAGACGCTACATACGAGCTATATTCGAGCGGCTTTTACGTCGTAGCAAACCTCTACGCCGACGAAAATTCGGTCGATACTTTCTATCTGAGGCTCTGCTTCGATTATTCCGACGAGGAATTAAAGCTCTTTGAGGATTATGACGCCGAGCTGTCTTTCGCCGCGCTTTCGGGCGCAGGTCTTGAATATAACCTCGCCACGCCGATGACGTTCAAGATTGACCGAAACCGCCCCGACGAGGCCGAAACGCTGACTTTCGACGACTATGCCTACAATCCGCCCGCGCCCAAGACGTGGTATACCGACGGCACTTCGATCGAGCTCGATTTCTCATCTTTCTACGACGACCATCTTGATGATGTCGAGCTTCAGTTCAGCCTGTCCTCGGGCTTCGAGCCGAGCGGCAGAGTGTCGGTATCGGGCGCCGATCTGTTTGCGCAGGGAATGTTCTTTGAGTTAAGCCTGCCCGCCTTAGGCGTTACCTCGCCCGGCCTCAAGACGGTGTTCACGCGCGCCGTCGACCAGGCGGGCAATATTTCGGAAACTCTCGCCTACGGCTTCCTCTACGACCCGACCGATTATTTTGTTGAGTTTTACGTCGACAACTCGATGGGAACGGCGCACGGCGGCGTTGCCGAATTTGAACCCGGCGTCGATTATTCGCTGAGCCAAATCACGGTCGAGGGCGTTGTCTACACGCTTTACCGCGCCGTCTTCAAGCGCGGCGAAACCGCCGTTGTCAACATCTCGATGTATGAGGATTTCCTGTTCGCCAAATATAACCTTTGGGAATACTCCGAGATTTTGGAAGGCGCCTCGAACTACGAGCTCTCCGTCCTTGTCGACACCGCAAACCACGTAGAGCGGCCGTTCTGGGATTCGCGCTATTTAGTGCAGGGCACGGCGCGCTACGCCTTATTCTATAAGCGGCTCATCGAGATAGCGATTGCCAATCCCGTCAACATCTATACGGGCTCGGGCGTTGCCGCCGTCATTTCCTATAACATTGATATGCCGAGCACGGCAGGTCTCACGGTTAGATACTACGCCTCGCAGGGCGGGGCGGAACTGCCTGTGCCGCCCAAGAACGCCGGCACTTACTACGTCGAGGCCGTCCATATGAGCGACGGCTACCAGTCCAACACCGCCTCGGGCGTCTTCATCATAAAGCCCGCGCCGCTTGCCGTAGTTGCCAACGCGGGAACCTCGGTATATAACGGCGCCATGCCCGCGCTAAGCTACACCGCGACGGGATTTGTGGGCGGCGACACCGCCGAAACCACGGCGTCGGGCGCGCTCGCCATTCCTTCCAAAAACGCGGGAATCTACAATATAACGATTGGCACGCTGACATTTACTAACTATGCTGTCGCTTTCACGAGCGCCGTTTGGACTATCGAAAAGGCGCCCGTTTACAAGGTTTTCGAAAGTTACGAAACCGAGAACTTCAGCGTAGCCGACGTCTACACCGGCATGCCGCACACCATCACTTACCTCGGCGTATTCGACTATTACGACCTTCAAACGGGCGTGGCGGGCGAGATGCTTAGGGTCACCTTCAAGATAAACGGCGTTAACGCCGGCATCTATCCCATTGTAGTCGACGAGATTTCCGACTTCGGCTCGGGCGATCCCCAAAACTACGAAGTGACGTTCGGCGAAATGCCCGGTTTTGTCTACACCGTCTTTAAGAGACAGCTCACCATAACCGCCCAGAATGCGTCCAAGATATACGGCGATCCCGATCCCGTCATCGGCTGGACGGCGTCGGGCTTTGTCGAGGGCGAAAACGAAACTCAAATCATCTCGGGCGGCTTCAGAAGGAGCGGCACCTCCGACGGCGCCGGCGACTATGAGATAGAGGCCGACCCCATGAACCCCTTTACGCTCGCCGCCGACAACTACTACATCAACACCGAAACGGCGGGCAAGGTTTTCACCATCCACAAGCGGGCGATCAGCGTCTATCCCTATGCCAACCAGACCAAGGTTGCGGGTGTGCCCCTTGACGAGGGCCTTGAAACCATAAAATTCTACTACACGGGCGACACTGCCGATTTAGCCTTGGTCTTCGAGGGCAACCTCGCCTATCAAGGGTATGAGAGCTATGAAACCGAGACCGCGGGCGAAAGCCGCCTCATTACGATTAATACATTGAGCCCCATCGGCGACTTTGCCGAAGAGAACTATATCATCGAATTCTTTGCCGAGGTCTATATTGAGCTGGTTGAATCGCCCGCAATGTCGGGCACCTGGCTCAATCTGCTTCCCGGCAACCTCATCAAACGCATTTACGGCATCGAGAACCCATCCTACGACGTGCCTGCCGCCGACCTCTATTCGGTTTACGGCTCGGATTGGTCGATTGAAGGGCTGGACGCAGGCGACACCTTCGAATTGTTATACCCGAACGCCGACGCGCTGGTGTTTTCGATTGCCTATGACGCCTCGCTCACCAGATTGAGTCCGGTGGGCTTCTACGGCGGCGCCGCCGAGCTCCGCTTGGCCGTTCCCGCCGCATACACCGCGAAATACGGTGAATACTTTATCTCTCGCTGGGACGTTTTGGTTTCCAAAGCGCCTATCTACGTCCGTTTTGCCGCGACAAGCTTTGTCTACGGCGACGCCATTGCCGACCCCATGCTGTCGGCATCGGTAATAATACGCGAGGACGACGAGGCGGGCACGCTTTCACAAATGTTCGCGGGCGAATATCCCTTGCTTAAAATTTCGGCGACCGTCGCCGTGCCTTCGGGACTGGGCGTGGGGCAATATCCCATCATGCTTACAAATGCCAAAGTGCTGTCGCGTTCGGGTGAGTCCGGCGCCTATACTTATGCCGAAAGCGCCGACAGCGGCAATTTCGAGGTGCTTTCCGCCAGCGAAAACGGCAGCTATTTCGCCGTCGTTCCGCGTCAAATAACGATTACAATCGACGAAGCCGCGCTGACTAAGCAATACGGCGACGCCGACCTTCCCGTCGCCTTTAGCGTCACGGGCAAGCTCGACGACGGCAGCGTTCTTGCGGGCAGCTTTAAACGGATTTTAAGAGACGGCGCGCTGACCGCCGACGGCGGCAGATTCGATTCCGTCAACACCCTGCTTCCGACGTCCGCCTATTACGGCATCGCGATAAATCAGGCGTTTACGGCGGGAGCAAACTACACCATAGTCTTTAACTACGGCGCGGCGGGGAGCCTTGAGGGATTGAGGTTTACGATTACGCCGCGGCAAGTTACCGTCGGCGACGAATTTTTCATTACGCAGAATAAAGTTTACGACGGCATAAGCGCGGTGAGCCTCGCGGGAAGCCCTTTAAACTTCGACTTCAAGGCGCGCGCCGCCGACGACGTCAGGGTGGTTTTCACCGCCGATTACTGCCTGCTTTCAGGCGGCAATTACATTCCCACCGCTACGGCGGGAAGCGGGCTTTATATCGAATACCGCGGGCTGGGCTTCGGCGGCGCGGCAGCCCAAAATTATGTCTTTGTCGACGCTTCGGGCGATACTGTGAATGCCGCCGACACCTTCCACGTCGGAGGGGCATATATAACCAAGCTCGATTTCACCATAGTTACGGCCGACTTTGTCGTGGCCGAAAAAGAATACGACGGGCTCGTCTGGGGCGAGCTTTCCTCCTTCAGCCTTCCCGCGCTCTTCGACAACTTCACGCCCGAAGCCGAGGTGGTTTTTGCAAGCCCCGCCGTCAGCGAACTTGCGCGTGCCACGGTTACGCTCACCTATCAAATAACGGACGCCGCCAGCAATCTGGTCTATAACGCGACCGACGAAAATGTCACTGTTACGATAAACGGCTCGTCCATCGTAATAACAGCCAGAAACGTGTTGTCAAGAATAGCCAAGAAAACGCTGAGCTACGGCCAGAACGGCATCATATTAACCCTTTCCGACAAGATTTTCGACGGCTCTTATTCGGGCAGCGTCACTTACTCCTTCGGCGCAGGCGCGCTGGTAGCGGGCGAGTCGATTGAGCTTGAGATATCCTGCATGCTGACCTCGGCCGAGGTGGGAACGACTTCGGCCACCATAAACTCGATTTCAATCAAGCCGACGGGCCCCTATTTTGAGAATTACCGCCTCACCGACGAGGATTATCCCATTCTCTACGCCGAAATTTTGAAAGCGCGGCTGGTTCTCGGCATAAACTTTACTCCCAAGGTCTACGACGCCACTACCTCGGTTACGGGCTACGGCAATTCTTTCGGCTTCACCGTCAACGTCGGCGGCGCCTCGGTCAACGTCAACAGCCTGCCTTACCGCTACACCAAGGACGGCACCGAATACACCATAACGGATTCCACCTATATTTTCCTCGGCAACACCGAGATGATTTCCCAGTTCAACTGGACCTATCAAAACGCCTATTTAGTCAAAAAGGGCGCTACACGGACGCAGGCTTCCCAGCATCCATGGGTCGTCTTCGACGGGAGCAATAACGTCGCGCTCCATGACGTGCTGTTATCCGGCATCGCGCTCTCTGCCGAGAGCGGCAGCTACTTCAACAACTTCACGCTGGTTGCCTACATAAACGGCGAAATCATTCCGCTTGAGACGGTAAATCTGACCGACAAAACCGGCGCTAACCCCGAGGCGCATGAAAACTCCGTCGTTTTGACTGCGGCGGCCTCCGTGGAGCGTCGCATGGTGTCCATCAACCTTGCCGAAGTCATGGTCAGCCCCAAGGTCTACGACGGCACCAAGACGGCATCACTAACCGGCCTCACCGCCTTTTCGGGATTGGTTGCGGGCGACACGGTGTCGGTCGTCTATACCGTGACGCTCGCCGACGCCAACGTCAAGGATAACGTGCTTGCGACCTTCCGCGTCGAGGCCGGGCCGAACGGCAACGGTTTCTCGGGCGCCAGCGCCAAGAGCTACTATCTGCAAAACACCATAAGCTCCTACGTCAAATATCAGAACATAACCGTCACGCCGCGGCCCTTGGGCGTCAGTTTCATCAGCGTGCCTGGCAAAGTCTACGACGGCACCACCGCTGTATACGGCAACGTCAGCTATACCTTCCAGCTCGCCGAGGACGGAATACCGGGCGAGGGCCTGATTGCCGCCGACCGCGACAAGATTTTCTTAAACATCTCGGGCAAGACGTTCCTTTCGGCCAACGTCATGATTGACGCCTTTGGAAACGGCGCCAATCACGCCAAGATTTATTTCTCCAAGAACCCCGAATCCCAGCTCTACGGCGGCGCCGGCGTATCGGTCATGAACTACCGCCTAAAGGGCGCGATAGCCGAGGGCGACAAGGTCTATCTTTTGACGACCGTCCCCGCCGCCATCACGCCGATGCGCGTCAGCCCCACCGTCATCACCACTCCCAAGATTTACGACGGCACCACATCCCTCGATATTGCGGGCGTCAGCGTCCGCGTCAGCATAGGCATGGTGACGCTCTACGCGCGGCCGATAGCGGGCGGCGCCTCCTTCGACACGCCCAACGCCGGCGCCAACAAGACGGTGACGGTGCTGCTGCAACAAGGACTTTGGGACGGGCCGGGCTTAGGCGCCAACTTAGTCAGCAACTACTCGCTGGGCGAACCGCAGGCGGGCGAGGACTATATTGTCGTCAAGGGCAGCGGCTCGATAACCAAGCGGCAGGTCTTCGTCTATGCCGAGAACCTCTCCGTTCCCTACGGCACGCAACAGTTCAATTTCAACAAGCTCTACCGCATGAACTATATGGGCAATTTGGAGTGGGTGACGCTCAAAGTCATCGACACCCAGAAATGGTGGGTCTACACCGACACCAACGGCATCGAACAAAAAGTGGTCATTTATACCGACCGCGACTCCGACCTGCCCATTATTTCGAGCTCCTTTAAGCCGACAACGCCGGTAGGCACGCACCGCGTTCTTCTTTCCAATCTAGACATTGCGTCCAACTTCTCCTTCAACGACTCGCAGAACGGCCAAACGGTTACGTCGGGCGGCGTCACCGTAGCGACGGGTGAGCTGACCATCCGAAAAGCGGTGGTTACCGTTTACACCGACAACTACAAGCGCGGTTATAAAGGGCTCAACCCCGAAATCACACTCAAGTTCGACGGCTTCAAGAACGGCCAGATTCCCGGCATTAACGTGCTCGAGATGCACTATCCCACCGCCAAGTTCGCGCTGGTGGACGAGCACGGCGCCTACGTCGCCGACATAGTTTCCAACTCCTCGACGCCGATAGGCACCTCGATGTCGCTGCCCGACGGCCGCACCGTTTATTACGTCGTCTACATCGACCTTTCGGGCGCTTCCGCGCTCTACTACGAGTTCGCCCTAAGGCCGGAGTTCGCCACGCTGACCATCGAGCGCGCCTACGTCGAGGGGCTGAGCATGGTCAACCGCATCTTCATTTACGACGGCACTCCCAAGTCGGTGACGGTGACGGGCACCAACAGCTTGATTTCGCCCGCCTATCTCACCTACGACTACTATCCGAGCACCGACGGCGGGTTGACCTTCTCCGATTTGCCGCTTGCCGGCCCGATAACGGAAGCGGGCGTCTATAAAGTCGTCGCAAGCTATGACGAAGGGCCTTCGGGCAACTTCACGCCATGGCAGGCGCAGTCCGTCATGACGATATCGAGAAAGCAGCTCTCCATCAAGCTCAACTCCAAGTCGGTGTCCTATAATATGAGCGAAGTTACCGTTGACAATCCCGTTATCGCCAACACCACGCCCGCCGAATACGAGATGCTGATGTCCAAAATCGTCTTTGTCTACACCGACATGGAGGGCAACGTTTTGAGCGGCCCGCCGAGCGACGCCGGCAAATATTTCTGCGTCGCGCGCTACAACGCCGCCGCCGTCGACAACTACGATACGGCGCAGTCCAACAAAGTCAACGTCATAATTAGCCC
>ERZ795052.2081-NODE-2081-length-25276-cov-6.084374_pt1 | contig 25276 bp, 10 predicted proteins | sample MGYA00375136_ERZ795052 | MGnify/ENA primary metagenome ERZ795052 (study PRJEB30181, sample SAMN05720156) | activated sludge metagenome | isolation source: Anaerobic digester | place: Japan | collected 2015-05-26 ... | reverse complement strand
TCTTTCTGCGTGCTCTGCGGGCCTGCGCTCCCTGCCGCGAAGCCTGAAGGCTGAGGTGCGGCACGCACAGCCCAGGAAGGATGCCCTACGCGTGACCCAGCAAAGAGGGGACCACGGATTTCGCGGATTTCGCGGATGAGGGAGACGCCGCACAGGGCTCCCGGTGGCGGGGCAAAGTCGCTCGTCCCTGACATCGCCTTGTTTGCCGCCATTCTCTCCGGCTCTGTCTTATCGTGCCATCCGCGGTCAGATCCACCCTCTCGGGGAGGCGACGTCTCGTCGCCCTCTTCCACGCCGCAGCCTTCGCCACTTTAAGGAACCTGAGGTGGGCTGGCGGCGCGGAGCGGAGTGCGCGCGCGGCCTGGTTGCAGCGCAAGAATGGGCTTTGCTCGGGGCGTGGGCGGACGCAAGATGGCGTCATGCTCACCGTGCGCGATTCGGTTTTGGTGGTGTCGCTCGGCGTCATCGGGTTGTGTTTGACGGGGATCCTGGGGGCGGCGCCCGCCCCGGACCCGCGCAATTTCGGCAATGGCTGGCTGTTGCCGGATGAGAATTATTGCGATCAACCGCGGATTGTGGTGGCGCGGGACGGGACGTGGGTGTGCGTGTTGACGACGGGCAAAGGGGAGGAAGGGGCCCCGGGGCAGCACGTGGTCAGCGCGTCGAGCGCCGACCAGGGGCGGACGTGGTCGGGCCTGGTGGATGTCGAGCCGGCGGACCCGGACCGGACGTCGGCATACGCGCTGGCGCTGATCACGCCGGGGGACCGGGTTTACGCGTTTTACTGTTACAACGGCGACGGCATCCGCTCGCTGCCGGACGGCACGCGCATCCGGGACGACATGCAAGGGTGGCTCTGTTTCCGCTATTCCGACGACCGGGGCCGGAGCTGGTCGGAGCGGCACCGGATTCCGCTGCGGGTGACGGCGGCGGACCGGCGCAACCAGTGGGGGGGCCGGCTGCAATTGTGGTGGGCGATTGGCACCCCGGCGGTGTTCGAGGGCCGGATGATTTTCGGGTTTACCAAGCTGGGACGTTACATTCTGGAGGAGGGCGAAGGCTGGTTTTGCCGGTCGGACAATGTGCTGGTGGAGAGGGACCCGGGAAAGATTGACTGGCAGATTCTGCCCGAGGGCGACCAAGGGGTGCGGAATCCGGCGTTCGGGTCGGTGCAGGAGGAATTCGATGTGGTTCACCTCCGGGGCGAGGAGCTTTTCTGCGTTTACCGCACGGCCCGGGGTCATGCGGCCTCGGCCTACAGCCGGGATGGGGGGCGGACGTGGAGCCAGCCGGACCAGTTGCGCTACGCGCCGGGGGGGCGGCCGATCAAGCAACCGCGGGCCTGCCCCAAGATTTGGAAGACCCGGAACGGGCGTTTTCTGCTGTGGTTTCACAACAACAGCACGACGACGTACAACAACGGGCCGAACGCGGGGAGCCGGAACGTGGCGTGGCTGAGCGCCGGGCGGGAGGTGAACGGTTTCGTGCAGTGGACGGAACCGGAGATTGTCGCTTATGTCGAGGGCGGGCTGGAAGGCTGCAGTTATCCGGACTTGGTGGAAGACGGCGGGAAGGTTTTCATCTGCGCGACGCAGAAGACCGAGGCGCGCGTCTTCGAGGTCCAGCCCGGGTTATTGGAAGCCCTCTGGGCCCAGGACGGGCCCGGGGCGATTGCCAGCAACGGACTGGTGCTGTCGCTGGAGGGGGAGGCATGCCGCTCGGGAGCCGTGGTTAAAGCGCCGCGGCTCGAGCCGCTGGGCGGCGAACCCCAAGGCCGCCGGCTGCGGCCCGATGAGGGCAAAGGATTCACGGTGGACGTTGCCCTGCGCCTGCACAGCCTGGCGCCGGACCAAACGCTGTTGGACACCCGGGACCGGGCGGGCCGCGGTTACCGTTTGAAGACCGGCGATGGAGGCAGCGTTTGGCTGGAATTCTGCGACGGCTGGCAGGCGGCCGGATGGGAATCCGACCGGGGTCTGCTTGGGACCAACCAGTTGCACCACGTCGTGGCGACGGTGGATGGCCGGGCGCGGGTGATTACGTTCGTCGTGGATGGAAAGCTGTGCGACGGCGGTTCGGAACGGCAATTCGGGTTTGGGCGATTCGGCCCCAATTTCAAACAGATCAGCGGCGACCGGCTGCGGGTCGCGCCCGATTTGAAGGGGGAGCTCCACCATGTGCGCCTGTACAACCGGGCGTTGTGGACCAGCGAAGCGGTCGGGAATTTCAAGGCCTCAACCGGCGCGCGAGGGCCCGGCGAATAGGCGCGGCGCCGGCTTTCAACAGCTCTGCCCCCCGCCGGGCAGAGGCCCGGGCCGCTATGCGGAAACCAGGTCCGCGGCGGCGGCGTTGGAGCGGACCTGGGCGGGGTCTTTGCAGCCCGGGATGACGGCGCTAACCAGCGGATTTCGCAGGCACCAGGCCAGCGCCCACTGGCTGAGCGGCACGCCGGGAGGAACCTCGTTTTTCTTGATTTGCTCGACTGCGGCCAGGTCGGCTTTCAACTTCTCGCGGTCGAACGTGCTGCGCACGTCGTTGGGCGGGAAATTGGCGGCGGTGTATTTGCCGCTCAACAGGCCGCTGGCCAGCGGCACACGAGCGAGGATTCCCAGTTGGTCCTTTTCCGCCCAAGGGAACACGGTTTGTTCGGGGCGGCGGTCCAGGCGGTTGTAAATCACCTGCAAAGCGGCGGCGCCGACTCGCGAGGCCTCGCGCGCCTGGAGCTCGCTGCCTTTGCCCAAAATCGAAATGCCCAGGTGGGCAATCCTGCCGGCCGCCTGCTGGCGCCGCAGCATTTCCCAAAGGTCGTCGTTGAGGAAGGCCGCGTCCGGCCCGGAGTGGAACTGGTACAAGTCAATGCGGTCCACCCGCAGCGCGCGCAGGGAGCCTTCGAGCTGCCGCTGAACGTCCGCGGGCGAAAAATCCTCGGTCCGCTTCATGAAGCTGTGGAAGTGGTGGCCGAACTTGGTGGCGACGACCCAGCGGGAGCGGTCGCGGCGGGAGAGGTAATCCCCGATCAGTTTTTCGGACAGGCGGTCGCCGTAACACTCGGCGGTGTCCACCAGGTTGATGCCGGCCTCGGCCGCGGCGTCGAGGATGGCGTCGGCTTGCGACTGATCATAGTCGCGTCCCCATTCCCCGCCGAACTGCCAGGTGCCGACGCCAATCACGGAAACCCGCAGGCCGGTGCGGCCCAGGATTCGATAACGCATGGGGCGAGGTTACGCGGCGGGGGCGGGTTTGTCTGCCGGAATTTGCGGAACCCGGGAAGCGGGGCCGGCGCGGACGCCGCGGGGTGCGGCGTGGGGCTCAGGCCGTTTCGAGGGTCATGATTTGGATCGGGCGCCGCTCCTCCCGGCGGGCCGATTCGTCCTCGGAAAAGGCCAGGTAGAGGATGGAAAAGAGGTTGGTCACCGGCAGGAGGAGCAGGACGGTGAAGATGAGGTTTTTGCCGCGGGCCTGGACGATCTTGAAGGACCAAAGAATATGCGCCACGAGATTCAACAGCGGCACGAAAAAGGCCAGGAACCAGAGCCGCGACATGCCCGCGGCCCGCAGGAGGGGGATGAGCTGGAGCACCGGGATCCAGAGCAGGACACCACCGGGCTTGCCGGCCTTGCGGCAGATCAGCATCCAGCAATAACAGAAGAAGACGTAAGACAGGAGCGCGGCCGCGGCCAGGCCCGCCAGAAGCGCCGGGTTGAGACGGACCCGGGTGGGGTCCATGGCCCCCGCCGGAAGCCCCAGCGTTTTGCTGAGGCGCTCCTCGACCTGTTTGAGCTCCTCCGAATGGACTTTGGTGAGGGTTTGTTTGGCCCACGCCAGGGACGAGTTGGTCGAGCTTTTCTGCTTGTCGGGTCCGTAGCCGAGCAGGAGCCGGACGTCGTCGGGCATGTCGGCCACCTTGACGTTGGCCATGCCGGTGCTGTGGAGGAGGAAGACGTAGTCTTTGGCCTTGGTGGTGACTGTCACGTTTGTGTACGAACGTGTCCCAATCCTAAGAACGTCGAAGGATTGTTCGACGGCTGCCCGGGCCGGCGGGGGGGCGCCGAGCGTCAGGAACGCTGCCACCCCGAGGGCCGGCGCGAGTTTATTGCATGTGACCCGCCACAGACTCGTCATATCACGTGAAGATGTTAGCAAGTTTGCTGATCGAACAAGGGGCATGGTGCACGAAACATGCCATTCCCAAACCTGACACAGACGCGAAAAAGGCCGGCCCTTGCGAGCCGGCCTGGTGATTACAGAACAAGCGTTTCAGGACTTGGCCACGGGCACAACGGGCGGGTCGCGCAGGACGTTGTGGGCGTTGGGCACCGGCGGTTGCAACACGCGGAAGGGGCCCCACTGCATCCGGGCGCAATCGGTGTAGAGCAAATCCGGGCCGTAGGCGAATTTCGAGTTGAGGATTTCGTCCCAGGACACCCCGGCGCCGCTGTAGGCGGCTTCACGGCCCATGATGGCGGTGAGGGTGCTGTCGGTGACGTTCTTGGTTTCGTTCAGCTCGGTGTCGTTGACAATGGCCTTGATGAGGTCCACATGCTCCTGCATGTAGGGGTCGGTGGCCCGGTCGCGGAAGCGCCACATGGCGCCGCCATTGGGGCGAATCATGCCGCCGGGGTTGGCGGTGCCTTTGCTGCCATGCACCGCCTCGCTGACCGACGACCAATCGCGCTTGATTTGGCCGCAGTAACTGAACATGCGCACGCCGTTTTCATACTCGAACTCGACGGCGAAGTTGTCCCAGATTTCGCCGGACTTGTCGCCGAGCTGCTGGCGGGCGCCCATGCCCCAGCAACGGACGGGATGCGTGCCCATGATCCAGTTGCAGACGTCTATGTTGTGGACGTGCTGTTCGCAGATGTGGTCGCCGCAGAGCCAGATGTAATGATACCAGTTGCGGACCTGGCGCTCCAATTCGGTGCTGCCGCGCTCGCCGCGATGCCAGATGGGCCCGCCGTTGACCCAGTAGGCGCGCAGGGCCACGACGTCGCCGATTTCGCCGCCCTGGATGCGTTTGATGGTTTCGATGTAGCCGGCCTGGTGGCGCCGCTGCGTTCCCGCCGCGACTTTGAGTCCCTTCTGTTTGGCCAGTTCGCCGGCTTCATACATGATGCGGGCGCCGGGGCCGTCCACCGCCACCGGTTTCTCCATGAAAACATGTTTCCCGGCCTCGATGCAAGCTTTGAAATGGGGCGGGCGGAATCCCGGCGGGGCGGCCAGGATGGCGTAGTTGACGCCCGGCACCTCGAGGGCCTTGCGATAGCCGTCGAAACCGCTGAAACATTTGTCTTCGGGGACGCCGAAGGCCTCTTTGCCGCGCAGGGCCTGCTCGGGGAAGATATCGGCCACCGCCACAATTTTGCCTTCCACGCCGGCCTCTTTGCAGGCGTCGAGAAAGTTGCGGCCCGCCCCGCCCCCGCGGCCCCCGACGCCGATGATGACGGCGTTAAAGGTCTGCTTGTTCTGGGCGTGAACCAGCGCGGGGAAACTGGCGACCGCCGCCGCCGACGCCGCCATTAATGAGGATTGTCGGATGAACTGGCGGCGGGAGACCGCCGCGCCTTGTGTGCTTGGATTCTCTTGCATGGGCTCTATTGCATTTTGTGTTGTTTCAGCTTTCGGCCGCTTTGCCGCGGCTGTTGGACGCGTTGACCGCGCCCGAAATTCATTCTAGTCCCGTTCCACGCCGCTGGACCAGTATTTCTGCATCTCCTCGGGCGGGGGGATGCGCAGGGGCCGGACGATGCGGAAGCCGACGAACTGGGCGTCCGAAAAATACCAGATGCTCTTGGGCAGTTGCGGGTCCTGCATTTTCCACGACCGGTCCGAGCCGCGCCGGGCGGCGCTGCGCAGCATGGTTTCCTCATCGTCCCAGGAACCGCCGCGGACGGAGTGGGGGTAGGGTTTGGTGGCCTTGTTCCAGGGGTCCTTGACGAGGCCCTGGGCGCTGGAACGCTGGTAGTACTCGGGGTCGTACTGGTCGAGCACCCATTCGACGACGTTGCCGCACATGTCGTAGAGCCCCCAAGGATTGGGCTTTTTCCGGCCCACTTTTTGGTATTTGAAGTCGCTGTTCTGCTCATACCAGGCGTGGTCCTTGAGCGCCGCCGGGTCATCGCCGAAATAGTAGGCGGTGGTGGTGCCGGCGCGGCAGGCGTATTCCCACTCCGCCTCGGTCGGCAGGCGGTAGAAGTGGCCGGTCTTGGCGCTGAGCCACTGGCAATACTTGTTGGCGGCGTGCTGGGTCATGCTGATGGCGGGGAAGCCATCCTTGCCCATGCCGAAACTCATCTCGACGTAAGGCCGCGAAGGGTGCGTGACGGCGTCCGCCAGCTTGTCGCCCTCCTCGTCGGTCGGGACCGTGGCCCGGGTTCGTTTCTCCTCGTCCGGATACATGAACAGCTCGTATTCGTTCCAGGTGATTTCGCACTGGCCCATCCAGAATGGGGAGATTTCGACCTTGTGCTGCGGGCCCTCATCCGGCTTGCGGCCGGGTTCGCTTTCGGGACTGCCCATGACGAACTGGCCGCCGGGAATCGGCACCATGACGTAGGTGACGCGCGTGCCGGGGATGGTGTTGGTGTAAATCTTCATCTCCTCCGGCTTGGTGACCTGGTTTTTCGCCACGATCCGGGCGTGGATGCCGGGGATTGTGAGGTTGTCGTTGTCCGCCAGGGTTGGCAGGCTGCCGAACACGCCGGGGACATATTCTCCGTCCGCCGCTTGGTACATCTGGTAGCGGGTGGAGAACTTCGAGGTCGCGGGTTCGGAAAACACGATCATCCCGCCGGCCGTGGGCAGGGCGCAGGTGATGACGTCGTTGGTGGCCACGACAGTCTGCACCAGCGTGGGAGCCTGCCTGCCATCAAACGCAAAGACACCCGCCTTTTCGCCGTTGCCGAAAACGACGAACAATTGCCGCTTCGCCGGCGCCAGGGTAATCACGCGCCGAATCGGGCCCCCGAGGTCAAACTTTGCCGGGTCGCCGAAGCGGACCTGCCCGGCTTCAACCGCCTCGACCGGGCGGACAATCAGGGTCGCATCCCCGGGTTTGTAGAACAGGAACTCGGGGGTGGGAGCGCCGCGAAAATGGCCCAGGGTGTATTCCGCTCCCGCCGGCAACCCTTTGAGGGTCGCCACGGTGGTGAATTTTCCCGCGTGAACGTCCTGCAGATGAAAGCTGTCTTCGCTGCCCTGCCGGGTGAGCAGGCCCACGAATTCCCCTCGGGCGGGCGCCAGCACCACCCGCTGGCCGCCAGCCGGCACTCCGGGCAGGGCCGTCTCCGCCAGCTTGGGCAATTCCTGGCCATCGTTGCGCAACAAGGTCGCCAGGTTCTCATCCGGGGAATTGTAAATGCTGGCCACGTAAAGGTCCGCTGCCGGGGTGTTCCCTTCCCCGCCAATTTCCTGCGGCACCACGACCGTCGGACCGAGCGCGGCGTTGAAATTGATCACCCGGGGCCGCTCGGGGGCGGTGGGGCTGGAGGCTTCGGCCAGCACGATCTGGTTCGCATCCGCCGTGGTCAGCACCAAGCCGTCGCGGTTGGTCACCATCAACGGCCCGAGGCTGAACCCCGAGATGCCTTTGATTCCGCTCGGCCGGTTGTCCACCCAGTTGAACAGCCCGGATTCCGCCCCATACCCCAGCCGATACTTCCCCGTCTCCTTGTCCACAATCACCACGTCACGCCGGCCGTCCCCGTCAAAATCCCCGCTCCCGAAAAATTCCTGTGCGGTTTCATATATGAGGGGCGGATTCTGGAGCTCCGCCTGAACCGTCACGAGCGGCACCGACAAAAGACCTGCTGCAACCACTGGGAAGAAGAAGTAAGCTTTCATTAAAATCACAAAACTTGCCGGCTAGTCTTGTAAGCCTTCGCCCGGAAGTCAATTGGAGAAACCGGCATTGAAAAAACCGGCGAAGCGGGACGACCGGGGACTCCCCGCTCCCCGCCAAACCAGTCGAGTCGAGACGAGAGCACGGGCTGAAAGGCGCGGAGCCCATGGCCGCCGCTCCCCTCTGCCTCGTCGAAACGGACATGGAGCTTACCCCCCCATGCTTCCCTGGCGCTTTCCGGAATACACCGAAGGGAGGGGGAGGCCTGGACCGCTGACCGCCGACGTCCTCGCGCTACACCTTTCAACCTTCCTACCTTCCAACCTTCCTACTTTCCCACTTTCCTACTTTCCCACTCCCCCCCTCCCACGTCGCCCCCATTCAGCCGTCCCAACCCAAGGCGCGAAAATCCAAAGCGGCGCGGCAGTGCCGCAGTCCAGGGGGGCGATGAATGGAGCGAGTTCTCCAGCTTCGGATCGGCCTGTCTGACAACATGGAGGGGAGAATCCAGCCCGGTGCGCCAAGGATGGTTTTTCCCCGACCATGACATTTCAACCAACTTACTATTGTCCATAAGTTAAGGGTTGATATAGTTGGGCGAATCGGCGTGCGGCTTTGGCGCCTCTGCCTGCGGCGGAGCCGCGAGGGTGCAACCGGTTTGAAGTTATGTATTCTTCTTTGTTTCGCGTCCGCGCGCTGGCAGTGGTGGTGTGCGTGAGCCTGTGCCAGTTTGAGGTGGCGGCGGAGGTGCTCATCAATGAAATCATGTACCACTCCCCTCCCGCGGTGCCGGAGGTGCCGGCTTTCGAGTGGGTGGAACTTTTGAATCGCGGGAGCAACTCGGTGGATTTGACGGGGTGGCGTCTGGACAAAGGAGTGGCGTTCACGTTTACGAACGTGGCCCTTGCGCCGGGGGGCTGCCTGGTGGTGGCGGCCAGCCGCGCAGCCTTTCTAACCAATCACCCCGGCATAACCAATGTCGTCGGAGACTGGACCGGCAAGCTCCGCAACCGCGGGGAGACGGTCCGTTTGGTGGATGCGACGGGGCGGGAGGTGGACCGGGTAAGCTATGCGGCGGAAGGCGACTGGGCGGAGCGGAGAGTTGGGGAGCCCTTCCCAGGCCAGCCGGGCTGGTGGCGGGGCTGGCAATGGGTCACGCCCGCCGATGGCGGGGGCAAATCCATTGAATTGCGGAATCCGGTATTGGCGCACGATCAAGGCCAGAACTGGGCGCCGAGCGGGCCGGAAGGCGGGACGCCGGGGCAGCCGAATTCCATGGCGACCAATAACATTCCTCCGATGATTCTGGAGGTGACCCATTATCCCGCAGTGCCGCAGTCCAGCGATCCGGTCACCGTGACGGCGCGGATTGTGGATGAAGGGGCCAACCCGACCGTCAGCGTCCATTTCCGGGTGGACGGCGCCCCCGCCTTCGAGGTCAGCGCGATGTTGGACGACGGGCAGCACGGCGACGGGCTGCCGGGCGACGGGCTGTATGGGGCGGTGCTGCCTCCAAGAGCGGACAAGACGGTGGTTGAGTTTTATGTCGAGGCGGTGGATGGCGGGGGGCGAAGGCGGACCTGCCCGGGACCCACCGATGAGCTGGGGACCCAGGGAGCCAATGCGCTGTATCAGGTGGATGATTTTGGATACACCGGGGGCCAGTCGCTGTACCGATTCATTGTCACGGCGGGCGAATGGGCGGCGTGGCTGGGGTTGATGGACAACACGACGGGGGGGCGTTACAGCGACGCAGCCATGAACGGCGCACTCGTCCGCGTGGATGGGACCGGCACCGAGGTGCGTTACGCGGTGGCCATTCGAAATCGTGGGGCCGGCACGCGAGCCGCTCACCCCCATAATTTTCATTTATCCATCCCGGACGACCGGCCGTTGCAGGGAGTTCGGAAGTTAAATTTCAACACGCGAACGGTTCACGCCCAGGTGGCCGGAAATGCCCTGTTCGTGGCGGCCGGGCTGCTGAACGCCTACGGGGCGCCGGTTCAGGTGCGGGTGAATGGGAATAATCTGGCGAACGCGACTCCGACGGGGAGCGCGGATTCGTATCAATTTGGCTCGTATTACTGTTTTGAACCCTACGACAGCGATTGGGCGGCCAGCCACATTCCGCAGGACGCCGGCGGCAACATTTACCAAGGGTATTGGTATTTGGACAACGTGAAGCTGCTGCAAGGGGCGACACTGGATTACCTGGGAACGAACGTGGAGAGTTACCGGCGGACTTATTCGCCGACCGGGGCGGTGGCCACCACCGGGGCGTATCAGAAGCAAAGCAACACGGCCGAAGACGACTGGTCGGACCTGATTGACCTGACTTACGTGTTGAGCACGAACACTCCCGACTCGAATTACGTGCAAGCCATCAGCCGGCGGGTTGATATCGAGCAGTGGCTCAGACACATCGCCGTCAACTCGTTGATTTTGAACATGGAGACGACGCTGGCGACCGGGGTGGGCGACGATTATATGGCGTACTGCGGGGTGCTGGACCCCCGGTTTCGGCTGTTAAACCACGACAACGACACGTTGCTGGGGCAGGGCGAGGGCACCCCAGCCTGGACACGCTCCATTTTCAAGGCGGCGGACCTGCCGGTGCTTAGCCGGTTCCTGAAGCACCCGGAAATTGCGCCGCGCTATTTCGCGATTCTAAAGGAGTATGCCGACACGCTGTTCGTGCCGGAGAGGATCGGGGCGGAGTTGGAGCGGCAATTGAAGGACTTCGTGCCGGCGCCGTACATCCAAAGCATGAAAGACGCAGCGGAGCGGCGCCGGACCAACGTGCTGGCGCAAATTCCAATGCGGCTGAGCGTCCAGAGCCCGCTGGCCGTCAGCAACGGCTATCCGCGGGCGACGTCGGCCCTCACCACGCTCTCCGGCACTGCCAACGCCATTTTGACGCGGCAGGTTCTGGTGAACGGCGCGGCGGCGAATTACGTGCCGTGGCAGGGGGCGTGGAGCGCCGGGAACGTGGCTTTGCATCCCGGCATCAACCGGGTGCTCATCCAAGCCATGAACACCAACGGAGTGGAATGCGGCCGAACGCATATTGACATTTGGTATGATGATGGGTCGGCGCAGGTTGCAGGCGGGGCGATTGGGGCCAATGTCTTGTGGACCGCTTTGGAAGGTCCTTACCACGTCGTCTCAAATCTGGTCATCAACAGCGGCGCGACTCTCGCGATCGAACCCGGGACGACTGTTTACCTTGGGCCGGGGGTCAGTGTGGCCGTGGCGGACGGGGGCAGATTGGTGGCTGAAGGGACGGCGAACGCGCCGATTCGATTTGCGGTCCTGCCGGGGTCGGGAGCCAGGTGGGGTGGGATAACCATCAACGGTTCGGCCAGCTCGCCGGAGACCCGGATTGCCTACGCTCATTTTGAGGGCAACAGCAACACCTGCCTCCAGGTTAGCGGGGGGACGATTTATCTGGCTCACAGCAGCTTCGGCACGACCGACCGGACGTATTTGTCATTGGATGGGGCTTCGTTTCTGGTGACTCACTGCAGTTTCCCCTCGGGGAGCGCAGGGTTTGAACTGGTGCACGGCACCGGTGGCATCAAGGCCGGCGGGCGGGGGATCATTCGAAACTGCTTTTTCGGCAAGCCGGTTGGCTACAACGATGTGATTGATTTCACGGGGGGTAACCGCAATTACAGCCAGCCCATTCTGCAGCTTTATCAGAATGTCTTCACCGGAGCCACCGATGACGTGCTGGACCTGGACGGGACGGATGCCTGGATCGAAGGGAACCTTTTTCTGCACTGCCATCGGAACGGGGCGCCCGACAGCTCCAGCGCCATCTCGGGGGGGAGTTCGGGCCCGGACACTTCCGAAGTCACAGTGATTGGGAACTTGTTCTTCGATTGTGATCACGTCGCGACGGCCAAGGAGGGCAACTTCTACACCTTCCTGAACAATACCATGGTCCGGATCACCCAGGTCGGGGGCATGGACACGGCCTCGGCGGTGTTCAACCTGAGGGACACCGAACCGTCGCCCACGGCGTTCGGCGCCGGCATCTACGCCGAGGGCAACATCATTGTGGAAGCGGCAGCCTTGGTGCGGAACTATGATCCGGCCCAAAGCACGGTGGTTTTCAACCGCAATCTTCTGCCCTCTGGCTGGAGCGGGCCAGGAAGCGGCAATTCGACCAACGCGCCCCGGCTAAGCCATGTGCCTACTCTGGAAGAGACGCAGTTCGGTTCGTGGGAGGAAGCCCAGGCGATGTGGCAATGGCTGAGTCTGGGACCAGGCTCGCCCGGGCGGGGCACGGGTCCCAACGGGCGGGATATGGGAGGGGTTATACCGCTGGGCGCGTCAGTTTCCGGGGAGCCGGACAGCTTGACTTCGTCCAACAGCGCGCGGCTGGAGGTTGGGGTGGTGCGCACGGGCAACGGCATACCCGTGGCGGGGTTTCCGCAAGGGTCGGGTTATACGCATTACAAGTGGCGGCTCAATGACGGTGTCTGGAGCGCCGAGACGCCCGTCGGGACACCGGTGGTGTTGTCGAACTTAAGTGACGGCACCTATTGGGTGGAAGTGACCGGAAAACGGGACTCGGGTTGGTATCAGGACGCGGTGGAGCTGGAGGGAAGCACGACCCGCTCGAAGACCTGGACCGTTCAGGCCGGGTTGTCCGGACTGCGGATCAACGAGATTCTGGCGCGCAACGGGGGCATCCTGGTGACCAATGGCGAATCGCCGGATTTGATCGAGCTGTTCAACGCCGGGCAAAGTGTTGTGAACCTATCGGGCAAGGGGCTGACCGACAACCCGCTGAACCCGTATAAATTCATTTTCCCAAGCGGGATGAGCCTGGCTCCGGGGCAATATCTTTTGCTTTATGGGGATGTGGGTCCCGATCCGGCCCGTTACACGGGTTTTGGTTTGAAGCAGGAGGGTGATGTTCTTTACTTGTATGATTCCATGGCGGAGGGGGGCGGGCTTCGGGAGAAGGTCGAATTCGGGCCCCAGCTTGCCAATCTGTCCATTGGCCGTCTGCCGGGCGGCCAGTGGGGGCTGTGCCAGCCGACGCCCGGGAGCGCCAACAAGGAGCACCCGACCGGCGATGTCCGCGCGCTGAGAATCAATGAATGGCTGGCAGCCGGGACCCCGGCGATTCCGGATGACTTTGTCGAGCTTTACAACCCGGATGCCTTGCCGGGGGACATGGGGGGATGCTACCTGAGCGACGCTCCGGACGGGAGTCCGGCCCTGCATCGCATCCGGCCGCTCAGCTTCATCGCCGGCGGCGGTTTTTTTGTGTTCAAGGCGGATGGGAACACCGGGCAGGGGCCGGAACATCTTGGGTTCAGCCTGCGGTCGGAAGGAGGAGGGATTGGTCTTTTCGGGCCGGACCTGGGGGTGATTGACCGGGTGTTTTACGGCCCGCAAAGCGCCGGCATTTCCGAGGGACGGTCGCCCAATGGGGCGGCGGCGTTGCGATTCTTTTCGACGCCCACACCGGGGGCGGGGAATCCCGGCGGCAGTCCCGATGTGACGGTGGTCACGACAACCTACCGGCTGCTTGAGCTGACCAACCAATGGCGTTATTACGCGATGGGAGCCGAGCCGGCAGGAACATGGAAGAACCCTCAGTATGCGGACACGGGGTGGCCTCTGGGAAATGGCCTGCTGGGGGTGGAAACCACGTCGCCGTATCCGTATCCGGCCCCGATCCTGACGCCGCTGCCCCTGACCAACGGGCAGGGATCGAACATTCTGACTTATTACTTCAGGACGACTTTTGTTGTGCCGACGAACCTTGCGGGATTTGCAATAGACACAGGAATCTATCTGGACGACGGGGCGGTGTTCTATTTGAATGGCAATGAAGCGGGCCGTTTGCGGCTGCCGGCGGGAGCAATCACGTATTCAACCCTGGCGACCAACCAACCGTCCGAGGGAGTCCGCGAATCACTCCTCATTCCGGCGTCGGCCCTGTTGGCGGGAACCAACACCCTGGCGGTGGAAGTGCATCAAAGCGCGGTGGCCAGCAGCGACATCGTGTTTGGGATGACATTGAGCGCTTCACGAACGGTCTATGTCACCAATTATCAGAGCCTGGTGATCAACGAGGTGTTTGCCGGCAACGGCCCTGCCGGCGACGCCATCGAACTTTATAACCCGGGCAATCTGCCGTTGAGCCTGGCCGGGTACCGATTGACCGATGACCTGGCCCAACCCGAGCGCTGGGTTTTCCCTGCGGGCGTCATTCTCGCGGCTGGGGAGCGGTTGGTGGTTCGATTTGACTCCGGAACGGCCCCCTCAACGACCACGGGTCCCACCCTGAACACGGGATTTGCTTTGAATTCCGCCGGCGACGCAGTTTACCTGCTGGACCCGACCTCTTCGCTGGCCGACGCCGTGGTGTTTGGGCCGCAGGCAGCGGATTTCTCGATTGGACGGATTCCCGACGGCACGGCGCGGTGGACAATCAATTTGCCGACGCTTGGGTCCCAGAATATTGAGGCCACGGTTGGTGACCCGACAAAGCTGAGGATCAACGAGTGGGCGGCAAGCGTGGCCGGCGGACCCGACTGGTTCGAGATTTACAATCCCAATGCGCAGCCGGTGGCGCTGGGCGGACTGTATCTGACCGACAAGCTGTCAAATCGGACGAAACATCCCATTGCGGCGCTGTCGTATATTGGCGTGTCCACCAACGCCTTTCGGAAATTCATCGCCGATGGCGACACAGCACAAGGGCCGCAACATGTCAGTTTCTCCCTGGACGCGGGCACGGGGGAGGCGCTGGGGTTGTTCCCGCCGGGAACGGGGCCGGCCATTGACACGGTGGTTTTCGGTCCTCAAACCACGGGCATATCGGAGGGGCGTCTGCCGGACGGTTCGACCAATCGCGTGTTTTTGCCCGTGCCGACTCCGGGGGAAGCCAACTGGCTGCCTTTGAGCAACGTTTTCATCAACGAGGTGCTCACGCACACCGACCTGCCGCTGGAGGATGCCGTCGAGCTGTATAATGCCGGCGCCACGGCCGTCAACATTGGGGGCTGGTATCTCAGCGATTCGCAGCGCGAGTTGTTCAAGTTCAAAATTCCGGACAACACCATTCTGGCCGCGGGCGGTTACAAAGTTTTCTACGAATATCAGTTCAATGCCGATCCGCTGGAGCCGGAGAGCTTTGCATTTAGTTCCGCGAAGGGGGACGAGGTGTGGCTGATCGCGTGCGACACCAACGGGTTGCCCACCGGCTACCGGGACCGGGGTAGTTACGGTCCCCAGTTCAACGGCGTGTCATTCGGCCGGTTCTTGACGAGCCAAGGCGCGGAGTTTACGGCGCAGAGCGCCCTGACATTGGGAACGTCGGTGACCCGAGTCAGCCCGACCAATCAACTGCCGCTCTTTCGGACGGGGACCGGCGCGCCCAATGCCTACCCGCGGGTGGGGCCGGTGGTGATCAGCGAAATCATGTATTCGCCCGCGCCCCTGGGGACCAATGAGAACGTGCAGGAGGAGTATATCGAGTTGCACAATTTGACCGGGGTGGCCGTTCCGCTATTTGACATTGCGCATCCAACCAACGGCTGGCGGCTGACCAAGGGGGTCGAGTTTGTCTTCTCGACCAATCACGCGCTGCCGCCACTGGGTTACCTGGTCGTGGTGGGATTCAATCCCGCAACCAATGCCGCTGTCACTGCGGCCTTCCGCGCCAAGTATGGCGCCGCCAGCCTGCTGGCCGGGCCGTGGTCGGGCAAACTCGCCAACAGCGGCGAGGTGATCGAGTTGCAGGCGCCGGACGCGCCCCAGACGGTGCCGGGGCCGGATTGGGGGTTGGTTCCCTATGTGACGGTGGACCGGGTGGCCTACTCCCCTGCCCCGCCGTGGCCCGCCAACACGGATGGTCTGGGGCTTTCGCTGCAGCGGGTCACGCCAACGGCTTACGGCAACGAGCCCACCAACTGGTGCGCGGCGGTTCCGAATGCCGGGTCGGGCGGCCAAGCCGACAGCGACGGCGACGGGATGCCGGACGAATGGGAAGAGGGTCACGGACTGAATAAATACATCAACGACGCCGGTCTGGACCCGGACGGGGACGGGCTTTCGAACCTGCAGGAGTTTCTGGCGGGAACCGATCCCCAGGACCGCCACAGTTATTTGCGAATTGCGGGAGTGTCGGATTCTCCGACCGGCATCCGCATCGAGTTTGAGGCGCGGGCGGGGCGCACTTATTCCGTTCTTTACAATGACAGGTTGGGGCTGGGGCCCTGGCAGAAACTGGCGGACGTGCCTGCTCCGCCGAACGACCAGCCTGCGGTGGTCTTTGACAGCAGCATTTCGGACGGCGGCGGACGGTTTTACCGGCTGGTGACCCCCGCCCTGCCCTGAGGCCCCTGAAGGTTTTGCCATGAAATTACGATTATTCACAAAGCTTGCGACGAATTTGGCGGCGTTGGCGGCGATACCGCTCTTCGGCCAGACGGTGGTAACCGGCGTTGCTGACAAAGGCATTTACACCGACCGGGCGACCTTTACCGTCACCGCCCAACCGGGCTACACGTGCGGCGCGCGGCTGGACGGCATACCTGTTCCGATCGGTGCGGCGGTGGCCGTATCCAACGCGAATTATCACGAGCTGTCCGTGTCTGCGACCAACGACAGCACCCTGACGGTGACGACCCAACTCATCCGCTTCATCGTCACCTCGAGCGAACGCGGCAACACCGAAACCGGCCTGCCGCCGTGGGTGCCCTACCCCGTGGTCAATTCGGCGCCGGAGGAGTTTGCGGGCAGTCAACTGCGCGTGATCGTGCCGGAGAATTTTCCCAGCGGCTACGCGATCCCGGTGGTGGCGTGGGTCGAAGCCGCTTCGGGACATGCCCTGCGGGCCAATGGCTTGCTGAGCGCGACCGGACAGCCAGCGATCCAGCTTCGCCGGGGCGTGGGGTCCGGGTTCCTACCGGCACCGGCGGCGCCCGGTGCCCTGGTCTATGCCGCCACGGTTGGGAGTTTGGCCGTGGAGAAGACGATCGGAGTCGAGACCAACACCGTGTGGACGGAGGCGGCGGGAGAAATTCAGGGAGTGTCGGTGTGGCCGGCAGGGTCGCGGATCGAGATCAAACAAAACCTGACGATTTCGGCCGGGGCCTCGCTTGTCATCGGGGAAGGCACCGTCGTGCGGCTGGCCCACCGTGTGAACCTGACCAACAACGGCAGCCTGCTCATCCAAGGCACGACCGCCCGGCCGGTTGTCTTCATGCCCGAAGCCCCGGCCCTGTCGTGGGGCGGAATCATCATGCATTCGGCCGGGGCTCAGCTCGAGGCCACCGGAGCAATTTTTACCGGCAGCGGCGCCGAGCCGTGCTTTTTCGACAGCCAGTTTTGCGCGCGGGCCGGGGCGCCGCACAGCCATCGGGGAGAGCAACCGCTGCTTTCCTGCATCGGTTCGGGAATCAGCGTCTCGATGACCGACTCGGCGGCCATTTCGCTGAGCGGCCAGTTTGGGCATTCGGTTGATGGCGGGTCGTACACCTTTCGATTCACCCGGTTTCTGATGCAGCGATGCACGACGGGCGGCGAATACACCGGCGCAGCCTTTGTGGTCAACGACAGCGCCTTTATCGAATGTCCGGCGGACACGGCTGAGTTTGTGGATGGGGACAACGACTGTCTGTACCTGGTGAACGGGGCGCACGGATTCACCAACACGTTGTTTGGCTACTGCAAGGACGACGCGATTGACTCCGGGGCCAGTGGCGCCGGCGTGTTCAACTACCAGGATTGCTGGTTCGAATCCGCTTTTCACGAGGCCAATTCGCTGTCCGGCACCGGCAAGCAGGTCGTACATCGCCGGAGCGTCTTTTTGAACTCAGGCCAGGCGCTGGAGGCCGGCTACGAGAGTCCGGAGGGCACTTTGGATCAGTGCCTGGCCATTGGCAATGTGGTGGGGGGCCGGTTTGGGGACAATTATGATTGGTCCTACAACGGTTTTTTGCGCGCGACGAATTCCATTCTGCTTTACAACCACCACGATGTGTGGGGGATGAATTGGGCCGATTGGAGTTACCGCACCGGCCGGATGTCCGTGGTCAGCAACTATCTAAGCGTATCGGACCCGTTCTGGCCGTCGAACGCGGTGTGGAATGCAGCGACGGACGCGCCGGTGCTGGCCGGATATTTCAATGGGCCGGCGGAAAGCCCGGTGGGGATTGGCATGGCGTTGTGGTCCTCGCGGCTGGCGCCCGGTGCGACGACCATCCCGGTGAGGCTGAGCCGTTTCAGCACGAATATTGTTTCCGTGCGTTACCTTGCCGAGAGCCCGGGGGGTTCGCACGGGTCGGGCACGCTGACCTTTCAGCCGGGGGAAATGGTGAAGACCATTCCTTTGGCGGGCTTGTATCCGGCGGAAGCGGAAATGGTTTTGATCCGTTTGCTGGATGCCGAAAATGGCCAGCTTACGGGCTTGAGCCAGGTGTTTGCCCTGAACCGCAATTCGGACCCCAACGCATCCGCGACCCTGATTGCCAAGGGAGCGGTGTGGCGGTTTCTCGACACCGGCACCAACCTGGGAACGACGTGGGTGAACCTTGGGTTTGCCGATGACGATTGGAAGAGCGGACCGGCCCAACTGGGTTTTGGCGACAACGACGAGGTCACTTTGGTGGCCAGCAACCGGCAGGTGACCACTTACTTCCGTCACCGTTTTGTGGTGGCGGATCCGGCGGAATTCACGAGCCTGTCGCTGGGTCTGCTGCGGGACGACGGCGGAGTGGTGTATCTGAACGGGACCGAAGTCTTTCGCAGCAACCTTCCCCTTGGGCCCATTGACTACCTGACCCTGGCCACCAATGCCCTGCCCCAGGACGAAACCACGTACTTTTATACGAACACCGTTCCGGCCAGTCTGCTGGTGCCGGGAACCAACATCATCGCCGTGGAAATTCATCAATCCTCGGTGACCTCTTCAGACCTCAGTTTCGACCTCTGGCTTGAAGGAGTGCGACCGCCCGCTCCCCTGCTGCTGCGGCAGGTGCGAATCGGCCGGCAACTCGTGTTGTTCTGGAGCGAGCCGGACGCGGTTTTGGAGAAAGCCGCGGCCCTGGAAGGACCTTGGAGCGCGGAGAGCACCGGCAATCCGCAGGCGTTTGACCTGAGCGGCCCGCAGTGGTTTTTCAGGTTGAAACGGTGACGGCCGGAACGGCGGCGGTGTCTTGCGGGTCTCCGCCCACGCACGGGGCCGCGGAGGGCCTCAAGGGGCGTAGGCTTTGGCGTCGTGGTCGGCGCCGTGGCACGTCAAGGAGCAATTGCCGCGGCGGAGGCCTGTGGAGAGGTATTCGAGCCGGCCGTTGGAGGAGGCGGACACGTAGTCGCGATTGAAGTTGATGAGGTGGGGGACCGTTTGGACGCCGTGCGAGTCGTGGCAGGTGGTACAGGCGGCGCGTTCATCCACGATGTGGAGGCGGTGAAACGGGAAGCTGTCATCGGCGAGGATGCTGACACGGTCGTGGCATTTGTAACAGAGGGCGTAGGTGCCGGCGCTTTCGGCGTTGAAATCCTGGAGCACAAGCTGGCGTTCGAGAATCGGCTGATAAATGGAGCCGTGGGGGCCGTTGGGGCCGGAGCCGCCGCTCCCGGGGCCCTGGTCGCTGTTGTGACAGTCGGTGCAGTAAACGCGACTGGCGGTGCTCCAGCCGGGCAGGAGGCTGGGGACCGAGGGGTTTTTGCCGGCGGTCATCACGGGGTGGAAGGAGGCATTGCCGGGCTGGAATTCCAGGCGGGTGTTGGTTTGAACGAACTGGCGGTTCACGCGAGCCGGCCCGCGATTCAAACTGTCGGCGTGGCAACGGAAGCAAAGCTCGTACTCCATGGTGAGGGGCTCGGCAACGGTGCCGGCGGCAGTGATGCCTTTGACACCTGCCAGGGCGCCGGTGGCCAGGGGCGCCTGGGCAGACGACCGGCGGGAGGCGTGAGGATTGTGGCAATCCACGCACTCGACATGGCGGGGCGGGTTGAGGGCATCCTCGGCGGGGTCATGGACGCCCGAGGTGTCGAGAATGGGGTGGGCGCTGAACTTGTTGAACTCGGGCTGGAGGTTGTGAGTGGCCACGTTGCCGTTGTGACAGGCAAAGCAGTTGTCTTCCTCGAGGGCGTGGTTGAGGAGGCGGGGTTTGGTGCCGGCGGCGTGGGAGGCATGGCAACTGGCGCAGGCGTTGGCCGCCACCGTCGTGTTGGTCGAGTGCGGCCAGGGATTCAGTCCGGTCCCGTTCCAGGTCTTGTTGGAGAGCCGGTGGGCCGAATCGGCCCAATAATTGGGGTTGTGACATTGCAGGCAGAGGGCGGAGGCATAGTTGTCCTGGACCAGGAACTTGCCGTATTGATTGTCGTGGGGGTCGTGGCAGGAGGTGCATTGCATCTGGCCGGTATGGTCGAGGCGCACCTTGTTGTTCAGGGTCGCGGGATCACGCAACTGGCCGTGGGCAGTCGCCAGGGCGCTGTCATAGACAAAGGAGATCGGGTGATCGTCGGAGAGGTCGGTTCCGAGATTGGCCGGTCCGGCCGGCATGGTGGTGACCGCATTGCGCATTTCAATGGGAACCGACCGGCTGTGAACCATTCCCAGCGCAACGGTTCCATCATGGCAGCTCAGGCAGAGTTTGGAGGAACCGGTGGGCTGGCCGATGGTGGCTTTGATGGTCGAACTGCTGTACGGGATGTAGGCTGCTTGCGACATGGCATGGTTCCACAGCGGCAGTTCGCCGGTGCCGCGATGCGGCGTGTGACAGAACAGACAGACTTCGGACTCGGTGCTGGCCTTGATGGCGCCGCGGCCGGCGATGGAGAGGTCGTGCTTCGAAGCCAGGATGGTTTCGGCGGATGCCGCGCCGGGGTGGAGAACCAGCCCCAAGGGGGGCAGCAGGGTGCTGGCTGCGAAAAGGAGCCGGCGACCGAAAATGGCCGCGCGAGCAAGGCGGGAATGGCTGAAACGACTGGAACTCATGACGGGCCGATGTATTTGAAAATCTGCAGCCGGCGGTTATAGGAATCGGCGACAAAAATTTCGTTGTTGCGGCTGATGGCAATGCCGTTGGGCAGCCAGAATTCGCCCGCGCCCGAGCCTGGGGCGCCGAAGGCGAGCAGGAGGCGGCCCGCCGGATCGAAGATCTGGACGTTATCAAACAGGGCATCTATGACATAAACATGGCCGAAGGAATCGGCGGCGACCCCCTTGGGGCGGCTGAACTGGCCGGGGCTGTCGCCCAGCCGGCCGATTTGGCCAACGAACCGGCCGGCCGCATCCAGGATTTGCACGCGGCTGTTCATGGAGTCGGTGACCAGGAGGCGGCCCTCGGAGTCCGCCGCCAGGTGCGTGGGGAAATTGAATTCGCCGGGGCCGTCGCCGCGGCGGCCGAATTCAGCGACGAATTGCCCTTGCCTGTCGAAGACGACGATGCAATGGCGCAGGGAATCGGCGACACAGAGGCGGCCAAGGCTGATGGCCAAGCCGGCCGGGCGCTCGAGACGGTTGGTGATCTGGCCCTGGAGCTTGCCTGACAGGTCGAAAGTGATGACCCGGCCCAGGCCGGAATCCGCGACAAACAGGAGGTCCCCTTGTTTGGCGACGGCGACAGGCGAGACGAACCGGACCGAGCCCACTTTCGTCCAGCGATGCCATTTTTTCCTGGCCCGATCGTAATAGCAGACGGCAGCAGCCCCGGTGTCGGTCACGCAGAGGTTGTCCGCTTCGTCCAGGGCAAGGCCAAAAGGCTTGAGCAGGGGTTCGTTGCCTTTGTCGGAACCCGTCAGCCACTGGCCGAAGCGGGTGAAGGCCGAGCGGGTGATGCCGAGGTCGGCCGGCCGCCAGACGCTTTGCGAATAGCCGATGCGGGCGGTCAGAGGGGGTTCGGGCCAGACCGGAGGAGCGACCGGCTCGGCTGCGTGGGGCTGGCGGGAGACGCGGGCGCAGCCCGTGAGGGCGAACATGCCGCCGGCCAGGAGCGCCAGCCCGGCAAGGAGCGGCAAGACGACCGACCGCGCCCCAGGGCACGAGGAGCCTGGGCGGGACTTGCCGCGGCGCAACCGGGATTGGCGTCGGACCATCATCACGAATGCTCAGAATATTCGTTTGAGGCGGACAAAGAGCAAATGCTTTTGCCGTTCCTGTTGGTCGAGGTACAGCTCGTAGTCGTAATCGTACCCCACATTCAGGGTGGTGCGGCCAATCACGTAACGGAGCGAAGGGCGGAGAGTCGCCAGAATCTGCTTCGGACCCAACCCGCGGCGGTAGGCGACCCCGGCGTCGGCGTCCAGGCCAAGGCGGCGGGTCAGGGCGCGGCGGTAACGGGTGGTGAAGCGGTAGTCTTCCTCGGTCCGGTTGAGGCTGGTAAAGTCCGTGAGCGTTTCGGTGAAGTCCAGGTTTAGGGAGGACACGTCATCCGGCCGGAACATGAAGGACTGGAAGAGGCGGGTGACGTTGTAGTCCGAGTCGGTTGAATCGTAGATTTGGTATTCGGCACCGGCGCGGAACCAGCGCCAGTTGAAATCCGTGCCGACGGTGTAGGTGCTGTATTCCTGGATGCGGAGGTCGGCGGGGGCGTTGTTCTCGTTGACGCTGATGCGGCCGTAGAGGCCCAGGAGGTTTTTCCAGAGATCGAACCGAATGTGAAAGAGGGTCGTGAGGGTTTCATAGCTGCCCGGGGGCGTAATGTCGCTCTGGTAATCCACCACCACGGCGGGAGGGATGGGTTCGCCGATGGGCCGGAGCCAGACGATGGCGGTGCGGGAGCCGCGGGGCTCGACGAGGTAATGGAAGCCGTTGAAGAAGGTGCGCAGGGGATCGTCCGGGTCGCGGACCACGATGGTGGCGGTGAGGACGTTGGGGAATTCGAGGAGGAAGCTCCAGGGTCCGGCGCCGGGCTCGCCGGCGGCGGTGACGGTGTGCCGTTCGTTTTCGATGGTGCGAAAGTCGCCGGTGTTTTCCTGTTCGGTATGGTCCAGGAACACGGAGGCGCCGAGGCGCAGATGGTGCTCATCGGTGAGGCGCTTGGTATAGACCTCGGAGATGCCGCCGCCAACGCGGGTGATGGAGCTGGAGCTGGCGGCATCCGAGCTTTGGGCGTCCGACCCGCGAACAATCAGGCTGGAGCCCAGGCTTTCGTAAAGCTGATGCGAGAGGGTGCCCTGCCCGTTGAAATTGTCCGAGGTGAAGGCGCCGGTTTCGAAATGGTCATAGGTCAGGTCGTATTGGCTGCGGAGGTTGGGACGGTGTTCGGCGCTGAAGCCGAGGTTGCCAATGTACTCGTCGCTGGTTTCGAAGGTGGTGTCGCGTTTGACCATGCTGGCGCTGGCGTGGAGGCGGTATTGATCCGCCGCGCCGAACCGTTCGCTGTCGCCAATCGAAACGGCGTGGTCGGTTCCGTCGCTGAGGGAGGGGCCGTCGGCGCGGCTGTAATGATTGAGGCTGTAGCTGAGGAGGCTGTCGCCCCGGTCGCGGCGGTGGCGCAATTCCAGATTGGCATTATCCTCGTCAATCACCGTTTCCTGGGTGACATCCACGGTATTGGTCTGGGGGACAAAAACGGGTGTTCCGCCGATCCACACCGGCACCAGGACGACCTGGTTGATCGGGTAACGGCTCGACCCGTTTTCGCCCCGGTGCTGATAGCCGGCGGTAAACAGCCAGGGTTCGTGGTCCCACACCAGCCGCCCGCCGTAGCGCCAGCTTTCGACCAGGGTGCGGGTGAAGAAATCGTTATCCCGGTAGGAATGATCGTAGCTGGCGAAGGCGGAAGCGTTGAAGGGTTTGTCCGCCAGGAAGAGCAGCTCGGTGGAAAAACTGCCGAGGTACTGCCACTCGCGGGTGGTGGTGGAGGCGCCGCTGCGCACTTTGTATTCCGAGTAGCCAAAGGCGCCATCGGTGCGGAGGAAATACTGGAGGAGGTTGGGATGATAGACGGAGCCATTGGCGTTGAGGCTGAGGGAAGGCCCGGCAAACAGCCGTTGGTAACTGACGGTGGCGCCGGAATTTTCCACGCGGGTTTGCTGGTAATTTCCCTCGGCGTACACGCCGGCGCTGACCTCGGAGAGGCGGAACGTGAACCACTGGGGTTCGATGTAGCGGGGCTGGTAACGGGCCTGGGCGAAGGCGCAGGGGCTGGCGCCCGCCGCCACCCAGAGCAGAAACAACCAGAACCGCGCGCTGTGCATGGGTCTGAGCATCATTTGGGGGATTCGCCTGGCGGAGCGGCCGGAGGTTTGGCCCCGGGCTTGAGGAACAACTTTTCGGCCCCGGCGTGGGGGTCGTGGCACGTCGAGCAGCCTTGGCCAGCCGGGGCTTTGGCATGCGCTTCGACGGCCGCCATGTCTTTCTCCTCGTGACACTCGAAGCAAACCTGCCGGGCATCCTTGAGCAACAGGGCCGGCTCGGCGGCGTGGTGCGGGGCATGGCAGGAGGCGCATTCGCCGTTGGCGGCGGGATCATGCTTGAAAGCGGCCTTTTCGATGGCTTGTTGCAGGTCTTCGTGGCACTCGAAACACAGCTTGCCGTCCGGCTTCGCGAGCAGGCCTTTCAACTCGGCCTGATGCGGCTGGTGACAGGAGGAGCATTCGCCGTTTTCGGCCGGTTGATGCTTCACCTTGGCAGCCTGAAGCTGCTGCTGAACATCCTCGTGGCACTCGAAGCACAGCTTGCCGTCCGGCTTCGCAAGCAGGCCTTTCAACTCGGCCTGATGCGGCTGGTGACAGGAGGAGCATTCGCCGTTTTCGGCCGGTTGATGCTTCACCTTGGCAGCCTGAAGCTGCTGCTGAACATCCTCGTGGCACTCGAAGCACAATTGCCCTTCGGGCTTGAGCAGCAGCTTGGGCTGGTCGGCGAAGTGCGGATTGTGGCACGAGCTGCATTCGCCATTGTCTGCCGGCTGGTGTTTGACCTTGGCGGCCTGAAGGCTCTGCTGGATATCCTGATGGCATTCGAAGCACAATTTATCCTCCGCCTGGGTCAGCAGCCCCTTGAATTCCGACCCATGGGCCAGGTGACAGGAGTGGCACTCGCCGTTCTCGACCGGCTGGTGCTTTGCTTTGGCCTGGGCAGGAAACGGGTCATGACATTCGGCACACAAGGCGGCGCCGGTCAGGTGCAGCATGTGGGGATTGGCCGATCCGTGGGGATCGTGGCAGCCGGTGCATTCGCCGTTTTCGGCGGGTTGATGTTTGACCTTAAGGGCGGTCAGGAAATTGTCGTGGCATCCAAAGCAGATTTGGGTCTGCGGTCCCTTCATTTTCACCGAGAAGCGCGAGACATGGCACTCGGTGCAGTTTTTGTCCTCATAAGGAGGATGGGGGGTGAAGGCGTGCACGACCGGGACGGGGGCCGGGGCCGGGGCAGCCTCCGGCATCGCCAGCGGCCGGCCATCCTCGTCGTATTGCACACGGGCCGGAGCGTTGGTGGCGCCCGGAGCCGGG